>Ga0209057_1000338_pt1 | contig 42993 bp, 40 predicted proteins | sample GraSoiAngelo_146_FD_185903 | JGI IMG/M metagenome (GOLD analysis project Ga0209057, IMG submission 185903) | Grasslands soil microbial communities from the Angelo Coastal Reserve, California, USA - 14_1009_05_30cm (SPAdes) (version 2) | ecosystem: Environmental > Terrestrial > Soil > Grasslands ...
TCGGAATTTGGCGGTTGCCAGTCAAAGACGGCAGCTCAAAACAACAACGAGCCACCTTGCCCCAGGAGATTTTTGACTCAGCCGACGGAATTTGAAAAATCAGGGGTTTTGCAACACCCTTTAGCTACTGCCTAAATCAAAAAAGCTTGTCTGTGGCTGGTCACTTCTACGAGGATTTCCGTTCGTCGCAGACCGGGGCAAAAAATTTGAGGGCGCAACCGGTGTTTAGCCTGTTGCGCCCTCTAACTGAGCCGTAAAGTTTCTAACCTCTTCGATCCCATCTGGCAGGGCAACCGCCGTGAGGCAATTGCGCCCTCCAACCCGGTCCGTCAGGACTTTTCCACTCCCCGGCTCCATCTCGCGACGCAACTCGCTGTTACGCTAGCTGCGTCCCTGGGATGAAACCGTTAAGTTTCAAGTGTTTCCGAACCAACCTGGCGGCGTGACCGCCGTTAGGCTAGTCGCGCCCTCCAAACGGAACCGTTGAGGCTTCGAGCTTCGCGATTCAATCTCGCGGCGCCGCCGATGTTTAATCTTGCTGCGCCCTCTAAATTGATCCGTAAAGTTCTTAAGCTTCCCGGTTCAATCTGGAATGCAAAATAAACTTTCCCGTTTTCGGCGTCAATCAAATTCCGCTTGAACACTTGTGCAAATCTGTGGACGGGTGTGCAAAAATCCACCACGGCAGGATAGAGCCCCGATCGAACCCTATGCGATTCTACGTTCTGGTTTTGTCGCTAGAGCGAAGCTTTTCGCAGGCGAAGCGCGTTGGCGATGACGGACACTGAGCTAAAACTCATCGCTGCGCTGGCAATCATGGGGCTCAGCAGCCATCCGAAAAAAGGAAAGAAAACGCCCGCAGCGATGGGGATTCCGATCACGTTGTAGAGAAATGCGAAAGCCAGGTTTTCCTTGATGTTGCGAATGGTGGCGCGGCTCAACTTGCGCGCGCGAACGATGCCGCGAAGATCTCCTTTTATCAATGTGATGCCAGCGTTTTCAATCGCAACGTCCGTGCCTGTGCCCATGGCGATTCCGACGTCCGCCGCCGCGAGCGCTGGCGCGTCGTTAATTCCATCGCCAGCCATTGCCACAATGTGGCCCTGTTCGCGCAGCCGCTTGACGATTTTACTCTTTTGGTGTGGCAGGACTTCGGCCTCGACTTTTTCAATCCCCAGCTGTTTTGCAATGGATTTCGCTGTGGCCTCTAAATCACCTGTCAGCATCACGATTTGCACGCCCTGTTCTCGCAGCGCCTTCAATGCTTCAGGCGTCGATTCCTTGACGAAGTCCGTCAGTGCGATCATTCCGGCTAGGCGTTCGTTCACCGCCACGAAAACAAAACTCACCGACGCCGTTCGGTCAATGCCGAAATCCACGGCTGGGAGTTTTTCTCCGGTCGCACCTGTCACTCCACGCGACTGCAGGAATCGCAGAGTCCCGACAAGAACTCGATCCTCAAGCACGCGTCCTTCCGCTCCACCGCCGGAAGTTGCGCAAAACTCGGTGACTTCGCCAAGTTCGACTCCTTTATCCTTTGCTGCATCCACGATGGCGCGCGCCAATGGATGTTCGCTAGCTCTCTCCACGCTTGCGGTAAGCCACAACAGCCCTCCCTCGCTGAAGCCTCCTCCATCGAAAACACTTACCCCAGCGACCCGGGGTTTGCCTTCGGTCAGCGTGCCCGTTTTATCCACGACCAGGGTGTCGACTCTGGCGAGCGTCTCCAGCGCCTCGGCGTTGCGCACCAGCACACCGCCGTGCGCGCCGCGGCCGACGGCAACCATAATGGACATCGGCGTCGCAAGGCCCAGTGCGCATGGGCAAGCGATGATCAGCACAGACACAGCCGCCACCAGTGCGTGCGCAAAACGCGGCTCCGGGCCGAACAAAATCCAGCCTGCAAAAGCCAGGATCGCAACGACAACCACTGCCGGCACAAAATAAGCTGCGACGTGATCAGCAAGTCGCTGCAACGGCGCGCGGCTGCGCTGCGCTTCGCTGACGAGTTTCACTATTTGGGCGAGCGTTGTTTCGCTCCCGACACGCTCCGCTTCCATGATGAAGCTGCCGCTGGTGTTCAGCGTGCCGCCGGTAACCTTGTCTCCCATGCTTTTTTCGACTGGCATGGGTTCGCCGGTCACCATGGATTCATCGATGGCGCTCGCGCCTTCGCGTATCGTGCCGTCCACGGGGATGCTCTCGCCCGGGCGTACACGAAGTCTGTCGCCGCGTTTTACCTGATCGAGGGGAACATCGCTCTCCGTGCCATCCGCAGCAAGCAAGTGGGCCTGCTGCGGCGCGAGATTCAACAACGCGCGAATTGCCCCGCTGGTGCGCTGCCTGGCGCGCAACTCCAAAACCTGCCCGAGAAGAACGAGCGTGGTGATCACCGCAGCAGCTTCGAAATAAACGGGCGCGGCGTCATTCATCCCGCGAAACGAGGCTGGAAAAATCTGCGGGAAAAAAGTGGCAAGCACGCTGTCGAAGTACGCGGCGCCAGTGCCGAGCCCGATCAGCGTGAACATGTTCGGGCTGCGATTGACGAGCGAGGACCAGAAGCGCTCAAAAAAAGGCCATCCGCCCCAGAGAACAACTGGCGTCGCAAGAAAAAACTCGATCCCATTTCGAACTGCGGGCGTTAGCTGGGCGCCCATCAGGTCGCCCACCATGGAAAGGAGCAGAAGCGGAAGAGACAATACCGCGCTGATCCAGAAACGCTGCCGCATGGAGTCGTACTCGGGATCGGCTTCGACTTCCGCGAAAACGTCCATCGGCTCCAGGGCCATGCCGCAAATCGGGCAACTCCCCGGACCAATCTGGATGATCTGGGGATGCATCGGACAAGTGTAACGAATTTTCTTTTCGTCAGTCGCGGCGCGCGATGCAGTCGCTCCCGAGTGTCGCGCCGCATCGTGTTCCGCGTGCGCGGGACCCTGCTCCATTCCTGCGGTTCCTGGAGCAGCGAGAAATTTTTCCGGCTCGTCCGAAAATCGTTCGGCACAACGCGTCGAGCAGAAGTAGTAGGTGTTTCCGGCGTGCTCGATTTTGGCGGCGGCCTTTTCCGCCGCAACCATCATTCCGCAGACGGGATCCTTTCGTTTTTCCAGTGTCGTCAAAAACGTCAGGCTTGGAACTTGAGGCTTGGACATTGGCGATGAGTCGGACATATCACTATGTTAGATGAATTCAGGTTACGCGCGGATAGGCCTCGAATTCCGCGGCGGCTGGTATAATGCCGCCCATGACACTCGTGGAAATTACCTACGAATTGCAATCACCGCTGACGGAACAGCAACTGCGCCACCTCGGCGAATTCGCGAACACTTACGGCTTGCGGCGATTCCGCCTTGACGAATCGAAGAAACGGTTGTCGTTCGAGTACGACGCTTCTCGCTTGCGCGAGACGCAGGTGGCGCATGCGCTGGGCCAGGCACGCATCGCCGTCGCCCGCAAAGTGAATTAGTCTAATTCCGAGTGGCTAGGTCGAACCAAGTCAAGGAGCGGCTGGAAATGCGGTCGAGTTCGTTTCCGCGGCCAACTGCCGGTTTCGGCTTTGCGGGAAACGAAAACTGCCGGGAGAGTTCTGCAGTGCTTGCGCCAAAAAAGGAGGGGCCCCCGCTTGGGATGGGGGCCCCTGAAGGCGCGTTTCAGTTGCTGGCGTCGTTTTCACACCAGCGCGTGGGGTCATCCATCACTTGCTTCCCTCTCAGAGGCAGGTGGGAACGATCTGCAAAAAGTGACAAGCAAGCCCCTTCCCCCTCGCTTGTCTCTCCCTACATTTCGTCATTTGAAACGCGCCCACGCTGCCTTCTTATGCAAGGCTTCCGCCAATGTGGCGCACCAAGGGCCTCCACATAAGTACTTGCTTATGTTTAAGTTAGCTTCACCCTACGTGCATCCACAAACGCCAAATCTGCACTAGCGTTTCAATTCGGAACCGATTCCACGCTAAATCAGGAACCTGCCCGTGTTTATCACATTCGAATACTTCTTTGCCACCTGGTTCCAGGACCCGGGTAACAAATTTTTCGAACTCTGGGAACTATCGGTTTTTTTCCAGACCCTCCACAGAATAACGCCCATGCGTGGGCACGTTGCCAAGATTATGTCGCGGCGAATCTTCTGGAGGACGTGCCTCTTTGGAGCTGCCTTCCTGGCCTGCTCGCTCACACTGCTCGCGGACACGCCGGCGTTGCTGCGGAAAGTTCCTGCAGGCGGGTGCTTTTGTCGTTGCGAGGAATCGCATCGGCGAGGCGGCTGCGTAAAGTTGTGCGATTCGAAGCGATTTGCCTCCCGCTGGTGGGCCATCAAGTGCGCGAAACCCCACATGCATACACCGGCGAACAACTCAAACGCCGGCCCGAGATTCCCGCATCCCGGCCGCGCCGAACACGCGCAACTCCATCCGTAGTTGGTGTTTTCGACTTTCAATTTCGGCTGAAAATATTCTGATCGGAACGTGGAACTACTTTTTCTGCCGGCAGGAATTCTAGCGAGCTTCCGCTTCGACAGCCGCCCGCGTCGCGCGCCCCAGGGTAGAATTTGTTTCGATTAGGAGCTTGGCCAAAATTTCTGGGATTTCGAAAACGGCACGATTGTTCTGAGCAGCTACGTTACTTCGAAATTTGGCAAGCGTTGCGGGATCGAGCATCCGCTTCACACCTTCCACGACGTTTTCGAAACTCTTCAATACAATGCCGACGCCCTTTTCTTTCACCCAGTCCGCATTGTAGCGCTCCTGGGGAAGCGTCCACGCGTTGCATTCGATCAATACGGGAAGCTTGCGAACCATGGCTTCCGCGACGCTGCCGGGGCCGGGCTTGCCGATCAGAAAATCCGCAGCGCGCATCAGCCGATGAACTTCCTTCGTAAAGCCAACGATATGAACCGGCATTTTCCAACGGCGGGCGCGCAATTTCGCGGCGAGCTCTTCGTTTCGTCCGCAAATCAGAATCAATTGCAGCGGCAACCCAGCAGCCTCGAGTTTTTCCGTGATGTCGCACATCACTTTGGAACCGTGGCCGCCGAAGAGCACGATGGCCGTCGGCAAATCTTCCCGCAATCCCATTTCCCGGCGCAGCGCAACCGAATCTGAATTGTCTTCGAGGTAAAAATCCGAGCGCAAAATCATTCCCGAAGTCAGAAAAATATGAGCGTCATCATGGCCCATCGCTCGCGCCTGGTCGGCGGCTTTTTCCGTGCCAGCGATCACATACTGCTCCGCGATCGGCTCGATCCAGAAGCGCGGCGGAAAATCGGCCAGGTCCGTGATGATGGTGACAAACGGACGGCCGGGATAAACCTTGTTCCAGCTCTCGCAAATTTGCCGGTTGAAATGAGGGATTACGGAGATGAGCAAGTCCGCAGGTTTTTCGCGCCAAAATCGTTCGAGCAGATTTACCAACGGCCGGTGAAATATGCGGATGGTGGCCTGGAGAATGCGCAGGAGATACGTGCTGCCAAGGGTCCAGCCGTTTTGCAGCAGGATATTGTACTGCTGCTGTATACGAATCCCGGTGAGTTTGCGCAAAACGTCCAGCCGGTCCGTCAGGTCCTGGAACTGGACGAGTTCGATCTGCCAGTCACGTTGCTGCTGGGAAATTACCGTCTGTAAAGCTACTGCGGCGTTGCGATGCCCTCCTCCGCCATCATGGAAGACGACGTGAATTTTTTTCATTGGCAGGATTGTGCCACAAACCGAAGCTAATTGGGGAGAGCACGCTCCATGCCATGTGGATAACCGAATAACTGATTTGTGCTCAATAGGTTCCGTAGACACATTCACGCAGATTTCGCAACCTCTTTACAGGCTGTTCATATCGAGGGAAGAAAATTACACCATGCGCTGCGACCTTCATGTTCACTCGATCGCATCCGGAATGTTCAACGCTCCCGGGCTAAATCGCATTTGCCGGGAGTGCTACACCGAGCCCGCGGAAGTCTATGAACGGCTGAAGCGAATGGGCATGTCCATCGTCACCCTAACCGACCATGACTCCATCGACGGCGCGGAGCCCCTGCGGCAGTATGCCGACTTTTTCCTAAGCGAAGAAGTGACCGTCCGAATGCCCAGCGGAACCGAGATGCATATGGGCGTCTATGGCATAACCGAACGCGACCATGCTGAAATTCACCGGCGTAGAAATGATTTCATAGCGCTGTTGATGTACCTCACCGAACGTAAACTTTTCTTCAGCGCCAATCATGTTTTCTCCGGGTTGACTGGGCGCCGCGAAGCGGAAGATTTTCATTGGTTTGAATCGTATGTGCCGGCGTTTGAGACGCGCAACGGGCAGATGTGGCCCCGGTCCAATGAGAGTGCTGCGCGGCTGGCGACACGACTGGGAAAAATCGCGATTGCGGGCAGCGACTCGCACACCATCGCGGGCGTCGGACATACGTTTACGGAAGTGCGGGGCGCGCGAACGATAGATGAATTTTTCGCGGGACTGCGGACTGGGCATGGACGAATCCACGGCGTGCACGGGAGCTGGGGCAAGCTTACGGCAGACGTTTTCAGCATCGTGCGGTCACTCTTCTGGGACGAACCGTGGACGCTGGCGATGTCACCGCTGGCGTTACTGGTGCCGGCTTTCACAGCGGGACACTGGCTGAACGAAATTCGTTATTGCCGGAAGTGGTCCTCCGCGATTGAGCGCGGCGAGAAGCGCAAGCGGATGCTGTGGGATTTGGATTCCAACTTCGAGGCCAACTGGGCAAGTTGAGGTGCGTGGTGCGCAAGCCCTCCAATTCGTCGCCGCATCCGAAAAGAAAAACAATTCACGCACGGGCGGTTTGCTGGCTGGAAATCTTTCTCGCCTATGCATGCATCTTTCTGATTGAAAGCGCATGTCTGTTTCCAGCGGTGTGGGTGAGGTAAGGCGATGGCAGTCGCACGCAACCTCTGGGGATACATCGACCGGCGCGATCATCGGCTGATGCGGCGGATGAATCGCTGGCGCGCCCCGCGCTGGATCCGCATCTGGATGATCGCGGCCACGCGCATGGGCGACGGCTGGATCTGGTACGGCCTGGGGCTGATGCTGCTCGCGTATGGAGGCCCCCAGCGTTTTGCGGCCATCGGGGCTGCAGGCTCCGCGGCGGTTCTGGGCATTTTTGTCTTCAAAGCGCTGAAGAGACTGAGCCAGCGGCCGAGGCCTTGCCAGATCGAGCCGCACTGCTGGTCGAAGGTGCTGCCTCCGGACAAGTTTTCGTTTCCTTCGGGCCACACGATGACGGCGTTTTCGATCGCGCTGGTGGTCAGCTACTTTTATCCTTCGCTCGAAGGCATGCTTTTTTTCCTGGCGCTGAGCATTGCTGTGTCTCGCATCGTGCTGGGGATGCACTTCCTAAGCGATGTCTTGGCAGGCGTGGTCATGGGCGTTGCCCTCGGCTGCGCTTCGATCACCGCGTTCGCCTCGCTCGGCCTCATCTAGCGGCCACGCAGATTGCTCTGGCAGCGGATCTTCTTGGCCTGCAATTTCCGTGAAGCTTTCAAAACCAGCGAAACAATTCAGCACATCGCGATGGTATGAAAACCCGGGCCCGGACTTAATCGCGGTATATTGAAGCGGATGGCCGAAGCCGCCCAAGCCCCTCCCAGTGTTGCTAGCCGACAACAATCTCATTCCTATCTGGTTTTCTTGCTGCAGGTTTCGCGGCCCGGGCTGTGGAGCACGACCTCCCTCTTTTACCTCATGCCGCTCGGACATGCGGACATTTTGCATTCCGGAAAACTCTGGCTGGGATTGGTTTTCGTACTGTTTCCGCTTGGCTTTCTGCTTTACGGCGTCAATGACATTGTCGATGCCGAGAGCGATTCGCTGAACCCACGCAAAGGCACGTTCATGTTCGGTTCACGCGGCGCGCGCGAACAACTGGCTGCGTTGAAATGGCAGATTGCCGCGGTGCAAGTTCCATTCGTGGCGGCATTCTATTTTTTCGTCGGGCCGCGCATTTTGTGGTGGTACGCCGTGCTTCTGCTCGCCGTGGGACTCTACAACGCGCCGAAGATCGCCTGGAAAGGCCGGCCGCCGTTCGACGTGCTGATTCAGGCGAGCTACCTGCTCGTGTTTGTGCTGAGCAGCTGGCTAAACAACGCGCGGCAACTTCCCTGGCAGACTTTTTTGTTTGGCGCGATGTTTGCCATGCACTCGCATATTTTTGGTGAGGTGATGGACATTGAGCCGGACCGCTTGAGCGGGTGGCGAACGACGGCGACGGTGATTGGAAGAGTGCGCGCCAAATTCTTGATTGCTGCTTTTTTGTGCGTTGAAACCGCTTTGGTGCAGTTTTATTTTCGAGACTGGACCATTACGGGTTTCCTCGCCATCGGAGCGCTGTGGTTCCTGGTCGATGCGACCTTGCTATGGAAAGAGCGTGCTTATAGTCCAAGAGAAATGCGCCTCTTCTTGTGGGGCTGGAACGCCGCAGCGCTGCTGGGAATGATCTGGGACTGGACCAGCGGCACGCTGACGCATGTCGTCTCTTCGGCAGGAATTCTGCCGTGAGCGCAAAATACCTGCTCGAAATCAGTGTGCAAACTCTGGAAGGCGCAATGGCGGCGGAGCGCGGCGGCGCGGACCGCATTGAGCTCTGCGAGAATTTGTCGATTGGCGGAGTGACGCCAAGCACTGAACTCCTTCGCGCGACGCGAGCGAGGCTTCACATTCCGATTTTTTCCATGGTGCGGCCGCGCGGAGGAGACTTCATGTATTCGGCTGCCGAGTTCGCGGAGATGCAGCGCACGATCGTGGCGGCGAAGGAATGCGGCGCGGATGGCGTCGTACTAGGCATCCTCACGAAGGACCAAAAAGTGGATCTCGAGCAAACGCGCGGACTGGTCGAGATCGCGAAGCCGTTGCCGGTTACGTTTCATCGCGGGTTCGATGAAGCCGCAGATTTGCGCCAAGCGCTCGAAGATGTAATTCGGTCTGGCGCACAAAGAATTCTGACGTCGGGCGGCGCGAAGAGCGCGCTCGAGGGATCCGTCGTTCTCGCCGAACTCATCGAAGCCGCGAGGGAACAGATCGTCATTGTCCCGGGCGCAGGAATCAAAGTCGAAAATATTGGTCTGATTGCGCAGCGAACGAAGGCGCACGAATTTCACTCCGGGCTGAGCAGCTCGCTTCCTTATGGGAGCCGCGAGCACAAAAAGTTTGAAGAAGAAGTGCGCAAGCTGGCAGAGCAACTTGCACGAATCAGCCCTGCCCGGAGCATCTCGGATTGAACAGGATCGAGCAGGATCCTTCGTCGCCACGCTCCTCAGGACAGGAACCCTTTATCGCATTCCTAGTTGACAATAACTGGCCACCCTCCCCTTTTTTTTGTAAATGTTGCATCTAAAGGACTTATAGTTCGTGTAAGTGGTTTAGAATCAACACTTGCGGGCACGCTTCTATAAGTTGATTCTAAATGGCTTAGAGTAGCCGCAAAATGAGAGAGTTCACCGCGCGCAAACCGCGCGGTGAGGCGGAGGTTCTCCACTCCGGAGCGGCAAAGAGCGCCGCCCCTCCGGTCGAAAAGATAGCGGTGGAAATAAAAACTGCGGCAGACGAGTCTGCCGCAGTTCGCGCAGGCCACAATTTGGCCTGAAAAACATTATACCACATCTGGCTGGGGCAAGTCCGGGGAAACTTCTTGGGACCGGTGACGCAGTTTCCGATTACGAAACTTGCCGTGCACTCTCAGAAGAAGCAAGGCTAAGCTGAGAAATCTTTTCGCGGTGTGATGGTGTCTAAGTAGTTCTATAGAAGGGGAAGTCAAGAGAAAGCACTCCTTCCACAGGTGGAGTTTCTCTTGCTTCCAGCCCCACCTACTTGAAGAGGGTCGGTTCTGACTGGCCGCGCCCTCTGCGCGAGTGCCGAACATGGCGCCCCAGCGGTTTTCTCTCTCAGCAGTTTTCATCGCTTGTTCGCGACAAAAGCAGTTGACGACCACGTGAGAGCACTTCGCATTCGCCGATGGCTTCTGATTGCTGGCTACATTGCGATTGCGGCAGGTGCGTATTGCACTATTCATCTCAGGTCACGAGCGCAAGCCAACCCTCGCGCCGTTGCTTCTGCTCAGGATGAAGTTTACGAAGCCGTGGTCCGTGATGTGGGGCCTTTGCGGGTCTGGCAGCCGTTACACTCTTAGAAAGAAATGGGGACGCTGGCAAATCGTGAACAAGTGGATGGTCTGGGTATCATAGAGAGTCCCTGATCATGTTCTCATTTCTGGGTAGCCTGCCTAATAACCGGTACGAAATAAACTAGGCTTTTTGTGCGTGGCGGCGGAAATGTTGGTACATCCAACTCGTCGGTGGGAACGTCCTGTCTGACTTCGCGCACTTGCACAAAAAAAGGAGTTCTAGGAGAACTAGGTCTGTTTGTAAATCACATCTCTCTTGACTTGACTGGAAGTAAATATCAGCTTAACTTCCGGCCAGCTACTCTACATGCTGATGTAGATTCCTGTCCCAGCTCGAAGGAGAGCAATCGACATGGTTCCAAGAAAAAAGAAAGAAATGTTGCGCGCAGGACTGGGAGCGCTGGCGATGATCGCTATTGCGTCGTTAGCCTCCTCCTCGAATTCGGCTTCTCCGCAATCCTCAAACGGCCCGAACGGCAACGCCTATGGTTACTACGTCACGAACAACACGCCAGGTTTCATCAGTCGGGCAGTGGACCAGGGCCCGGCCGATCCCAACACGGTGATCAGCGTAACGGCGTGGCTGAAGCTGCAGAATGAGAATCAACTCGGTCAACTCGTTCAGCAGCTTTATAACAAGAACTCTCCCAACTTCCACAAGTGGCTCAACCAAAGCCAGTTCAACGCGAGTTTTTCTCCGACGGCCCAGCAGGTGAACGCGGTACAGAATTTTCTTACCGCGCACGGCTTTTCGGTAACCGGCGTGGCAGAGAATAACTTTTACGTCAAAGTGCAAGGCAGCATCGGACAAGTCGAGCAGGCTTTCCACACGTCCATTCACAATTTTTCCTTCAATGGGGCGACGCACCGATCGAACACATCTGATCCCGCGGGAAACGATCCCAGCATGGGGCTGATCGCCGCGGTCACGGGAATGGACGACCTGGGATATGAACCGGCGTACTCCTTCCCGGTAGAAGCGGATCCGACGAACGGGCAGTTTTATCCCCTCGGGACGGGGCCCGCCGGAGCGTTCTTCGAATCGCAGTGTTTCACGGGCGTGCAGACGCTGACGTTCCCTAACAACGCGACAGCTTCGACGGTCCCGCAAGCCACCTACACGGGGAGTGTTTATGGGGCGCCGATCACGAACAAACAGCTTGGGCATCTGCCTTCCTGCGGCTACCAGCCCAGCGAAGTGCAAACGGCGTACAACCTGAACGCGCTCTATGCGCAGGGATTTGACGGCTCCGGCCAGACGATCGTGATCGTGGATGCATACGGGTCGGATACCATCCAGCAAGACGCGGAGATTTTTTCGCAGGTCTACGGATTGCCCGACATCACGCCGGCGAACTTCCAAATCGCCAAGGCTCCAGGCTTAGTCAACAATCCCAAAGGCCCTGCAAGAAACTGGACCATTGAAACGACGCTGGACGTGGAGTGGGCGCATGCGTTGGCACCAAAAGCAAACATCGCGCTGGTCACGGCGACGGACCGTTCGTCGCTGGATGAAGCCGTCAACCTCGCGGTGGTCCGCCACCTGGGCAACGTGATCTCGAATAGCTGGTCGAGCATCGAAATTTTCGGCAACCCGGCGACACACGACCGCATGAATCGTATTTTGCAAATGGCGGCGGCAGAAGGCGTGGATGTGAATTTCGCGACGGGTGATTTTGGCGATGAGACGATACGCATTGGAATTAAGGCTGTGGACTTTCCAGCAAGCTCCCCCTTCGCTACAGGGATTGGAGGCACAAGCCTGGCATTGAATCCGGACAATACAATGGCATTCCAGACTGGATGGGGCACCAACCTAACACGGCTGGCAAATCCTATTTCGACCCACTCGTCGCCGGTGATCCCGCCGCTGATTTTCGGTTTCCAGGATGGAGCGGGAGGCGGGACGAGCGCGGACTTTGCGAAACCGGCGTTCCAATCGGGACTTCCGGGCAACGCGCGGCTGGTCCCGGATATCTCCATGCTGGCGGACCCTCAGACCGGCGCGGAATTGATCGAGACGTTTAACGGGGTCACCGAGGTTGGCGTGATTGGCGGAACGAGCCTGGCTACGCCGCTGTTCTCCGCAGTGATGGCCATCGCTTCGCAGAAAGCGGGGCATGGGCTCGGTCAGGCGGCCGCCTTGGTTTACAATCTGCCTGCGGGCGCGGTCACCGATGTAGTGCCCATCAGCGCGCCCACCAACGCGCATGGGACGATCACCACGGCCAGCGGAACGATCACGCTAGCGCCTGAACAACTTGCCGGCCCGCTCGGCAATACCACGGTGTTTTATGCGCCGCTATTCAACAGCCCTGCCTCCACACGATGGGACGTGCTGACGTTCGGGACGGACTCTTCACTGACCACGGCTGTGGGATGGGATAACGTGACCGGTGTGGGGACACCGAATGGGCAGGCGTTTGTAAACGCCATCGCGCCTTAAGAATTAGTCATTCACTCAGGCTTTCTGGGCTTGGCGGCGGAGGGTCAAGCCTTCTGGGCTTGCCTACGCAGAAAAGTTGGGACGTCCAGATCGTCAGAGGGAACGTCCTGGCTGACTTCGCGGACGTTATTCGACTCGGGGTTTGTAAGTACAAACCCCGAACCCCGTTGCTGGACCTGATGGACGACGTTCGGCAAAGCCTGCTGCACCGGCTCATCTGGTATTTCGCGGCCGGCCTTCCAAGTCTTCGGCAAGAACGATTGCTTCTGGTGGATGTTTTTCTTGTTGGCGTCCTTGAAGCCGGCGGCGATAACGGTGATCTTCACGGAGTCCTTCATGTTGTCATCCTGCACGGCGCCGAAAATAATGTTGGCATTTTCGTGCGCGGCTTTTTGAATGACGCTCGAAGCTTCGTGAACTTCATGCAGCGTAAGACTGGAGCTGCCAGAAATGTTGATGAGGATGCCCTGCGCGCCCTGGATGGTATTGTCCTCCAGCAGCGGGCTGGCGATGGCGCGGTTGGCGGCATCCACGGCGCGATTTGTGCCGGTGGCGACGGCAGTGCCCATCACGGCGTAGCCCTGGCCGTGCATGATGGCTTTCACATCGGCAAAGTCGCGGTTGATGATTCCGGGCACGGTAATGATGTCCGAGATGCCTTGTACGGCTTGTCGAAGAATGTCATCGGCAATGCGGAAAGCGTCAAAGAAGCTGGTGCCGCGCTCGACGGTGTCCATCAAACGCTCGTTGGGAATGACGATGACGGTGTCGACGGCGCCGATGAGTTCCTGGAGGGCTTGCTCGGCCTGCATCATGCGGCGCTTGCCTTCAAAGGCGAATGGTTTGGTGACGACGGCGACGCTCAAGGCGCCCAATTCGCTAGCGAGCGAAGCGACGACGGGCGCCGCGCCACTGCCCGTGCCTCCGCCGAGGCCAGAGGTGATAAAAATCATGTCTGAGCCTTCGAGCGCTTCGATAATTTTCTCGGTGTCTTCGAGCGCGGCTTTGCGGCCAACTTCAGGATTGGCGCCTGCGCCGAGTCCCTTGGTGAGCTTCGCGCCGAGCTGCAGTTTGACGGGCGCCTGAGACAGCTTGAGCGCCTGCAGGTCGGTGTTGGCGGTGATGAACTCGACGCCTTCGAGCTTGGCGCGAATCATGCGATTGACCGCGTTGCACCCGCCCCCGCCCACGCCGATGACCTTGATCTTCGCCGGCTGCAGCTCCTCGCTGAAGCTCATGCGAATTCCTGCTTCTCTTGTCGTCATATTTCCCCAACCTTCTCCACGTTGGCTGGTAGCTCTCGGGCAGGGTCACGAGGCGCCGGCGAACATGGCTTTCAATTTGGATACCAGATTTCCCCCGCGCTGCGGCGCAGAGCGCCGCGCCTTCGCGCCATACAAAACCAGGCCCACTACGGTTGCATATTCCGGCTGCGCCACCTGTTCCGGCAGATCAGCCAAGCCTTTGGGTTCCGCGACGCGCACGGGCAGATGGAAGGACTGCTCGATCAGTTCAGCGAGCCCGTGCAAGCGCGCGCCGCCGCCCGCCAGGACAAATCCTGCGGGGAGCTGGCCGTCCAGCCCGGCGCGCTGCAAGTCGTCGCGAATCAGCGAAAGCAATTCCATGGCGCGTGGCTCGATGATGTCCGTCAACATGTGCGCGAAGATGGTCCGCGGCGGACGATCACCGACGCTGGCAATCTCGATTGCGCCATTTCCCTTCATATAGGCGGAAGCGGCGCAGCCGTGGCGGCGCTTGAGCCTTTCCGCCTCCGGAATGGGCGTGCGCAAGCCAACGGCGAGATCATTGGTGAAGTGATCGCCTCCGATCGGAACGGCGCTACTGTGACGCACCACGCCAGCGCCGAAGACAAGCAATTCGGTGGTGCCGCCGCCGATGTCCAGGAGGCAACAGCCGAGGTCGCGCTCGTCCTGCGTGAGGCAGGATTCCGCGGAAGCGAGCGGTTCGAGAACTGTATCGGTGACGAGGATGCCAGCCTTGTTCGCGGCGGTGACGAGATTCTGGGTGGCGGCGACGGAGGAAGTGACGAGATGAACGTTCACTTCCAGCCGCTGGCCAACCATGCCGATGGCGTCGCGAATGCCGTTCTGGGCATCCACCATGAATTCGTGCGGAAGGACATGAAGGACTTCGCGGTCTTCGGGCAGGGTGATGTTGCGAGCGGCGTCGACGGCGCGGCGCACGTCTTCGCGCTCGATGTCTCGCGGACGCTGACCCAGAGTGATGCCGCCGCGGCTGTTTACCCCGCGCACGTGGCCGCCGGCGACGCCGATGAGCGCCTCTTCCACTGGCACGTTTGCAACACTTTCGGCTTCTTCGACCGCGCGCCGTATGGAACTCACCGTGGAATCGAGATTGACGATGAGGCCCTTGCGCAACCCTTTGGACTCCGCAGCGCCGAGGGCCAGGAACTTCACAAGTTCGCCATCGATTTCAGCGATCAAAACGCAAGTTTTTGTACTGCCGATGTCCAGCCCAATCAGGTATTTGTCTCTCTTCGCCAAGCCGCCGCTCCTGCGATGAAGCTATTTTGTTCTTGCCGCCGTGGCGCCCGGACTGGTGTCGGGATTCACGACCACTTGCCGCGAATACTGCAAATCGATGGATTGCACGCGGCCGGCATTCGCCTGCCACTGCGAAAAATTGTCGATCAGCATTTTGTACTTGCCGCTGAACTCGCCCGAGCCGAAGTGAATCGTGACAGCCTGCGAATCGCTGGGGTTCGCAAGACCGGTCATCACCACTCGCAAATCCTTCAGATTGGAGAGATCGACCTCGCTGACGCGATCGGACGAGCCGGCTCGCACGAGGTCGATATCCTTGATGAATTCCTCATAAGTCTGCATGCGCTTTTCGCGCTGGTCTCGCGGCACTTCTTCCGAGACGCCGGTGACAATGGGAAAGTGCAATTCTTCGCCGCGCGGACGGTCGAGGATGACACCATGCGCGTCAATCAGCCCCAGTTCGTTGCCATTGCGGGCGAAGGCGATGGGAATGCGCTCGGTCAGCTCGATGCGCAGACGATTCGGCAGGATGCGCTGCACGCTGGCGGATTCGACCCAGGGAATCTGTTCTAACTGGCCCCGGCGAGACTCCAGTGGGATGCGCAAAACGCTTCGATTCCGGTCGTGGACAAACTGCTGGAGAACCGCTTCACGGCTGACGATGTGATTGCCGGTCACTTCGATCTGGTCCGGCTTCAGGAGCAGCATGCTGGGTGAATAAAGCAGAAATTGCGCGCCGTAATAGGCTGCAGTCGCACCCACAATGCCGGATAAACTCAGGACGAGTAGGTGACGGTAGAACGGCCAGCCCCGCCCGCTGAATTTCTTGCGGCGGATTTCGACTGGCTTCTGACGGCGCAAATAGCGCGGCTCCTCGTCGGCAATCAGTTCGGGCCGGTAAGCGTCGGCGTCCCTTGCCGCAGTCGCATTGCGCTGCATGGCCTTCACGCGTTCCAAACGACCACCTCGTTTTCGAGATTCACGCCGAAACTTTTCTGCACGCGTTCGCGGACGTCAGCAATCAGAGCGAGCATGTCTTTGGATGAGGCGTGGCCGGCGTTCACAAAGAAATTGGCATGACGACCACTGACCTGAGCATCGCCCACGGACAGTCCTTTGAGTCCCAATTGATCGATCATGCGGCCCGCGGAAGCACCCGGAGGGTTCTTGAAGATGCATCCGGCACTCTTCTGGCCGAGCGGCTGGCTGGAGCGCCGCTTTTCGTTGCAGATGCGAATTCCTTTTAGTATTTCTTGATACGACTTGGAGGGTAGTTCCAATATCACTGCGAGCATCATATCATCAGGCGCAAAAGAAGTGTGACGGTATTCGAAAGAAATTTGATCGCCCCGGAGGACTTCGATCTTCCGGCTAGCCGCCCGATAGAGCTTCACTTCCCGAACGTAGCTGCCGATCTGCATGCCATAGGCTCCAGCATTCATGCGGAGAGCGCCTCCGACGGTACCGGGAACCCCAATGAGACCCTCCATGCCGCCGAGGTCGTTCTTGGCGCAGAAGGTGATCATGCGGCCAAGGTCGGCAGCGGCGTCCACGTGAGCGAGGTTGCGGTCGAGGACGACGTCTGGCTCCGGGCGGACGAGTTGCAGGACTACCCAAGGCAGCTCATCGTCACCTACGAGCAAGTTCGAGCCTCCGCCGAGAAACTTGTGGGGAATGCCGTTGGCGTCGAGCAGACTCAGAAGATCAGGAAGGCTCTCGTGCTTCTTGATGCGCAGCAAGTCGGTGGTCCCGCCAATGCCCAGCGAAGTCAATTCGGCAAGCGCGGCGCCATGCTGCAGCTCCACGTGGAGCTCCGCGAGTTTGCCGACGATCTTGGGATCATGAATGCGCATGAGGCGTCGGATGCTCCGTTCCCAGCAAAACCATGAATTCGTTGCTCGCCCGGCTGATATTGCCCGCGCCGATGGTGAGGATGGCGTCCCCTGGGCGAGCTTGCTTGAGCAGGAACTCGATGCCTTCTTGCATCGAACGAAAATAATGGACGTTCTTGTGCCCGGCGTCGCGAATGGCGCGCGCAAGCGCTTCGCTGGTTACGCCCGGGATGGGCGCTTCGCTAGCCGCATAAATGTCGAGCAACACGAGGATGTCCGCCTGATTGAACGCACGGCAGAATTCATCCCAAAGGTGCTGAGTGCGCGTATAACGATGAGGCTGGAAGAGCACAAGCAGGCGATTGAACTTGCATCCGCGGGCCGCTTCGAGCGTGGCGCGAATTTCGGCGGGGTGATGGCCATAGTCGTCAACGACGGTAATGTCGTTGACCACGCCCTTGATATCAAAGCGGCGGCCCACGCCGGCAAACTTAGCGAGACCTTCGCGGATCAGGTCAGCGGGAACGTTCAAATAGAGGGCAACGGCGGCGGCCGCCGCAGCGTTGCAAACGTTGTGCATGCCGGGAGGATGCGCCAGACGGAACAAGCCGAGGTCTTCACCTCTGTAGGTGAGCTGGAACTCGCTGCCTAGACCCTCCAGCTTCACGTCACTGATGACCAGATCGGCCTGGCTCGACGTTCCATAAGTAATGATGGGTCGTTTCACGCTGGGAATGATGGCTTGCACATTGGGTTCATCGATGCAGAGGATGGCCGCCCCGTAAAATGGCACGCGATTCACAAACTGGATAAAGGCGTCCTGAATGTCTTCGAGAGAGGTGTACTGGTCGAGATGTTCGCGATCAATGGTGGTGACGACCGCGACCACGGGCGCGAGCATCAGGAAGCTGCGGTCGCTTTCGTCCGCTTCGACCACAAAGTATTCGCCTTTGCCAAGCCGAGCGGTGGTGCCGGCCTGATTGACTCTCCCGCCGATGACAAAGGTGGGGTCGAGATGCGCGGCCGCGAGTACGGAGGCAACGATCGAGGTCGTGGTCGTCTTGCCGTGCGCCCCGGCAACGGCAATTCCGTATTTCAGGCGCATCAGCTCCGCAAGCATTTCCGCGCGTGGAATCACAGGAATCTTGTTCTTGTGGGCTTCGATAACCTCGGGATTGTCCGGCTTCACGGCAGAGGAAGTGACTACGACGTGAGCGCCATCCGCGCTCGACGCTTTGTGGCCTTCATAAATCGTCGCGCCCAGATTTTGCAGCCGCTCGGTGATGGTGGACAGCTTGACGTCCGAGCCGGATACCGAATAGCCGAGTGTCAAGAGAACTTCGGCAATACCGCTCATGCCGATGCCGCCAATGCCGACCAGGTGGATTCGTTGAAAATTGCGAAAAGAAACCATCATGCGTTTGCCCTCTGCCGATTTTCTTGCACGTTCGCGGCCTCTGCGATGAGATTCACGATATCGCGCGCGGCATGAGGGCGGGCAAGGCCGCGCGCGGCGGTTGACAATTCTTCGATCTCCTGGGGCTGGTCAAGGAGAGCGAAAATTTCGCCGGTTAGTTTTTCGGGCGTAAGCTCTGCTTCCGATATTAGGCGGCCGGCGCCCGCGCGGGACATTTCCTGCGCGTTGCGCAATTGGTGGCTGTCCGTCGCTCTTCCGAAGGGAATGAAAATGGCGGCCCTGCCCGCAGCGGCGATTTCCGCTGCGGTGATGGCTCCCGCGCGGCAAACAATAATATCCGCCCAGGCAAAGCGTTCCGGCATGTCTGTGAGGAACGGGACAACCTCCGCATGGATTTCGCGCCGCGCGTAAGCAGTACGCACTGCATTGTAATCGCGCTCACCAGTCTGATGCACGATGGCCAATTCATTCTTGCGCACCGCGAGGCGGTCCATGGCGTCGACAAATGTGCGGTTGATTGGCAACGCCCCCTGGCTGCCACCGGTGATGAGCAGCCGAAAAGGCTTTTCCAGTCGCCGCGGCGTTATGGCGAAAAACTCCGGCCGCACCGGGCAACCCGTGACAATCGCCTTCTTTCCCCAATCGCGTGCAGAAACTTCATAGCCGGTCGCAATTCGTGTAGAAATTCTAGCCAGCACCTTGTTCGTGAAACCCGGCTCGGCGTTGGGTTCGAAGATGACATTGGGTACACGTCCCAGCCAGGTTGCAAACATCATGGGGCCGGCGGCATATCCGCCGACGCCAAACGCCGCGACAGGTTTGTGCTTGCGCAGTACGCGGCGCGCATCGAGCATTGCGGGCACGAGCATCGCCATATTCTTTACCAGCGTCGCGCCACCTTTGCCCTTCAATCCGGCAACGCGCAGCGTCTCGAGCGGCAGCCCGGCCTGCGGCACCAGCTTCATTTCAATTCCGCGTTCTGTTCCCACCAGCACGACTTCCCTTTCGTTTCCTCTCGCAAGCCATTCCCGCGCAATCGCCAGAGCAGGAAAAACGTGTCCACCCGTGCCGCCACCTGCAATCAGCAATTTCACTGGACTGGTCGGCTCCTCACGCTTCCGCCACACGCTGCGAAATATTCAGTAGAACGCCGGTGGCCAGCAGCATGACCAGCAAACTCGATCCGCCATAGCTGATGAACGGCAGCGGAATTCCTTTCGTCGGCACCATTCCCAGCACCACAGCAAAATTAATCAGCGCCTGGCACAGCACCATCGCGGTGATGCCCAGCGCCAGCAGCCGTCCGAATCCGTCCGGCGCGCCCAGGGCGGCGCGCAGCCCACGCCAGCCGTAGACCACAAAAAGGGCGATGACGGCGATGGCCCCGAGAAAGCCCAGTTCCTCGCAAATGACCGCATAAATAAAATCCGTGTGCGCTTCGGGCAGATAGAAGAGCTTTTGTTTGCTCTCCATCAGGCCCACGCCCGTGAATCCGCCGGAGCCGACGGCGATGAGTGACTGTAATAGCTGGAATCCAGCGCCTTGTGGATCGGAATCTGGATGCAGAAAAGCCATCAATCGAGCTTGCCGGTAGGCTACCTGGGTGATGAGCAGATACACCAAGGGGATTGCGCCCGCGAGCCCCACGGCGAGCCACTTCCAGGAAAGACCCGCAACGAACAGAATCGCGGCCGCCACAACGAGAATATCAATGGAGGTCCCGAGGTCAGGCTGCAGCAGGATCAACGCGACATAAACGAGAATGGGGCCGGCTGCTGGAAAAATCGTTTCCCAGAAATCTTCCTTGCAAAATTCCATGCTGGCCTTGTTGCGGCGTCGCTGATCCATGAACCACGCGAGGTAAAGAATGGTGGCTAGCTTCGCCGGTTCTGACGGCTGGATGCCCACCGGGCCGAACTTGATCCAGCGATGCGTGGCATGGGACTTGTCGAGGAAAAACGTGCCGACGAGCATCAACAAGACGATGCAAACTACAGGATAAATTACCGCCGGCTCGCGCAGACGCCGGTAGTCCGTCCTCATCAGAGCAAACATTCCCAGGAGCCCGATAAAGAGCCAAGCAGCCTGGCGAACGACAAAGATGTAGGAGTGGCCGTACTGTTGTTGCGCGGTGACTGCGGAGGCGCTGAAAATCATCACGGCGCCAAGCAGGCACAACGCCAGCGTCACTCCAAAGAGAACGCGGTCATTTTCCAGTCGTCTCGGCACGTTCACTCACCCTCTTGCAGAAGTACTCGCCGCTTGGCGCTCGAGTTGGTGCACCAGGTCTTTGAACACGCCGCCGCGGTGCTCGTAATTCTGAAATTGATCGAAACTGGCGCAGGCGGGAGCGAGAAGCACCACGTCGCCGGGCCGTGCCGCGTGCGAAGCAATTTCCACTGCCCGCTCGATGGTTCCGGCGCGCTCGATGGCCACGCTGCCGGTAATTTGGCTTTCGATTTTTTCGGCTGCGGCACCAATCAGGAGCGCCAGAATGGCTTTATCTCGCAACGGTTTTTGCAGGACGGTGTAATCGCTGCCTTTATCTTTACCGCCCAGCAGGATCAGGATTCGTCCGGGAAAAGCATCCAGCGCTTTCAACGTGGCATCCACGTTAGTCGCCTTCGAATCGTTGTAATAGCGCACGCCGCCGATTTCGGCAACGAACTCGAGGCGATGCTCCACGCCTGCAAACGAGCGCACTCCGTTCGCGATAGCTGCTGGTTCAGCCCCAGCCAGCCGCGTCGCCGCTACAGCCGCGAGCACATTTTCCAGGTTGTGCGCGCCCGCCAGCGGAATCGCTTTGAGATGCAATACTGTTTCTTCCTGGCCTTCATGGCGAAACAAAATTTCGCTTCCCCGTAGGAACGCTCCCTGGGCCACGCGTTGCTTGCGGCTGAACCAGAAGACATGCGGCTTCGCCGGCGCAAGCGGCGTGGTCGCCGGATCATCTGCATTCAGGACCGCGCTGTCGGCTTCCGTCTGATTCTCGAAAATGCGCGCTTTGGCGCGGCCATACGCTTCGAGCGTGTGGTGCCGGTCCAGATGGTCGGGGGTGAGATTCAAGAACACACTGATGTTGGGTCGAAAGGTTTCTATCAGCTCCAGTTGAAAACTGCTTAATTCCACCACCGTGATCGAATCGTTGCTGGTCTGCTCCACTCGTGCGATCAAAGGAGTGCCAATGTTTCCGGCGAGAATCGTGGAAAAGCCGGCGTTCTTCAAAATGTGATCGATCAAGGAAGTCGTCGTCGTCTTCCCGTTGGACCCGGTAATTCCGATCAGCCTTCCGCGTAGAAAACGGGCCGCAAGCTCGACTTCGCTCCAGATAGTGACGCCCTTGGCGCACGCGGTTTGCAGCAGGGGAGCATCGGCCGGTACGCCGGGACTCGGAACGATCAGATCCTGCTCGAGGAATGAATTTTCCAGGTGGCCGCCCAGCTCCAGCCTTACACCGGCAGTACGAAGCGGCGCAATCGCATCGGTGATTTCGTTTTCGGTACGCGCATCCGTCGCAGTCACGACGGCACCGCGTGAGACGCAAAAGAGCGCGGTGGCCACACCTGTTCTTGCCAGTCCAACGACCAGCACGCGCTTGCCCCGCAACTCAAACGGATTCGGCATAACTCCCGCAAACCAGAATGCTTCGTTACCTCAATTTCAACGTCGTAAGTGCGAACAGCGCAAAAACGAGAGCTGCGATCCAAAACCGTACGATTACTTTCGATTCGCTCCAGCCAAGCAATTCGAAATGGTGATGGATGGGCGCCATGCGAAAGATGCGCTTGCCGCGGAGCTTGAACGAGCCCACCTGCAGAATTACCGAAACGGCTTCCAGCACAAAAACGCCGCCGACAAAGAACAGCAGAATCTCCTGCTTGATAATGACGGCGATCACACCGAGCGTTCCTCCCAGCGAAAGTGAGCCGACATCTCCCATGAAGATTTCCGCGGGATGTGCGTTGTACCAAAGGAAGCCGAGCGATGCGCCGACGAGTGCGCCGCAGAAGACTGTTAGCTCGCCCACCTTCGGGATGTATTGAATGTCGAGGTACGTGGCCCAGCGGAAGTTGCTGCTGACGTAGGTCAACACTGTCAGGGCTCCCGCCGCGATGACTGTGCAGCCAATAGCGAGACCGTCCAGCCCGTCCGTCAAGTTGACGGCATTCGAAGAGCCGACGATCACAACGCCCACAAAAAAGAGAAATGGAATGAAAGCCAGCGGCCACAAATGCGGTGAATGCATGAACGAGTGGAAAACAAGATCGGGGCGGAAGCGCTTCAGGAACGGAATCATCAACTGCGTGGAGTAAGCGCTGTGAGTGGTCAGAACGAGGAGCGAAACGCCCACCACCAGGCTGACGAACACCTGGAAATAGATTTTCTTTTTCGCGGTGAGACCTAGATTGCGCTGCTTGGAGACCTTTGCGTAATCGTCGATGAAACCGATGACCGCGAAACCGATCAGTGCGAATAGCGACAGCAGGATGAAAGGGTTTGTCAGATCAGCCCAGAGCAGTGTCGGTACGGCGGTAGAAAGAACAATCAGTACGCCACCCATCGTTGGCGTGCCTGCTTTTTTCTTGTGCTCCTGCGGGCCTTCTTCGCGTATGAACTGGCCGATTTGCAGTTCGCGCAGGCGCCGGATCAGCGAGGGGCCGAAAACCAGCGCCAGAAACATTGCTGTGAGACTCGCATACACGGTTCGAACAGTGATGTAACGAAATACATTCAGCGGGCTGATGTACTTGCGCAAAACTTCGTAGAGGAGGTAGTAAAGCATTTCAGTGCTGTACCTCCTGACCCGTGATTTCCCCGGCCGCCGCGTGCCGCGCGATCAGCGCTTCCACAATTTGCTCCATCTTCACACCGCGCGAACCTTTCACCAGCAGCAAATCGCCAGACGCAATAAAGTCCGCCAGAAATCCGGCGGCCTCCTGCGGCCTGGCGAAAAACCTCGCTCGCTCGCGCGGGAGTCCCGCCCCCACGGCGCCTTCTACGACCTGCGCTGCGTCGCCGGATACGCCGATAACCCAATCAATCTTCGCGGTCTTCGCGGCAAATTGGCCTGCGGCGCGATGCAATTCCGGCGAAGCTGTGCCCAACTCGCGCATCTCGCCGGCAGCGAGGATACGCCGCCGAAAATTCGGTGTGGCCGCAAGCAGTTCCGTCATGGCTTGCAGCGCCGCGGGACTCGAGTTGTAGCTGTCGTTGATAAGCGCCGCCCCGTTTGAAAACCGCAATAGCTCCCCGCGCATCGCCGGCGCACGCAGCGAACGAAACACGTCCTGCGCTTCCGCTGCGCCGATGTCCCATACGCTCGCCGCTGCCAGAGCCGCCAGCGCGTTGGCGATTGCGTGACGCCCCGGAACATTCAGCTCTAACCGCACGCGTCCTTCGGGACTTACATAGTCAAAAGCCGTTCCCAGCGCTCCGCGATCCTCGATGTCACGGGCCATGAAAAAAGCCGTGTTCTCGATGCCATACGTCAATACGCGCCCGGGCGCGAATGCTCCAAACGCAGCGACGCGCGGGTCGTCCGCGTTGAGCACCGCAGTGGACTCGCGGCCGTTCAGCCCTTCAATTAACTCGCGCTTCGCGAGCGCAATCTCGTCCACCGACGCAAAAAATTCCAGGTGCGCCGGCGAAACGCGCGTCACCAGTCCGACATCCGGCCGGGCGATTTCCGCTAGCCGTGCAAGCTCACCGCGGCGCGACATTCCCATTTCCAGCACAACCGCCTGATGCGTTTCCTCCAATCGAAACAGCGTCAGCGGCAGCCCGTACTCGTTATTTAAGTTTCCTTCCGATTTCAGGACCCGCAGCTTCGCGCCCAGCAGTGCCGCGAGGATCTCCTTCGTGGTGGTCTTGCCAACAGAACCCGTGACTCCGGCAATTTTCCCGCCCCAAGACTCGCGCACCGCGCGCGCCAGTTGCTTGAGCGCGAGGAAGGTATCCTCCACGGCGATGCATCGGCCGCGGACCGGGTCTGCATATCGCGGAAGCTGCGCCTCTGCCACCACCGCCGCAATGGCTCCGCCTTCCAGCGCACCGGCCACATGGGCGTGTCCATCGTGACGCGGTCCGTGGATGGCGATGAACAGTTCTCCGGCACGAATCGCGCGAGAATCAATCGACACACCGGCCAGCCGGGCCAAGGGGTTGAGTCCCGTCCCCGGCCGAGTACCCAGAGCGTCAGCCACCTGTGTAATCGTCCACCGCATAAGTTCCTCAAAGGATTCGTCTTACCCCAGTACCGAACGCCTCGCTGTGTTCTCAACGTTTTGAGGGCTCCTCCTTTCGAGAGGTCCGCAATTGGCTCACCCCGACGGTGTCGGGACCCGAGCGCCCTCGTCTCTACTATGAACTAAGCGCGCTAGGTGCCAAACCCTGAGCCACCTCGCGGCTCGCCTTTCGACGGACCGCCGTTACTGCTTTCGTCTCGCGGTCCTTCAAAACCACGTTCGCGCAAGGCGCGCCGCGCCATTTCGCGATCGTCAAACTCAAACGTTCTGTCGGCGAGAATCTGATAATTCTCGTGGCCTTTTCCCGCCAACAATACGATGTCGCCACTGCGGGCTTCGTCCATGGCCATGCCGATGGCCTTCTCTCTGTCCGGTTCGATCAGATATTTTCCGGCGGTTTTCTGCAGCCCCACGATGATGTCGCTGATGATCTTCAGCGGGTCTTCGCTGCGCGGATTGTCGCTGGAAAGAATTGTCAGATCGCTGAGCCTGCCGGTGACTTCTCCCATCACCGGCCGCTTGGTCCGGTCCTTTTCTCCGCCACAGCCGAACAGCGTGATGATCCGGCCCTTGGGATTCAGCTCGCGCGCGGTTCGAATCAGGTTTTCCAAGGCATCGTCGGTGTGCGCATAATCGACGATTACCAGGAAGGGTTGCCCAAGATCGATCCGCTGGAAACGCCCGGAAACACTTTCAAGATTGCGGATGCCACTTTCAATGACTTCGTTTGAAAGACCCAACGCCTGCGCCGCTCCGATTGCGGCCAGGAGATTGTAAACGTTGATCCTGCCGACCAGCCGCGATTCCACGTGCACCTTTCCATTTGGCGTCTGTGCCGTGAACGTCAAACCGTCGAAAGTGAGTTGAAATTTCTTTGTGGTGATGTCGGCGTCCAATTCCAGTCCATATGTGACGGTTTTCTTAGCGAGCCCGACCAGCCGCTTGCCGAATTGGTCGTCCCCATTCAACACTGCAACTTCCGGTGCACCGGCCCCTGTGCCCGCAAACAAGCGCTTCTTTGCCGCGAAATAATCCTCGAACGTCTTGTGAAAATCCATGTGCTCGCGCGTGAGGTTGGTAAACACAGCGGCTTGAAAATGGCACCCCCATAGCCGGTCCATCGCCAGCGAATGCGAGCTGGCTTCGAGCACCGCGTACTTTCCGCCCGCATCGCGAATCTCCGCGAAAAAACCCTGCAAGTCCACCGATTCAGGGGTCGTATTGGGCGCGGGGTAGTCGCCGAGAGGCGTGTGATACGCAATCGTTCCAAACAATCCAGTTTTGGTGCCGGAAGCCTTCACGATGGCATCCACGACGGAGGTCGTAGTCGTTTTCCCGTTCGTGCCCGTCACCCCAACGAGCTGCAGCGCGTTCGCAGGATGCCTCAGGAAATTCGCGGCCGTGATCGCCAGCGCTTTGCGCGCTTCTCGAACCTGAATCCACGTCACGCCCGTGATCCTGCCGGGAGCCTTGTCTTCACTCGCTATGGCAACTGCGCCCCGCTTGATGGCGTCCCGAATAAAAGCGTTTCCGTCTGCCTTCGCTCCATGCAAGGCAAAAAAGAGCGAGCCCGGCTGCACTTTTCGCGAATCGCAAGCCACCTTATGAATGATCAGTTTGTTTGCGCTGGCAGGCAGAGTTGTCTCCACGCCTTGGAACACTTCGCTCAGCGTTCTTCCGCTGTCCGTTGTGCTCGTGGGGGCAGAATGCTTTCGTTGGCGGTCAACCTGGTTCGTGGCGGCGTCCTGTACTTGTTCGTCTTGGCTAAATCCAGTTTTCATCCTAATGCCTGACTCTCCGGAACGGCTTCGCAATTTTTGCCGCTGGTGTTCCGAACTGCACGGTTATCTTCGCGCCCTGCCGGACCTTGGCTCCAGCGGCCGGCGTTTGGCTTGTTGCAAGACTGCTGCCAACCAGGACCGGCTCCAGCCCCAGCTTCAAACACATTTCCGTCACTTCGCGCATGGTCTTTCCGGAAAAGTCCGGCACCTGAATGTCGCCGCCCTCGTCCACAGCCACCGTCACCGGAGGCGCAGGGCTATTGCCCTCTCTAGTGTTGGTTGCCGCGGACTTCGCAGGAGGTTGGTCGGGCTGTTCCGAGAAGTCCGCTGGCGTGAAATCCTCGAGGACCGAACTGTCCGAGGCGTCGCGATTCCTGTACGCTGCCTGGACGAGCCTCGGACCAATAGGCACATCGCGCGGCACATCCAGATACGGCAATACTTGCTCCGCGACGCGCTTGAAAACTGGCGCGGCAACCTGGCCTCCCTCGTGCTGCCCCACCGGCGAATCGAGTGACACCAGAATTGTGACGGCGGGGTTGCTGATCGGCGCAAAACCCGTAAACGAAGCGATCAACTGCGTCCTCGAATATCGTCCCGTCGCGGGATCGATTTTCTGCGCGGAGCCGGTTTTCCCCGCGGCGGTCCAGCCATCGAGATGCGCGAGTTTTCCCGTGCCGTTCAGTACCACGCCTTCCATAAGCCTCCGTAGAGTCGCGGCCGTCTCCGGCCGGATTACTCTTCGCGGCTCGGAGTGTGCCAGCGCGCCTTCCGCAGTCAGTACGCGATCGCCGCGCTTCAATTCCGCAACGACGTGTGGTTTGTATAGCATTCCTCCGTTAGCAATCGCGGAAACAGCGCTGATGAGCTGAATCGGCGTGACCCCGACTTCCTGCCCCATGGAGATCGATCCAATCGAGACCGCCGACCAGTTGTCCAATCGCCGCAAGAGTCCTTTGCTTTCCCCGGGCATGTCCACGCCGGTCGGCTGGCCAAAGCCAAATGCCCGGATGTAGTCGTAAAATTTCGGCGCTCCCAGCCGCAGCGCTATTTTGATCGCACCCACATCGCTCGACTGCGCCAGAATGTCGGCGACAGTCAGCATGCCAAACGGCTTATGGTCGCGGATGCGATGCCCGGCAACGTAAACCGCCCCATTCTCGCAATCGAAAACTTCCGTAGGCCGCGTAATTCCTTGGTCGAACGCCGCTGCTAGAGTGATGAGCTTAAAAGTTGATCCCGGCTCGTACAGTGCCATGACCGCGCGGTTCATTCGTGCTTCCGCCGGCGCCTCGTTCGCCACATTAGGGTTGAACTTCGGCCAGTTCGCCAGCCCGAGAATTTCCCCGGTATTCGGATTCATCACCATCACGGTGCCGGCCATCGCGTGTGTCTTGGCAATCGCTGCGGCCAGCTCTCGCTCCGCGATGTACTGGATTTTTTCGTCCAGCGTCAGAACCACGTTCGCACCCGGCTCGCGTCGGGCTTCTCCACCATCGAACCAGCGTTGTCGCGCGTCCGCCATCACGATGATTTTTTCGCTCTTGCCCCGGATCTGGTTATCTAATTCGTATTCGATCCCGCCCAAACCCTTTTCATCGAGATCGACGAAGCCCAGCACATGCGACGCCAGGTCGCGCTTCGGATAAATGCGCTGATTTTCTTTTTGGAAGTAGACGCCCTTCAGATTGAGCGCTTCGACCGCTTCCTTCTTGTCGGGTGGCAGCTTGCGCGCGATCCACACGAACGAATGCGAAGATTCAAATCGCGCTTCCAGCACTTCACGCGGAATCCCCAGCACGCCGGAAATCAGCCGCGCCGCCAGTTGCTGGTCGCCAAGCTCGGACGGCACCGCGAACGCCGAATCCACGGGGATGCTCATCGCCAGCGGGTGCATGTTGCGGTCGTAGATCGCGCCGCGCTTCGGCGTTATTTCAATTACGCGCTGCTGCTGCCGCTGCGCTCTAGCCATGTATTCGGTGTGAAGGAAGAGTTGCAGGTATCCCAGCCGCCCAAAAACGACGGTCATCCATAGAAGTGATAGGCAGGCAACAATCAGCAGACGGTTGACCGTACTGCGCTCAGTAAACGAGTTGACCGTCTTACGGTTTCGATTCCATTCGACCGCCCGGCGGTTGCGCTCGGAACCTGCCGCTATGCGGCCACCTGTGTCGGCGTGAGCACGGTTTTCTGGCATGACGAAATCAAATGGACAAGCGCTCCGCCTGGAGATTCAAATGCCTGATAGCAATGGACTGCCGACCCGTACCCTCCGAGTGGAGAGAACTACGGCGCGCGATTCCGCCTAACGTAACGGGCGGCCGCCACTTCTGCGCCGTACGGAGCCTCATATTCCTGCACCTGCGTCGGCAGCGGCTCTGTCAAGCCCAGTTGGCGGCGCGCAATCACGTCGATGCGCATCGGACTGCGCAGTCCGGCGATCTCCAATTTCAAGGACGAATTCAGCGAGGCCGCCTCGGATTGCCGGGCTTTGACGTCCTCGAGCTGAAAACTCAAATCAATGCAGCGGAAATGCTGATAAATGTACAGCATAAAAAACGTGGCAATCACGGTGCCCAGCGCAGCCGTGCGGTACAGCCTGCGCATCTTCGCGGGCTCGACGTGGCGCACGATGCGCGAATTATCGATCCTCTTGACGGTATGAAACTCGGTCATTGCCGATGATTTTTTCCTGCGTGCCATAACATTACCTTGCCGACTGCCAAGGGGTCGGCGTTCTTTCCGCACACCGCAGCTTCGCGCTTCGCGAACGCGGGTTGCCCATCGTTTCTTGTTCACCGGGCAGGATCACATGTTTGGTCAGCACGCGGAGCGTTCCAGTGCGCTCTCCCTCTTGAAACGCGCGCTTCACCAGGCGGTCTTCCCGCGAGTGGTAGCTCAACACCACCCAGCGTCCTCCTGAATTCATTGTGGCCGGGGTCCGAGAAAGAAACTGCCCGAGTTCCTCCATCTCTCGATTCACCGCTATCCGCAGCGCCAGAAACGTTTTTGTTGCGGGATGCAGTCTCTGCCTTCCCCATTGCTTTCGGGCCCCTGCCACAGTCGTTGCCAAGTGCGCGGTGTCCCTTATGGGTCGCGCTCGCACGATCGCCTTGGCGATCCTTCTGGAATCGTGCTCGTCCGCTTCGCGGAAGAGCAAGTCGGCAATTTCCTTCTCCGACCAACGATTCACAATCTCGTCTGCCGTTAGTTCTTCGCCGACAGTATCCATCCGCATGTCCAGCGGAGCAGCCTCGCGAAATGAAAATCCGCGCGCGGCTTGATCAAGCTGCATGCTCGAAACCCCCAAGTCGGCCAAGGCCCCGTCCACCCCGGGAATCCCCAACTCTTGCGCGACCTCCGCAATCCTCGAGAACCGGGCGTGTACCAGCGTCACTTTCGCCCCAAAGATCTTGAGCCGCTCCTGCGCCAGCTCCAGCGCCTGTGCGTCCCGGTCCAGACTGATCAACCGCCCAGAGGTCAATCTCTTCGCGATTGCTTCCGAGTGTCCGCCCGCTCCCAGCGTGGCGTCGATGTACGTTCCGTCCGGCTTTATTCGCAGCCATTCGAGCACCTCTTGCAACAGCACCGGCGTGTGCGGCGCAGCCAATCTTGCAAAACCCTAGATTCCCAAATCTTCGAGCGCCTTGTCGTCTTCGTCCGTGTACGGCTCGTTCTTCAATTGATCCAAAACTCTGGTATGGTTCATCACTTCCAGATAGTCCAAGTTCCCCAGGACGTCCACGTCACCCTTGGTTTGGGCTGCTTCCCGCAGTACGGTCGGCAGCAGCAGCCTTCCCTGCCCATCGAGCTCCACCGTCTGTCCGTAATAGCTCGTCCGCATCAGGAACTTTCTCTTCGCCCGGTTTGTGCTCGGCATCTGCGCCAGCTTGTCTTCGATCTCCGACCAAACTTTCATGGGGTAAATCCTGGCCGTCTCACCGGTGGTGCTGGTGATATAAAACTGATTCCCGTACTCCTTCAATTCGTCGAGAAACACGGCGGGTATCTTCAACCGACCCTTCTCGTCCACCTTCGCCGGACAGTTGCCCCGCAGCTTCATGCGCCCCGCTGTCGGCCATTTTGCGGCCGCCTGAAATGTCAGCCGTCCTGCGGCTGCCCAAGGCGATGTTGACGCCGTTTTTCGCGGTGTCAGACACCAAAATGTGGTCTAGAATGGCCAAAAATGCTCCACTTTCGCCACAGATCTGGGAACCTGTTGAATTTATTCTAAAGCGCCCTATTCCCCACTACCCCGCCCCTACTTCTACCCACTTCTTACCACTTTTCGCCACATCCTACCCTGCTTTTGGTGCTTGTCAAGAGGAAACATGCATTTTTTTAAAAATAGTTGTGAAAAATTATTTGCGTTCGATTTTCATTCCTGGACACCATAGCTTGTGGTCTCGCCAAGATTTGCTAACTAGGCTTAGGGGTTAGTATCTCTGCCGCTCCCACGCGCACCGGGACACGGGTTTTGCTTCGTAGAAATCCCTATTTGAATTGAAAATGAGTCGTGCTAATCTTCCGAGGTCGTCGACTTTTCGGATCCGTCAAGGAGTCTCAATCATGGAATGGGTTACGCCTCAGCACGAAGAGATCAACCTCAACTGCGAAGTCAGCTCGTACGCCAACGCACAGCTCTAATCTTTCTGGCCGCTCAAAGCGGTCAGTGGCAAACGAGCAGGAATGCGCGTAAAAGTCCTCGGCTCCGCAGCCGGGGGCGGCTTTCCCCAATGGAATTGTGCTTGTCCAAACTGTAGCGGCCTACGCAACGGCAGTGTTAAGGCGCGCCCACGCACGCAAACTCAAATCGCAATCGCGGCGGATCCTGAATACGCGCTTCGCGCCTATTGGACTCTCATTAACGCTTCCCCCGACCTTCGCTGGCAAATCGTTGCTACGCCCGAGCTAGCTCCTTTCCCAAACACGCGGTCTTCCACTGCAATCATGGATGTCTATCTGCAAAGCGCCGATGTCGACGCCCTTATGGGTTTGCTGCACTTGCGGGAGTTCCAGGCGTTCAAAGTTTTCTCCATGCCAGCTATCCGGAGTATTTTGTCGGAAGAGAATTCCATCTTCCGAGTCCTGGGCCGCGCGAGCCCGCCAGTGCAATGGTTTTCTCTTCCGTTCTCCTCTCATGTGAACTGGGAGAAGAAGCACAATCCAGACGCAGTTCCGCAATTCACCGCCCACGCCGTATCCCTCGGTGGAGAGTATCCGGATTACATCGGTAGGAAACTGCGAGCCACGCTGCCCGCCCAAGAGGCGGTCATCGCTTTGGCCTTCGAGTTCGCTGGGAAGCGCGTCTTCGTCGCGCCGACGCTGCCCGGTCGCAACACCGAATGGAAGAGGTGGGCCGAATCGAGCGACCTGGTGCTGATCGACGGCACGTTCTGGAGCGACGACGAGTTGCTCCAAACAGGCCGTAGCAAGAAAACAGCTCGGCAAATCGGCCACTTGCCGATTTCCGGTCCGGGCGGATTAATGGACCAGTATCCGAAGTCTGCCAGAGGGCGCAAGGTCCTGATCCACATCAACAATACGAACCCAATATTGAATGAAGTCAGCCCCGAGCACCGCGCCGCGCGTGAAGCCGGATGGGAAATCGCCTATGATGGAATGGAGTTCAACCTATGACTTCTTCCGTCCAAAGTTCGCGCGAAAAGCCGTTGCTCTCGGAAGCGGAATTCATCGCCGGCTTCCATGCCATTGGCGAAGAGCGCTATCACCACAAGCATCCGTTTCACCTGCTCCTGCATGAAGGCAAGCTTACGCGCGGCCAACTTCAGGCGTGGGCGCTGAATCGCTACTACTATCAGAGCCGTATTCCTATCAAGGACGCGGCAATTCTGGCGCGCAGTGAAGATCCCGGGTTTCGCCTCGTCTGGCGCAAACGCATCCTCGATCATGATGGTGACGGAACCAAGCCTGGTGGCATTGAAAAATGGCTGCGTCTTGTTGAAACCACGGGCCTATCCCGCGAACACGCACTCCGCGGCGACGGCATTCTCCCGGCGACGCGTTTCGCCGTCCAGGCGTACGTTGACTTCGTATCCACGCGCTCGCACCTCGAGGCGGTGGCTTCCTCCCTCACCGAACTTTTCTCGAAAAAGTTGATCGTCCTCCGTATGGATCGTCTGCGCGAACACTACCCTTGGCTCTCTGGCGGCCTCGACTATTTCACCGGTCGCCTCACGCAAGCTCCCGAAGACGCCGATTTCGCGCTCGCCTGGGTCGTCAAACACGCCCGCACCCGCGGAGAACAGGATCTGGCCCACGCCGCTCTCCGAGCCAAATGTGACATTCTTTGGGCTCAGCTCGACGCGCTCTATTTTGCATATGTGAATCCCGGCTGGCCGCCGCCGGGCGCTTTCCAACCGGCGAAAGAATCTTTAAGGACTTAGATGACCGCCCGTGAACTAAGCAGCCGTCCGCGCCTTGCTCCTGGTTGCCGCCTCAGCGAAAACAATCAGCAGCGCATCCTGCAAATGCCTGAGCGGGCTCTGCGCCTGAACGGCCCCAGCCTCGAAATCGTTCAGCGTTGCGACGGCAAGCATACCGTCCAGCAAATTGTTTCCGAGCTGCAGCAAATCTATTCCAAGGCGCAAGCGCAAAAAGTGGAAGAGGACATCCTCGGCTATCTCGCTCTTTTGCAAAAGGAACGCGCTCTCGATTTCGAGGTGTAGCGCCGGCTTGCTGGCATCGGTTGAGTTCTGGTGGTCCCGATCCGTTCGCGACCGCATTTCGATTTGGCGATGACATCTACTATTTCCAATCCGCTGGCACTGATTGCCGAACTCACCCACCGCTGCCCGCTCCATTGCGTCTACTGCTCGAATCCCCTTGAATTGCAATCCCGCTCCACCGAACTCTCCACCGAATCGTGGTCTCGCGTCTTTCAGGAAGCCGCCAGTCTCGGCGTCCTCCAAGCCGACTTCACCGGCGGCGAACCTCTCGCCCGCATCGATATTGTCGATCTCGTCCGTGCCGCGCGCTCGGCCGGCTTGTACGTCAATCTGATTACTTCCGGCCTGCCTCTCGATGAATCGAAACTCGCTGCGCTCGTCGCTGCCGGCCTCGATCACATTCAACTCAGCTTCCAAGGTGCGCGCGAAGAACTCTCCAACGAAATCTCCGGCACAAAGTCCCACACGCAAAAACTCCGCGTCCTCGAATGGGTCAAGCAACATCGCGTTGCGCTGACGCTCAATTTCGTCATCCACCACCGCAACATTGATCAACTCGAAGAGATGGTGGCTCTTGCAGAAACTTCGAGCGCGACGCGCATCGAGTTCGCCAACGTCCAGTATTACGGCTGGGCGTTCGCCAATCGCGAAACTCTACTGCCCACGCGCGAGCAGCTGGCTCGCTCCATCGGCGTAATCAAACGCGAGCAGCAACGCCTGGAAGGCAGGATTCGCGTCGAATACGTCGTCCCCGACTATTACGCAAAATACCCCAAGCCCTGCATGGGGGGCTGGGGACGCAAGCTAATGCTGATTGCGCCAAGCGGCGACGCGCTTCCCTGCCACGCCGCACATGTGATTCCCGGCCTCGCGTTTGAAAATGTGAAAGACCATGGCCTGCGCGAAATCTGGGAACGCTCCGCCGCATTCCAGAAATTCCGCGGTGAAGATTGGATGCAGGAGCCTTGCAAGACTTGCGACCGACGCGAGCAGGACTTCGGCGGCTGCCGGTGCCAGGCATCGCTCCTCGCAGGAGATGCCGCTGCCACTGATCCGGTCTGCTCGCTCGCGCCGCTGCGCCCCAAAGTCGACGCGATTCTTGCGGCCGTGAATCTTGCTCCCGCTTCTGTAGCACCGGGGATTGCCGGCCCTTACATAGCCGAGGCACCCCCCGCCAACGAGCCGCCCACTCGGCCTTCCTGGCTCTACCGGCCAAATCCTGCCTAATCCGCCGGCGCGGCTTGCGTTTCTCTCAGTCTCATGACCACTCGCACGATGAAAATCAGGCTCCCGAGCAGCACCAGCGATCCAAACGCTGTCAGCGTGTATGGCGCTCCAATCCGTTTCGCGACGCCGCCTGCGAGCAACGCGCCGATCGGTTGCACGCCCATGAACATCGTTGCGTAAACCGCCATCACGCGGCTGCGCAGCTCATCCGGCACTCGATTTTGAATCAACGTGTTCGTTGCCGCCATCTGCGATGTTGCCGCAGATCCCACCACGAAAAGCACTGCAACGCACAGCCAGAATGTCTTCGCTTGCGAAAAGAGAATCAGGCACACCGAGCAGGTCGTCGAAGTTGCAGCAATCCATCGCGCCAGCCCCTTGTAATGTGTCCGCGCGGCGAAGTGCAGCGCGCCAAGCACCGCCCCGATTCCCGCCGAACTCATCAGCAATCCCAGCGTCCGCGCGTTTCCCTTCAAAATATCCTGCGCGTAAATCGGCATGAACACCGAGTATTGCAAACCAAAAAGGCTCAGCACGCTGAGGAGCAGCAACGCCGACCGCATTGGCAGGTCACTCATTGCAAACCGGAATCCTTGCACAAAACTCCGCAGCGGCGAATCCGTGCTCGGCTTAATCTCCCTCCGCTCGATCCGCATCATCAGCAACGCCACGATCACCGCCACAAAGCTCAATCCGTTCAGAAAGAAACACCACCCTTCTCCCACCCAGGCAATCGCAAACCCTGCAATCGCCGGCCCCGCTACCCGCGCACCATTGAAAATCGAGGAATTCAGCGCGATCGCGTTCGGCAGATCTTCCTTCCCTACCATGTGCACCAGAAACGCCTGCCGTATCGGCACATCAAACGCGTTCACGATTCCGACCAGAAACGCGACGACAATCAATTCCCACTCGTTGATCAATTTCGTCAGCGTCAGCCCCGCCAGCGCAAACGCCAGAATCATCGAGATTGTCTGGGTTGCAATCACGCCGCGATGCCGGTCGTACCGGTCGCCAACGTAGCCGCCGATCGAGGACAGAAACAGCATGGGCACCTGGCTCGCGAAGCCGAACACTCCGAGTAACGCCGCGGATCCGGTTAGTTTATAGACGAGCCAGAGCTGCGCCGTCGTCTGCATCCACGTGCCAATCAGCGAAATGAGTTGTCCGGCAATGAAAAGTTGGAAATTGCGGTGCTGCATGGCGCGGAAGCGCCTAGAAGGGGCCGGAAAGCGCGCGGGCACGGCCGTGCTTACCGCGGTGCGGTCACTGTTCAAAATATTCTTCCTCCACTCGTTGGATGCCAACGCCGTGAACTAGTCACGATGCCGCGAGAGGAGATACGTTGTCAACGCAATCAAAAGGAGAACCCGATCCAGATTGTCTCTCGGAGAAAGGGCGGCGCTATTCGTTGGGAGGGTCTGGCGCGCCCACGTGCAAGTGGCTCAAATCGCGCAGCATGGCTTTGTCTTCTTCGCTCATGCCCCGCGTGAAATTCGGGTCATTCAGGTGCTGATTGCGCGCAGACTCCGGCATATTCTGCAATACCCCCAGCCTCTGCTGAATCGCCCGCTGCCGGTCCGGAGGAAGCTGCTTCCACTTCGGCGCCAAATCATTCCGGACGTGATCCTTCTGTTCCGGCGTCAACCTGCTGAATGTTTCCTCGCGCTTTTTGATTTCTTGTCTGTCCGCCGGAGACAGATTTCTTTGCCTGTTATAGTTCTCGATAACCTTTCTTTGCTCTTGCGGGCTCAGTTGGTTAAGTTTTTTCTGTGGTGGCGGCGTATACGCAGACGGCGGCCGGTTCGGATTGATGCTCGGCGTCCCCATAATGTCAGCTCGATTGGGGTTCGGGCTCGGGGGGCGGTTCGCGCCCGAATTCTGCCGCTCGTTTTGCGCCCTGCGCGCACCCTGCTGCTGTTGTCGGCGCTCCTGCCTTTGCTCTTGTCTCTGCGGTTGTCTCGACGACTGTTGTCGAGGGGGCTGATTCCTCTGCTTGGGCGGCTTATTGTCCTGCCGATTCTGCGCCCAGTTCGCGCGTGGTCCTTGCGCGAAAGCCGGAACAGCCAGCGCCGCGCTCAGTCCCAGCGCTATCAGCCCTCCCGCGAATTGGAGTTTCCGTCTCATTACCCTTTACATGGTTTGATTCGAATTCGCATCGGCGTCATCCGCTTGCACCGGCTGCGGCAACTCGCTCAACGGTGCGAAGTCCGAAATCACGTCGTAATTTTCCAGCACCTGCATGTTCTGATTGATCTTGTCGATGTCCACCGCGCTCAACGAGCTATCCGCAGGACGCGAACCCATCCACACTGTCGCCAGGAGCAGCATCGACGCCGCCAGTACCACTCGCGGCGACGGCGCGAACCATCCCCACCAGCTTTGCTTCACCGGTTCCGCCGCCACTCGCGCGTGCATGCGAATATCAAACGCCGCTGACGGCTCGATCACCGGCATCTCATCCAGCAATACGTTCACCGCGCGAAATTCGTTCACGCGCAGCTGGCACGCCGCGCACGTCGCGAGATGCTTCTCCACGTCTCGGCGTTCGCCTTCCTTCAAGCGCCCGTCCACGTACGGCAAAATTCGGTTTTCCATCCGGCTGCAACTCATGTGACTGTCCTTCCCTTCCTGGCCCAACCTCTATTGCCTTGCTTGCTGCGCCACGAGGGGAGCTAGTTCCACTCGCAGCGTTTCATACGCCCGGAACAGCAGCGATTTCAGCGCGCTCTCCGAGCATTGCAAAATCTTCGAAATCTCTCCGTAATCCAGCTCCTGGTACTTGTGCAACAGCACCGCTGCGCGCTGTTTCTCCGGCAATTTGTCAATCGCATGGCGGATCATTTTCTTGCGCGCTTCTTCGACCAAGTGTTGCTCGATGTTCGGGTGCTTTTCGGCGACATCGATCGTTTTCTCGTCACCATCTTCGGCATCCACCGTTATCGGCGCGTCCAGAGAAATTTCCATGCGCTGGTAACGATTGTCCCGCAGCGAATTCAACGCCAGGTTTGTCGCGATCCGGAAGAGCCAGGTGGTGAACTTCGCGCTCGGCACGTACTCTTCCCGCGCGCGGTACACTCTTATGAAAACTTCCTGCGCCAGGTCTTCCGCCTGCTCCCGGTTCCGAACCATCCGGTACAGGAAATTGACCAGAGGACTCCTGTAGCGATGGAGTAGAAGCGCGAACGACTGTTCATCGCCCGCCTTCGCGTCCAGCATTAGTTGGACGTCCGACCTGGCCATAGTCGCCACACTGTATCAAACCCCTGTTGTCTCAGAAAGTTGCAAATGGAAGGGCGCTCAAAAGCGAAAGGAAGGCGAAACTAAACGTGGAATAAGTGCTGCATTATCAACAAACTGACGACGCCCACGAACACCAGAAGCGCCATCCGCCAATTCGGCTCCCGGTTCACTTCCGGAAGCAAGTCCGTCGCCGCCACGTACAACGTGACGCCTCCCGAAAGGGGCAGCGCATATTTCAATTGCCCTTGCAGCGAAGTCGTCAGAGCCACGCCTGCCACCGTCGCCCCTCCTAATAACCCTGCCGCCAAAATTGCGTTGCGCTTTCCTTGCCCGCTCGCCAGCACGACCGAAGCCACTGTAAACCCCTCCGGCAGCTTGTGCAGAAACACGGCGAAGAACATCACCGCGCCCAGCCATGTCGAAACCAGGAATCCCGCCGCGATCGCCACGCCGTCAAAAAAAGTGTGAATCGTCAGCCCCACCAGCACGCTCGTCCGCGCATGCTGATGACTCATTTCTTCGAAATGTGTTTCTTCGCCAAAATGAAAATGTGGTGCCAGCGTGTGCTCAAACAGGTGCACCAGGAAGTAACCCACCAGTACAAACAGCAGCGCGCTTTCGCCCGACAGCCGCACCGACTCCGGAATTACCTCGACAAACGCCACCGCCAGCATGTACCCGGCGCCCAGCGCCAAAAAATATTGCAGATATTTCCGCGGCCACTCCTTGTGAACAACAAAATATCCGCCGGCCAAATTCCCGGCCGCCGCCACGAGCCCCAGCCCCGCCGCCAGCGCCGTCCGGAATGTCAGATCATGTTCCATCACTAGTGGTATAGGCTCCAGCTTGCGCAACCTTTCATGCCATCTCGGCGGTGATCTATGGTCACATCTTCTCTCCGCCGCTCTTCTCTGCGCCCCCTGCGTTCTTCGCGAACTCTGTACTACTAATCCTCAAATTCGTTGTGCGCCGCGCAAAAATGTTATCGTCCGTCGCAATACCTTCCGACGTGTGGGTCATTTGCTTTTGGTTGCGGCTCCGCCGCGCTGTGTTAATTCTGAGGGTTTTTCCTCACTTTCTTCTTTAGCCAGAATGTCGAAACAAAATCACATCCCCTTCCTGCACCACGTATTCCTTCCCCTCCAACCGCACATGCGCCTTCTCTCGCGCCGCCGCCAGGCTCCCCGCCGCCAGCAAATCATTCCATCGCACGACTTCCGCGCGTATAAATCCTTTCTCGATGTCGCTATGAATCGCTCCCGCCGCCTTCGCCGCCGTCGCTCCCTTTCGAATCGTCCACGCACGCACTTCCGGCTCTCCCGCCGTAAAAAACTGGATCAGCCCCATCAAGTCATACGTCGCCCGAATCAACCGGTTCAGCCCCGGCTCTTTCAATCCGTACGACGCCAGCAATTCCGCGGCTTCCTTCTCCTCCATCTCTGAAAGTTCCGCCTCCAACCGCCCACAAATCGCTACCACCGCCGCGTTCGGCAACCCTTGCAAGGCGCTCAATTTGTGGCGCTCCACCGCCGTTTCCAGCTTGTCCGCTTCCTCGTCCCCCAGGTTCAGCACGTACAACACCGGCCGCGCCGACAAGAATAAGAATCCCCCGATCGACTTTCTCTCCTCCGCCGTCAGCTCCAGTTCCCGCAGCGCCTTCTCCGCCTCCAGATGAATTTTGCATTTCTCCAGCGCGGTTTTCTCGATCTCCAGCGCCGGATCACGTTTCTTCTTCAGATCTTTATCCACCCGCTCTAGGCGCCGCGTAATCTGGTCATGGTCGGAAAGCATCAGCTCCAGATCAAGATTCGTGGCGTCCCGCAGCGGATCAATGCTGCCCTCCGAATGCGGCACCGAAGGATCCTCGAAAACGCGAATCACGTGCGCGATCACGTCCACGTCACGCAGTTGCGCCAAAGCATCGCGCATGCGCTCCTTCTGCATACCGCCCAAGTCCACGTAGTTCACAGTTGCGTAGGTGATCTTCTTTGGGCTGTACAGCTTCGCCAACTCCACGAGCCGCCGTTCCGGCACTTTCGCGACACCCACGTGCGTCGCTGACGCTCCGCTCTTCCCCTCCACGTGCGCCTTCGTCAATATCCGAAACAGAGTCGTCTTCCCAACCTGTGGTAGTCCAATAATTCCAGTCTGCACTCCAGCCCCTTCAACGCGCTAATTTGCGCTCGCACAAACCCATCATCCTAGCACACCCGGTTCCGGGCGCCGTTGCTACGGCCGTCATGACTTCTTAACTCGAGTCCTGATTCCCATTCAGGTCTTCTCCTGCTCTATTCTCATTTTGGGAACTTGCTGTTGACACAGGCATTTCTTCGCGTTAGGGTTTCTTACGGATACCTACATTAGGGTATTTACCTGACACCCTTTTCAGGTATTGTGATTTGGCCTCGTATTTCCAGGCATTGAGAGGAGGTAATTCTCGTGCCTGCCACTGCACGCTCAAACAGAATTCACCCACTCTGCTATGAACACCATTCGGAGATGATCGTTCGAGAGCTATCTTCGAGCGAAGACGCTATAACTTATGCTTGTCAGGAACCTGACTGTTTTGTGAGCTACAGTAGGTCCGATGGCTATTTCCTGAATACCCAGAATCCATTCGTTATGAAGCGATGCCCGATTCCTCCCCATCAGTACTGTGCGCATGATCGTTATCCGATGTACTTGCTCGAAGTGCAGCCGGAACATCCCGACTTCCGCCTCTGGCGATGTCCCCAATGCAATATGAGCCGTTTGGGCGGCCAGCTTACATGATCCTCTAGTAGAGCCCCTTCGTCCTCTCCCTGCACATTGCTCTGAATCTCGCAGTTCCTGCCAAATTCAGTTTCTTGTAAACGCAATCCCATGTTCTCACGTCAAACTGAGGGACTTGAACGCTGGACGGAATTTCTACTTCATGCTGCCAATGGGCCTTACGGTTTTGGACCTCTCGGCTTACGTCGGCCTGCTCGCCGTCGGCGCCGTAACCCTGAACATATTCTTGGGCTTACTCATGGCCTTCCGCTACAGCCCTCACCGCTCCTGGCCAAATCATCGATTCAATTATTTCCGGTTTCACAACTGGACCGGCTACATTGCGCTCGCTCTATCGATCCTCCATCCCGTGATTCTGCTCTTGAACAAAAATCCGCGCTTCCTTGTCTTCGACCTCGTCTATCCCGTACATTCTCCGGCGCAACCCTTTGACAACACCATAGGCGCTGTCGCGCTGTACCTCATCGCATTTGTAGTAGGCACTTCCTACTTGCGCATCACTCTGGGCCGCCATCTTTGGAAGTCCTTCCATTTTTCTATTTATTTCGCAGCTGCCGCTCTTTTCTGGCACAGCCTGTTCACCGATCCCAGCTTGAAAAATGACCCCGTGGATTGGTTCGATGGCGGCAAACTCTTCGTCGAATCTTGTCTGGTCCTTGTCGCTGCCGTCAGTTTGTTGCGCTTGCGACATGCCCGCAAGAAAGCGTTTCATGCCCGCCAAATCGCCCAGCAGATAGCCATGTCTGAATAGAAGTCAAAAAACGTTGTCCGCGAGACAGAGATTGTTAAGCTATTTCTCCGTTTCCTGAATGGAGCCATCGTGGCCGAGACAGCCGCTGTCCCCGCATTTGACGTCGCCGAGGCAACGAAGCACCTCGCTGAACGCGACGAACGTCTGAAACGCCTCATCGAAGAAACCGTCCCGTTCCAACTCAAGATCGAAGCCGCACACTCTCCTTACGAAACTCTCCTTGAAGCTGTCACTCACCAATCCATCTCCGGCAAAGCTGCCGCCACCATCTTCGCCCGCGTCAAGGCGCTCAGCTCCACCGGCGGCATCCCCACTCCCCAGGAGATGCTAAAGCTGCGCAAGCCCGCGCTCCGCAAGGTAGGCCTTTCCGCCGCAAAAATCCTGGCCATGAAAGACCTCGCGCAAAAAACCATCGAAGGCGTCGTCCCCACGCTCGAACAAGCCCAAAAGCTCTCCGACGAAGAGCTTGTCAAGCGTCTCGTCTCTGTCCGCGGCATCGGCGACTGGACCGTCGAAATGTTTTTGATCTTCAGCCTCGGCCGCCCTGACGTTCTTCCCATTCACGACCTCGGCGTCAAGAAAGGCTGGTCCATCACTTACGGCAAGAAGCGCATGCCGAAGCCCAAGGAACTCCTGGCCTTTGGCGAACGCTGGCGTCCCTACCGCACCATCGCCAGTTGGTACATGTGGCGCGCCTGCCAGCGCGCCGGGAACGCGGCCATGCGCAAAATCCGCCCCGCCCATGTCCGCAAACCTCGCCAACACGCCGAGCGTGGTCGAGCGTCGTCCAAGCGCCCGCGCCGCTAACGCCTTAAGCGCGAACACGAGGGGAACGCTCCGACTTTTCGCTTAACCCAGCCGTATTTTTCCTTGACTACCCGGGCCCATCGGAGTAAGGTCTCTTTTAAGAAATCATCTGTTTTGGCCGCGGCGGCTTCTCTGCCGCGTTTTTTATTTGCGCGTGCTTCCTTCCGGCCATCCTTGGGTACTTTCTACTGGCGGTTGCGGAATGCAGTCTTTCACAATTTCAGTGCATTCTAAATCCTTCAGAATCAACACTTGCAGAAGTGCATCAAAACAAAGAACTCACCTTAGAATGAACAGGCTCGAAAGACGCAGGGTCGCAATCACGGCTGACCTAAAAACAAAGGACGTAGCGCGGGAATGGGCATTTTTTGCATTGTACGGGCTTTCATGAGGTTTCGCGGGCCGGAGGTCCTAAGGGACACTTATGAAAAAACGGGGGTATCGGGGGGGGCGGTCACTTGTTGAAGGTTTCAGAATTTACTACCTACCGAAACTAACTCTTTCACCATCAAATACATGCCCGCTAATCCCGCAAGCAACACGCCGCTTTCCAGTGAAACTGAAATCCGGTGCAATTTGCTGAACTCCACGAACAAAGGATTGTCTGAAGCCGTCGCTTGAATCGATCCCATCTGCACCCGCAGCGCCGCCATCTTGGGGCTGACCGCATGCTGCGACACGACCGTGAGCAAAATCATGAGCACGACACAAAGTGCCGCCGGCGTCGCAAGACTGGCAAACGTCCGCGTCCGCGCCAGCCGTGCTAGCAGAATCACGATGCCGCAAACCACGCCGATCATGTGCATCCACCAAAGCCCGAACCCCACCATGGCCCCGGCTTGGTCCCGGCTCGCCAGGATCCGGAACGCCCCGGGCGCCACGACAAAACTCAAAAACACATCGCTCCCCAGCCACATGCTCAATCCGAGGAATTCGAGAGTGCGAAGAAAGTTCATCATGGGTGCACTATACAAGACCGTTGCCGTTCAGGCCACGGCATCGCCTTCCAGAGGGCAATCCGGGAAAGCCCGCCAACCCATGCGTGCTCCCGCTTCTAACCCAAGTTCGTCACGCGCGAGCCATTCAAAATTTTTTCGACCTGAATAAGGATAGCAAACCCTGCG
>Ga0209057_1000347_pt1 | contig 42296 bp, 45 predicted proteins | sample GraSoiAngelo_146_FD_185903 | JGI IMG/M metagenome (GOLD analysis project Ga0209057, IMG submission 185903) | Grasslands soil microbial communities from the Angelo Coastal Reserve, California, USA - 14_1009_05_30cm (SPAdes) (version 2) | ecosystem: Environmental > Terrestrial > Soil > Grasslands ...
GATCTTGCGTCAGATCGTCGAGGGGCTAACCAACCGGGACATCGCCGAGAAGATGCACAGGAGCGAGAACACGATCAAGTTCCACGTCAGGCGGATTCTCGAGAAGGCTGGGGCGGCCAACCGGACAGAACTGGCTCGCAGGGCGACGCGCGAGGGGTGGCTCTGATCAGCGTCTGCCCATACTGCAGCAGCGGGCCCGAAAAAGAAGTGACCAGCGATCCGTCCGGCTTGCGCCCTTCGAACCACTGGCCACTTGGATCGTCGCACCCACCGGAAAAGTTTGCAAGAGGCGATTTTCGTCGCCAGGCAACCTTCAGTAGCTATCAGCCCCCGGATGCCGCTTGACGGGATTGGTCAGCTGGCCGATCCCGTCGATGCGGATGGTCACGACGTCCCCTTCCTGCAGGGTGAAGTCCGACGGCGGCACGATGCCGGTCCCGGTCAACAGGAAGCAGCCGGCATCGAACCGCTGGTCTCGTCCCAGGTAGGCGACCAGTTCGGGGATCTCGCGCCGCATCGCCGAGGTCGACGTGCTGTTCCGGTAGACGAGCGCGGCGTCGCGGCTGATATCCAGCTCGATTGCTCGGTCGGAAGGCGAGTAGTCCCACGCGAGCGCGATCGCCGGTCCCAGCGCGCACGAGCCGTCGAACACTTTCGCCTGCGGCACGTACAGCGGGTTCTCGCCTTCGATGCTTCGCGAGCTGACGTCGTTGCCGATCGTGTAGCCGACCACCTGCATCCGGCTGTTGCACACGACGGCAAGCTCCGGCTCGGGCACGTCCCAGGTCGAGTCCGATCGGATGAAGATCGCCTCGCCATGCCCCCGCACGCGGTTCGCGGTCGCCTTGAAGAACAGCTCGGGTCTGGCCGCCGCGTAGACGCGGTCGTACGGATCCGAGCTCACCGCCTCATCGGTGCGTGCCTCCAGGCTTCGCCTGTAGGTCACGCCGGCCGCCCAAACCTCCTGGCTTCCGATCGGGGCGCCGATGGCGGCGCCATCCCGCGGTTGGATCTCTGGGCGCTTCTCCTCCAGCAATCGGCTGAGCTCGTCTTGCGGAAGCCGCAGCAGGGAGTCGATCGTGGAACCGTCGAGACGGCTCCAGGTCCCGTCCTTCTTCATATATGTGGCGCCGTCCAGCTGGACCAGGTGCCGGCCGGCGGCCGGCACGACATCGGTGCTCAGTCGGTCCTCCAGGCGGGGCCCGAAGGGTAGGCAAACTCACGGAGCGACTCTGGGCGCATGGTGATGCTGTAACCCGGTGCTCGCGGCGGGACATAGCAACCGTCGCGAATGACCACCGGGTCGAGGAAGTGCTCGTGCAGGTGCTCGACGTACTCGAGCACGCGATTCTCGAGCGACCCGCTCACCGCTATGTAGTCGAACATCGATATGTGCTGAACGTACTCGCAAAGCCCGACACCTCCGGCGTGCGGGCAGACCGGCACCCCGAACTTCGCGGCGAGGAGGAGGACCGCCAGGACCTCGTTCAGCCCACCCAGGCGGCAGGCGTCGAGCTGGCAGAAGCCGATTGCGTCCGACTGGAACAGCTGCTTGAAGATGACCCGGTTCTGGCAGTGCTCGCCGGTGGCGACCTTGATCGGCGCGATCGCCCGCGCGATCGTGGCGTGGCCCAGCACGTCGTCGGGGCTGGTCGGCTCTTCGATCCAGTAGGGCCCGAACTCGGCGAGCCGCTTCATGTTAGTGATCGCGTCGCCGACCTCCCAGACCTGGTTCGCGTCCATCATGAGCCGGCGGTCCGGCCCGATCTCCTCCCGCACGATCCGCGCGCGTCGGACATCGTCCTCGATCTTCTGGCCGACCTTCATTTTTATGTGCGACCACCCCGCGGCGACGGCTTCACGGCAGAGTTGACGCAGCTTCTCGTCGGAGTAACCGAGCCATCCCGCCGAGGTCGTGTACGCCGGATACCCGGCGCGCAGCATATCGGCCTCGCGCTTGGCGCGCGTCGGCGCCATGCGTTCGAGGATTCCGATCGCTTCCCCCGGAGTCAAGGCGTCGCTGATGTACCGGAAGTCGATGCACGCGACCAGCTGCTCTGGGGTCATGTCGATGAGGAGCTTCCACAGCGGCTTGCCTTCCACCTTCGCGTACAGGTCCCAGACTGCATTGACCAGCGCTGCGGCCGCGAGATGGATTGCGCCTTTCTCGGGACCGAGCCACCGCAATTGCTGCTCGCCGGTGACCGCGCGCCAGAACGTCCGCATATCCGAGGTGATGGAGTCGAGCGTCTGGCCGACGACGACCGGCGCCAGCGCGTTGATCGCGGCGACGCACACTTCGGTGCCGCGACCGAGGGTGAAGGCGAGACCGTGCCCTTCGAGGTGATCGCTCGAGTCCGTCCTCAGCACGACGTAGGCGGCCGAGTAGTCAGGGTTCGTGTGCATGGCATCGGAGCCGGCGAGGGTCCGCGAGGTGGGAAAGCGCACGTCGTGCGCGGTGGCGCTGATGATGCGGTGCATGCCTATCCTTTCACCGCGCCGACCAGCAGGCCCTTGGCGATGTAACGCTCGAGCGCGATCGCCATCGCGATCACCGGCCCGATCATGATCAGGATGAGCACGGACATGTACCACCACTGCGGTCCGCGGGTTGCGTTCTGCGCCGCGACCGTGAGAGGGAGCGTCTGCGCGTTCGCGCTGGTCAGGAAGAGGGCGATGAGGTATTCGTTCCACGCGAAGACGAGGACGAAGAGGAACGTCGCGACCAGCCCCGGCACCGCAAGGGGCAGCACGATCGAGCGGAAGATCCTGTAGGGCGACGCGCCGTCGATGGCAGCGCTTTCCTCCAGCTCGACAGGCACGCTCTGGAAGTAGTCGCGCATGAGCCAGACCACGATGGGCAGGTGCGCCGCGGTGTAGGTGATGATCAGTGCCGCCCACGTGTCGAGAAGCTGGAGCTGCTGGAAGAAGATGTAGATGGGGATGACCGTGGCGACCGGCGGCAGCATGCGCTGCGAGATCATCCAGAACGCGATGTCGTCGTTGCCGACGCCGCGCTTGAAACGTCGAGCGACCGTTTGCAGCAGCAGCACGAACACTGCAATCCCGGCCACGAGACCGACCGGCCACGGCCCACCTGCTACCACGACGACGACGGCGATCGCGAGCGCGATCACGAAGGATCCGATCGCGCCAAAACCGACCTGGTAACGCATGCGCACAAGGGCGTAAGCAGCCATCGAGCCGAGCAGAACGGTGATCGCCGTGCTCGTCAGCCCGACCACCACCGTGTTGGTGTAAGGGCGGAACGTGTCCTCTCGGAGGTCGAAGAAGATGTAGTGCCACGAGTCGAGCGTCGGCTGAAAGTCGCGCCACGGGATGTAGAACGGCCCGCCGTTCACCTCCAACGGCGTCTTGAGCGCGGTCACGGCCAGCCAGTAGAGCGGAAACAGGACCACGAAGGTCCAGGCGAAAAGAGCGATGTACGAGAGCGTCATCGCAGGGAACGAGATCGAAGTCGTCGAGACCGAACCGCCGCGTCTCCGGATGCTCGCCATCGAGGTCAGGCCGCCGCCGCGCGAGGGCGCAACAGGTTGACATAGGAGATGCCGACGAACGTCACCACGATGAGCAGCATGTAGGCGACCGCCGCGGAGCCCCCGATGTCGAGCGCTCGCCAGATCGTGTAGGCATGCAGCGTGAGCGATTCAGTGGCCGTTCCGGGGCCTCCGTTCGTGAGCACGTTCGGCAGGTCGACGATCTTGAAGCCCTCGATGATGCGGATCAGCACGACGGTGACCGTCGCGGGCAGGATCTGCGGAAAGGTGATCCGCCAGAACACCTGCAAGCGGTTGGCGCCGTCCACGACCGCCGCCTCGACCAGCTCATGGGGCAGCGTCTCGATCGCGGCCAGGAGCACGATGAAGATGAACGGCGTCCACTGCCAGATGTCGCCGACCATCACCGCCAGTCGCGCGCCCCATGGATTGGTGACCCACGAAATGTCCGTCAATCCGAAGTGCGCCCACAACGGGTACAGCGGACCTTTGCTCGTGTCCACAAGCATCCGGAACAGGTAGGCCACGCCGACGGGGGTGATCATCATCGGGAGCAAGAAGACCACCCGGAAAAAGCGCCGTCCCGGGAGGTGCTGCACGACGAGCAAGGCCAGTCCCAGGCCGAGCAGGTACTGGACGGACACGTCGACGGCGACGTAAACGAGCGTCACGACCAGCGTTCCCGGACGGCCGCTGGTCAGGATCGTGTTGACGACCAGCCAGACAAGCGCGCCGGCGATGGCCGTCGCCAGCACCCGGCCGACGAGTCCTCCAACGGTGAGGTTCGGTCCGCGCGCGTAGCGATAGAGCAGAAAGGCGAACAGCCCGTAGATCGCGACCAACACCGCGATCCCGATGGGCGTCAGCGGTCCGGATACCCCCAGAAAGTGGGGTCGGTCGATGCCGAACAGCAGCTTCGCGTAGTTCGCGAAGCCGACAAACTTCAGCTGCACCCCGCCCTCCGAGAAGCCCAGGCGCGACAGAGAGACATAGAGCGACGTGAGCAGAGGAAAGATCGAGAAAGCGAGGATGACCAGGACGGCCGGGAGGATGAACACGCCGCCCGCGAAGCGGTCGAGGCGTGCGGCAACCGGACGCCACCAGGACGAGGCCCTCAGCGCGCGCGGCGACGCATGGATGCTCACGGAGTCGGAATCCTTTTCACCAGTTCCTGGCACTGAATGGGATGAAGAGGGGCGGCGAGGTGCGTGACCCCGCCGCCCGTCGGTTTACTTCGTGATGCTCAGACTGGATCTGTAGGCGTCCAGCTGTGACTGGCGGCCGATCTCGTCCGTCTTCGCGTTCCATTGGTTGGTGATCTGAGTCATCGTCTGGCTCAGCGAGATCTCACCCGCCAGGAACTGAGCGAGAGCCGTGTCCAGCGCGGTCTGCTGGTAGAACGCCGTCTGCGGGATGCGCAGGTCGAGGACCATGTTGGGGCTCTGCAGGCTCGACTGGATGGCTCCGAGATAGTCCTTCGCGGCCTGGTCGCTCATGCCCGAAGCGGTCCATGGACCCATGTTGGTGAAGTGCGAAGAGCGGTAGGGGTTGAATCCAGTCTTGCCGATCGTCACGTCGACGCTCGACTGCGCCGGCTGAGACATGTAGGAGAGGAACGCGAACGCGGCGTCCTTCACCTTGGCCGAGGCCGCCTTGTTGATCGCGCCTGACCAGCCGCCGAAGGCGGCGAATGGAGAGTGGTTCACGCCGTTGGTCGCGTAAGGGCACAGAGTGGCGTTGCAGTCGACCAGCTGGTTGCTCGACCGGTCGAGCACCTTCTTCGATCCGGGCAGAATGACTGCCCCGACCTTGTCCTGCACGGTGGACTGAGTCTTGTCGACCGCGAGCGGGCCGATGTCGCCCCAGTCGAGGGACAGGGCGCAGCGACCAGTCACGAACAGGCCGCGCGAGTCGCCGACGTCCTGGTTGAGCTGCTCAGGAGGGCCGATCTTGGAAAGCTGCTTGTAGACGGTTAGGGCCGCGGCGGCCGCCGGGTTGTTCGTCAATGGCTGCATGGTGTCGGTGTTGAAGAAAGCACCCTGCTTCGTGCCCTGGCTCTGCAGGTACGCCGCGGCGATCGAAATCCATGCCCAATACGACTGCGCGCTGCGCTTCATGGCCAGGCATGAGCCGTAGTCGGGCTTGCCATCGCCGTTCAAGTCCTTGCCCTGGAAGTGCTGGGCGATGCTGATGTAGTCATCCCAGGTCTCAGGCGCCTTGAGGCCGTCCTTCTGGAGCAGGTCCTTGCGGTAGTAGACCATCTGAAAGTCGCCGTCGAGGGGAATGGTGTAGACCTTGCCCTTGAACGTGGCGCTGAAGTCGCGGAAGAACGGTGCGATGTCGTTCCACTGCAGGGCCGAGTCGTTCTTGACCCGGTCGGTCAGGTCTTCGAGGTAGCCGGGCGGCACGTAGTCGCCCATCCACTGCGGGTCGAAGACCGTCGCGTCATACGAGTTTGTCTTCGTCGAGAAGTCCGTGAGGACCTTCTGGTACAGGTCGGAGAACGGGACTGTGATGATCTGCACCTTGGCGCCAGTCGCCTTCTCGAAGTCGGGGGCCCGGCGCTGCAGCGGCTCCGCGATCTGAGGACCGGTGAAAGTCACGACCCGAATCGTGGTGCCGCTGAACGATTGGTTCGAGGACGTATTCGACCCGTTGCTGCAGGCCGCAATCACGCCCACCCCCACCAACAGGACCAGGGCTCTCGCCAGGATTCGACTCATCTCTCTTTATCCCCTCTTGTAGCGCAAGAAGCCGCGGCCCGGGCCACCAGGGGGCCGTGGCATATCCGATGAATACCGGATATTTAGCGCGTCCAGGCCGAATTGTCAAGCACAGACTGGCTAGTCATCCGATGTATACGCCTTAGGCAGGGGTCGCCAGGTCAAGGCTGAACCGGCCCAGCACACGGTGAAACAGGCCGACCAGGGCGGCCACCGGGGCCAGCGAGACGATCAGCGCGGCCGCTGCCGTCGGCCAGTCGAGCTCCCGTTCGAAGGTGAAGAAGTCGGACAGCCCAAGGGGAATGGTCTTGATCTCGCCCGAGGTCAGGACCAGCGGGACGAGCAGCATGTTCCAGTCCAGCACGAAGAGCACGAGCGCGGTCGCGACCACGCTCGGCGCGACGAGCGGCAGGATGACGCGGCCGATCACGCGAAAGAGCCCCGCGCCGTCGAGCACCGCGGCCTCCTCCCATTCGGGCGCCAGCTGCGCGACGGCCCCGTGGAGGACGAATACCGCAAGAGGCGCCGTGGCGGCTGCTTCGCTTAGAACCACGGCGGCGAAGCTGTCCAGGAGGTGCACCCGCCGCATGAGGTCGCTCAACGGGATCACGTAGGCCATGGCGGGCAGGCTGGCGAGGACGAGGAATCCCTGCGTGACGAAGCGGCTCGATCGAAACGGGGCGCGAGCGAGGCCGTACGCGGCAAGAAAGCCCGCGCCCACTGCGATCGCCGCGGCGCATGCGGACATGAGAACGCTCGTCACGAGCTCGTTCCAGAACGCCGGCTCGGCAATCCCGACCTCGGCGAAGTGATCCAGGGATGCAGACCCGCGCCACGATGGCGGACGGCTGCTGTTGTCGGGCAGCACTCCAAGCGACGCGAGCGCCGTCCACAAGAGGGGAAGCAGAAACGCGAGGAGGGTCGCCGCCACGAGAACGCCTCGAAGCCTCATTCGACAAACCTTGTCCTGGACAACCGGAGGTAGATGAGCCCCGCGCCGAGGACGGCCGCCGCGATCAACCAACCCGAGGTGGCGCCGACGGGCCAGTCGTTGACTCCGAAGGCGCGGTTGTAGCTGTACAGGGCCGGTGTCACGGTCGCCGTCCCCGGGCCGCCCCCGGTCAGGATCAGGACCGCGTCGAACGTCCCCAACGACAGGCCGGTGAGCAGCATCGTGATCGTGAGCAGTAGAGGGCGGACGGCGGGGATGGCGACGTGCCGCACCCGTCCCGTCCACGATGCGCCGCTCAGGGTCGCCTCCTCCCAACGCTCGCTCGGGATAGAAGCCAGGCTTGGCAGGAGCAAGAACGTGACAAACGGAGCCACCCGCCACACCTCGACCGCGATCACGGCGGGAAGCGCAAGGCGCGGGTCGCCCAGCGGCGACGGCAGGTCCGGCCGGCCAAGCCAGCCCAGGACGAAATCCACGACGCCGGTAGCGCTGCCGAACAGGAAATGCCACATCACTCCGCTCGCGATGGGACTGACCAGCCACGGCAGCAGGAGCAAGACCCGCAGCGCCGCGCGCCCGTGGAACGGGCGGCGCAGCAAATAGGCGACGCTGAACCCGATCACGAGCTCGAGCGGCACGGCCACAAGCGTGAAGACGGCGACGTTGCGGGCCGCGGAGCCGAACAGGGGGTCGCGGATGACCGCCGCGTAGTTGGCGAGCCCCGAAAAATGCACGCCGATCGCGAACGGCGAGTACGTCGGCGTAGTTGGCGAGCCCCGAAAAATGCACGCCGATCGCGAACGGCGAGTACGTGGTGAAGGTCGCGAGCAAACCGAGGAGCGCGGGAAGGACGAGCCAGCCGGCGAGGAGAAGGGCAAGCGGCGCGAACAGGAACAGCCTGTCGCGACGCGTCAGACGCACGTCTTACTTTGTGCCGCTGACGCCGCCGTCGACGACCAACCCCGACGCCATCACGAACCTGGATTCGTCCGACGCGAGGTAGAGCGCCGCGTTCGCGACGTCCTCTGGCCGTCCCAGGTCGTTCGTGAGCTGTCGCTTGCGAATCGCCGCCATACCTTCCTCCGGGTCGGTGTAAGACTCCTTCAGATAGCGTTCGACAAACGGCGTGAGTATGGTGCCGGGCAGCAGGGCGTTGACCCGAATCCCGTGCGGCGCCACATCGACCTGCATCGACTTGGTCAGGGACAGAACCGCGCCTTTGGAGGCCGCGTATGAAACGCGGCGCGCGAGGCCGATCTCCGCGATGCACGACGACATGTTGATGATCGAGCCCGAACGCTGCTTGATCATGTACGGCACCACGGCACGGCTCATCAGGTAGACGCCGCGGACGTTCACCCGCATCACGCGGTCGAACAGCTCCGGCTCCGTCTCCAGCACATCTCCGACGCCGCCAATGCCCGCGTTGTTGAACAGGACGTCGATACGCTCGAATCGCTGCACCACGCGCTCCGCCAGGGCCAGGGTCTCGGCCTGGTCGGTGACGTCGACGTGCTCCGCAACCGCTTCGCCCCCTGCCTTGGTGATCTCCTCAGCCGTCGTCTCGGCTGCGCCGAGATCGACATCCGAGACGATCACGCGCGCGCCCTCGCGCGCAAACAGGCGCGCGCTCGTCTGGCCGATGCCCGAGCCCGCGCCCGTGATCACGCAAACCTTTCCGTCGAGTCTGCCCATCGCGTTAGCTATATGCTGAAGCTCCGATGTTTGTCAATCAAATCGGGCCGTCCTATGCATTTTGGAACGAATGAAGGCACCGAACGTCGGACCTCTGGCGGGCAATGGATCAGGTCGCAAACGAGGCGCCGCCCGCGCCCCGAGCGTCACCGACGACGCCATCGACAAGATCCGAGAGCGAATTGTGTCAGGTGCCTGGGGCCCGGGCGACCGGCTGCCGAAAGAGAGCGAGCTGGCCGCGGAGCTCGGGCTCTCCCGCAACTCGCTCCGCGAAGCCGTCCGCGCCCTTTCCCAGCTGCGCGTGTTGGAGGTGCGCCAGGGCGACGGCACCTACGTCAGCAGCCTCGAACCCGACCTGCTCCTGGAGAGCACCGGCTTCATCAGCCACCTCTTGCTGGGCGAGACGGCGATCGCGCTGTACGAGGTCCGTCGCATCCTCGAAGCCGCCGCCGCGGCCCTGGCCGCCGCGCGTATCGACGATGAGGAAAAACAGGACCTCGGATCCAGTCTCGATCGGATGCGCGAGGCGCAGGGAGTCGAGGAGCTCGTCGAGGCCGATGTAGCCTTTCATGCCGTGATCGCCCGCGCGACCGGGAACCCGGTTCTGATCTCCCTGCTCGCCAGCCTTTCGACGCGTATGCATCGCGTCCGCCTCTGGCACGGCCGGGCCGCCGACAACGCGCTCGATGTGACGCGCGAAGAGCACCGCCGGATCTACGAGGCGATCATGCAGGGTGACCCCGAGCTGGCGCGGGCAGCGGCGACGGCGCACATCGCCAGCGGCGAGCGCTGGCTGCGGAAGCAGGTCGAAACGGGAGCGTCAGCCTGAATCCGACAGAGCGGGTCAAGCTTGGCCCCACGTCGCTCCAGGTCACACGGCTGGGTTTCGGCACTGCTCCCCTGGGGGGTCTGTTTCAGGCCCTCGCGGATGACGAGGCGCACCGCGTCGTCGAGGCCGCGTGGTCGGCGGGCATTCGCTTTTTCGATACCGCGCCGCAGTATGGAAACGGCCTCGCGGAGCAGCGTCTCGGCACCGTCCTGAGAGCCAAACCGCGCGATCAGTTCGTGCTCGCGACCAAGGTCGGCCGCCTTCTCCGCGCGGGCGCTCCGCCACAGAGCGAGACGTTTCCCGATGCGCCCCCGCTCAATCCCGTCTTTGACTTCTCTTACGACGGCGTCATGCGTTCGGTCGAGGAGAGCGTTGCGCGGCTGGGCATCGAGCGCATCGACATCCTTCACATCCACGACCCTGACGATCACTTCGCCGAAGCCCTGTCCGAAGCGTATCCGGCACTCGACCGGCTTCGGGCGGAAGGAACCATCACGGCGGTCGGAGCCGGCATGAACCAGGCTGAGATGCTGGCTCGTTTCGCGCGCGAGGCGAACTTCGACTGCTTCCTGCTCGCCGGCCGGTACACGCTGCTCGACCAGGTCGGCTTGAAGGAGCTGCTGCCGCTTTGCGCAGAGCGCGGGATCGCGATCATCGCGGGCGGAGTTTTCAACAGCGGCATCCTGGCCGATCCGACGCCCGGCACTCACTACAACTACAAGGCCGCCCCCGACGAGCTCGTCCAGCTAGCCGGGCGCATCAAAGCCGTCTGCGAGCGCCACGGCGTATCGCAGAAGGCCGCGGCGATCCAGTTTCCACTTGGGCATCCGGCCGTGCAGACAGTACTCACCGGATGCCGGTCGGTGGACGAGCTCAACGAAAACGTGGAGGCGTTTCAGGCGCCGATACCGCCGGCTGCGTGGGACGAGCTCAAGGCTGATGGCCTCCTCGTGGCCGACGCGCCGGTCCCCTGATGGTGGTCGATGCCCACCACCATCTCTGGGATCCCGCCCACCGCAAGTATCCGTGGATGGGGGATGACCTGGCCTCGATTCGCAGGCGCTTCGACGCGGGCGACCTGAAGCCGCTGCTCGACGCGAACGGCATCGACCGAACGGTGGTCGTCCAGACTGTCTCGAGCCTGGAGGAGACGCGCGAGTTCCTCGAGGCCGCCGCGGAAAACGAGTTCATCGCCGGCGTGGTCGGCTGGGTGGACCTGACCGATCGGTCGGTGGCGAAGACCCTGGCCGGACTCCGCCGGAGCGAGGGTGGGAGCTTCCTGGTCGGCATCCGTCACCAGGTCCACGACGAGCCCGATCCGACGTGGCTGCTGCGTGAAGATGTGCAGCACGGGATCGCCGCGGTGGGGGAGGCCGGGCTGGCCTATGACGTCCTTGTTCGCACCCGAGAGCTGCCGGCCGCGCTGAAGACCGTGAAGCGGCACCCCCAGATTCGGTTTGTCATCGACCACGCCGCGAAGCCGCGCATCGCCGCCGGGGCCTGGGACTCCGCCTGGGAAGAAGCGCTCGCGCCGCTGAGCGAGCTGCCCAACGTCACGTGCAAGGTCTCCGGTCTTTTCACCGAAGCGGACTGGAAATCCTGGAAGGCCGAGCACGTAGAGCCCTACGTGCGACGGGTGATCGACTGGTTCGGCGCCGACCGGTGCATGTTCGGGTCGGACTGGCCGGTCTCATTGCTGGCCGCGTCATATAAGCAGGTTGTCACGACGATGCGCGACCTCGTCGCGAACGACGATCAGATCATGGGCGGCACGGCCGCGAAGGTGTACGGCCTGAGCTAGCGTCTTGCTCCTCACCATTTAAGGGGATGTGGCGCCGAAGGCGCCGGAGGGGCTAGGCGCTCGCGCCTAGGGCCTGCAGGTTCACCGTCGCCGGAGACACGCTCCCAACGCTACGTGGGGGATCTAGCTGTCCGACTCCCAGCGCGGGCGCTGCTCGGCGACGACGGTGTCCACGGCGTCGATGAACTCCTGGATGTCCTGCTCGCCCATCGGCGTCGACAGGGCCCCCATCGCACGCGGCGCCATCAGGGTTCCGTGGTTGACGAGGCCGAGAAAGAATTCATGCGTCCTCTTCTTGTTGGCCGCCGCCATTGTCCGGTAGTCGACGACCGGACGGGCGGTGAAATGCAGCGCCAGGAGCGATCCGGCGCCGTTCACCTGCACGGCGACACCGTGTGAGGCGAACACCTCGGTCAGCTGCTCGCAAACCCGGGCGCCGTTGCGGTTCAGGTCCTCGTACACGTCGGGCGTCAGCTCGGTCATCGCTGCCAGACCGGCCGCCATGCCGAGGGGGTTGCCGTTGTACGTCCCGCCCTGCGCTATGTTCGGCTCGCGGCGCGGGTCGAGCAGCTCCATCACGTCAGCGCGCCCGCCGAACGCCGCGACCGGCAGCCCGCCGCCGATGATCTTGCCCAGCGTCGTGAGGTCCGGCGTCACGCCATAAAGCTGCTGCGCCCCACCGGGCGCGACGCGAAACGAGATCACCTCGTCGAAGATCAAAAGGATGCCGAGCTCCTCCGTCACCTGGCGCAACCGCCGCAGGAACTCTGTCGTGGCCGGGATCACGCCGCCCGCGCCAATGATCGGTTCGAGGATCACTCCGGCGACCTCGCCCGCGTGGCGGCGGATGATCGCCTCAGCCGCATCCGGGTTGTTGAAGGGCAGGACCACGGTCTCCTCGAGCGCCCAGGTGGGCGTGCCCATCGAGTCAGGTCTTGGGATCGGTGCGTCCGCCGGCCCGGCTTCGGACACGACCGGATGCGTGCTGACCTCGGCATGGTCGTGGGTGCCGTGGTATCCGCCTTCCATGCGCGCGATCTTGGGCCGGGCCGTGAACGCGCGGGCGAGCCGCATGGCGAACATCGTCGCCTCGGTTCCGGAGTTGCAGAACCGAACCGCGTCCAGGCTGGGCACCCGCTCACACAGGAGCGTTGCGAGCTTGACCTCGACAGGGTTCGCCGCCGCGAACCCCGTGCCGCGCGCGGCCTGCCGGCTGATCGCCTCCACGACTTTCGGATGCGCATGGCCGAGGATCATCGCGGTGTAGTTGCCGAGCATGTCGATGCGCTCGGTGCCGTCTGCGTCCCAGACGCGACAGCCCTGCCCGCGGTCTATGTAGAGGGGATAGGGGTCGAAGTACGTGGTCGTTCGCGTCGTGCCTCCCGGCATGACCCTGACAGCAGCCTCGTGGATCGCTCTTGATGAGGGCGTGGTCTGCCGATAGACGGCCTCCGGATCGTCAGTCACGGGACGGGACTCTCGTGGCCCGCACGTCGACCGGCTGCCGTCGCGTCGCCGACTCGACCGCCGCCGCCATGAACGCCACGGTGCCGACGTTTTCGCGGCCGGAGCACTCGGGTTCGCGTTTCTCGCGGATCGCGTGGGCGAACTCGGTCAGCGTTCCCCAACGATCGACCCGCATCTCTGGCATGGGCAGTCGTTTCGACCGTCCGCCCAGAGGCCGGATCATGACCCTGTCGGCGAGCGCGCCATTGTCGTTGCGGCTCGTCCACGCGACCTCACCGCGCTCGAACTCCATGCGCCACTCGCCGGCCCAAGGCGTGATCGGGGCGGCGCTGACCCAGCTCCCGCGATAGCTCACGACGATGTCGCCGAAAACGACGGTGGCGACGGCAACCGCCGGACCTGCAAATGCGCTCCAGGCTGGATTCCAAGACTCGCAGTAGATCCGATCGGGTTCGCGGTTGAGGAGCATGCGGAGCAGGTCGAAGTGGTGGATCGACATGTCGACCAGCAGCGGCTGCTCATCGCCGTGATGGCGCGCCCGGACCGTGGTGCTGACGCCTGAGAAGCGGCGGAAGTCGATCGATACCTCGGCGAGCTTGCCGAGCGCTTGCTCCTGGATGAGTCGCGCGACGGTCCGCACAGCTGGGAAGAAGCGGTAGTTCTGGCTCACCATCAGGGCCACGCCCTTCGATGCGGCGGCGCTGACGAGCTCCTCGGCCGTCATGACGTCGGGCGCGAACGGCTTCTCGACCAGGACGTGAAGTCCGGCGTCGACGGCGGCCCGGGTCAGCGGCGCGTGACCGTCGAGGGTCGCGGTGACAAGCACCGCCTCAGCCTCTGTCTTGGCGATGGCCTCGCGCAGCGTTGCGAAGCACCGATCCGCCGCACCGGGAACTTCTTGCTGAAGCAGCTTCAGCGACACTGGATCGGAGTCGACGTAGCCGGCGACCTCGACTTCCTTGACCTCGGGGATGACTCGCCAGGCCCAATCTCGCCCCCAGCCGCCCAACCCGACCTGCAGCAACCGAATCGGCTTCACGGTTTCGGCAAGAATAAGGCAGGTCGTGAAGCCAATCACCGAGATCGGCGCCGCCGTTGTCGGCACAGGGTTCATCGGCGTCGTCCACGTCGAGGCGCTGAGGCGCCTCGGTGTCCAGGTCCATGGTGTGGTCGGGTCGAGCCGGCAGCGCGCGGCATCGAGAGCCCGCGACCTCGGTTTGCCCCCCGCCTATGAGAGCTTTCAGGCGATGCTGAATGATGCGCGAGTCGACGTCGTTCACATCACGTCGCCCAATCACCTGCACCACGAGCACGCGAAGGCCGCGCTGGAGGCGGGCAAGCACGTCGTCTGCGAGAAGCCGCTGGCGATGAGCTCAGCGCAATCGGCCGAGCTGCTCGAGGTGGCGCAGCGGAGCGGGCGCGTGCACGCGGTGAACTTCAACCTGCGCTTCTACGCCACGAATCAGCACGTCCACGGCATGATTGCGAACCGCGAGCTGGGCGACGTCCGTCTGGTTTCAGGTCACTACCTGCAGGACTGGCTGCTGCTCGACACGGACTGGAACTGGCGCCTGGACCCTCAGCTCGGTGGAGACCTTCGAGCCGTTGCCGACATCGGGTCGCACTGGATGGACCTGACAACTTTTCTCACGGGCAAGCGGATCACAGCGGTGATGGCCGACCTGACCACGTTCATCAAGACCCGGCACCAACCATCCGGTCCGGTCGAGACGTTCGCCACAGGTCGGGCGGTCGATGCGGTAGCGCGCGAGATCCATACGGAGGACGTCGCGACCATCTTGCTTCACTATGAGGACGGCGCTCGCGGTGCGGTCACCGTCTCTCAGCTCAGTGCCGGCCGGAAGAACTCGCTCGTATTCGAGATCGACGGCTCGAGCTCCGCCGCCTCCTGGAACTCAGAGAATCCGGATGAGCTGTGGATCGGGCATCGGGGCAGGCCCAACGAGCTGCTCCTGCGCGACCCGGCAATCCTGAACGACGACGGACGAAGGGTGGCGAGCCTCCCGGGTGGTCACGTCGAGGGCTTCGCCGACACCTTCAAAGCCCTGTACGCGGAGGTCTATCGCTCGGTCGCCGCAGGAAGACCGGCGGCCGGATACCCGACGTTTGCCGACGGCCACGACTCGATGCTCGTCTGCGAGGCCGTGGCGCGCAGCTCGAAGGAGGCTCACTGGGTCGAGGTCGAGAGAAGCCGCGCCGCGGCCGAACGAAGGCGATGAAGCTCGGCCTGCTGACCGCCGCGTTTCCCTCGCTGACGCTCGAGCAGGTCGCTCAGTGGGCACACGACAACGGGTTCGAGGCGCTGGAGATCGCCTGCTGGCCGTCCGCCGCTGGCGAGGGGCGGCGCTACGCGGGGGTTGCGCACATCGACGTCGACCGTCTCGAGCCGAAACGAGTCCGCGACCTGATGAGGCGGTACAACCTGGAGATCTCGTCTCTCGCGTACTACCCGAACAACCTCGACCCCGACTCGGCGACAAGAACCTCGACCCCGACTCGGCGACAAGACAAGCGGCCAACGATCACCTGCGCGGGGTGATCGAAGCGGCAGAGCGGCTCGAGGTGGAAACAGTGGGCACATTCGTCGGCCGCGACCAGAACCGTTCGCTGGCCGACAACCTCGAAGACTTCAAGAAGGTTTGGCCGCCGATCATCAAGTTCGCCGCCCAGCACAAAGTGAAGGTCGCGATCGAGAACTGCCCGATGATCTTCTCCTCGGACGAGTGGCCGGGCGGCCGCAACCTGGCATACTCGCCGGCCATCTGGCGGCAGATGTTCGAGCTCATTCCGGATGAGAACTTCGGCTTGAACTTCGACCCTTCGCATCTTGTCTGGCAGTTCATCGACTACACGCGAGCGGTGCGCGAGTTCGGACCGCGCATCTTCCATGTCCACGCCAAAGATATGGAGATCGACCGCGACGGGCTTTACGAAAACGGCGTGATGTCAGCCGGCCTCGGCTGGCAGGTGCCGAGACTTCCCGGCCTCGGCGAAGTCCGGTGGGATCGGTTCATCAGCACGCTGTACGCGATCGGCTACGACTGGGTGGTCTCGATCGAGCACGAGGACCGCAAGTTCGAAGGCGAGCTCGAGCTGGTGCAGCGCGGCTTCCTCGTCGCCCGCAACACCCTCAGGCCGCTGCTCGTCTGAGGGCGTAGTATTCGGCCGTCACTCGCGTGGAGTGGGGTGGATAAAAACGCGGGAGGACGACATGAGCACTACCGCCGAACGGTCTGGCGAGATCACCGAGCACGAGTCCCAGCAGGTCGAGCGTGCGAACGCATCAGGCCGCACGCCCGTCGTGTTCATCCACGGCTTGTGGCTCTTGCCGAGCAGCTGGGACCGATGGGCGGAATTGTTCGAGAACGCCGGCTTCACGGCGGTGAAGCCAGGTTGGCCCGACGATCCGGAAACCGTCTCGGAGGCGAAGGCGCATCCAGAGGTCTTCGCGGGCAAGAAGGTGGGCCAGGTCGCGGACCATGTCGACGCGGTCATCCACCGTCTGAACAAGAAGCCTGTCGTCATGGGCCACTCTTTCGGCGGGCTGCTGACGCAGATCGTCGCGGGCCGAGGTCACTCGGCGGCGTCGGTTGCGATCGACCCGGCGCCATTCCGCGGCGTGCTTCCACTCCCGATCTCGTCCCTCAAGTCCGCATCCCCGGTGCTTCAGAACCCAGCGAACTGGAACCGAGCAATCCCGCTCACCTATGAGCAGTTCCGCTACGCGTTCGCCAATGCCGTCAGCGAAGCGGAGGCGAGGGAGCTCTACGACACTTTCGCCGTCCCGGCGCCCGGCGCGCCTCTGTTTCAGGCCGCGGCCGCCAACGTGAACCCCTGGACGGAGGTGAAGGTCAACACCGTGAACCCCGAGCGGGGACCGCTGCTGATCATCTCCGGCGAGAAAGACCACACGGTTCCGTGGGCCATCGCGAATGCGTCCTACAAGCGCCAGAAGCGAAATCCAGGAGTGACCGAGATCACAGAGATGCCGAACCGCGGCCACGCCCTGGTCATCGACAACGGCTGGAAGGAGGTCGCGGAGACAGCGCTCGCCTTCATCAAGCGCTTCGTCTGAGGGCGGCAACGGTCCACACCGGACCTCGCTGATCGAGAATCGGCTCCAGGCCGCGGCGCTTCGTCGTCGCGATGATCTCCTCGGGCGGGTGCACGAAGATGTGGAACTCGCGGCGCAAGAGCCACAGCAAGAGGTTGCTGATGCCGAGGCCGGCGCGCATCCACCACGCGCCCGTCGGGTAGCTCAGGACGAGCAGCTGCCGCGCGCGATCCGCGGCCGCGCCCGCCAGCCGAGGCATATCGGGGTAGCAGCAGATGACGCGGTTCATGATCACGACGTCCGCGCCCTCGACCTGGCTCGCCGCCTGGGCGAAGTCCGTCACCTTGCGCTCGACGCGGTCGGTCAACCCAGCGTCGCTCAGCAGGCGCGCGGCGACGTCCTCATACGTTGGCGTCAGCTCGATGCTCACCGCGCGAGCCGCACCGGCTTTCAGGAGTTCGATCTGGACGGTTCCGATGCCGCCGCCCACCTCGAGCACGGTTCGGCCTTCGACGCCTTGAGACTTCAAAAAGTCCACGATCTGGCGCGAAGTTCCATCAAGGCCCCTGCGGCGGTAGCGGCGCGCCTCGGCACGTGCCGTGCGCTCGCTGAAGACCCATTTGTAACCCTTCGGCGAGCAGCAGTCGGTCACGAGTCAGATCTTCCGGCGACCGGCCGAGGAGAGGGATCCATGGGGCTTCCCTCTCATTATTTCTAGATCCAGCCCCTTCGGCGGAAGAAGTACAGCTGGATCAGTATCGCTATGACCATCGTGCCGATGCCAAGCAGGAAGGCGGCGGTTGGCGTCTCGAGAACAGTGACCAGGTAAGCGAAGTTCATGCCGTAGAAGCCGGTCAGGAAGCTCAATGGCAGGAACAAGCTAGCGATCACGGTGAGCGCCTTCGTCGTCTGGTTGAGCCGGTTCGACACCGTGGACAGATACACATCCATCGCGCTGCTCAGCAGGTCGCGCAGGGAGTCAGCGGTCTCGTATTGCCGCACGATGTGGTCGTAGACGTCGCGGTAATAGAGGGTCATGTCCTGCTGCTGCAGGTGGATGCCGTGCGTGATGAGGGCCTGGAAGACGTCGCGCTGCGCGCCGAGAAACCGGCGCAGCTCCGTGACCGTGTGCTTCAGATGGTAGATGCGCTGGAGCGAATCCTGGGTGGCCTTCTCGGTGATCTCGTCCTCCAGGACATCGACCTCGTCATCGAGCTTTTCGAGCACCGGAAACGTCGTGTCGACGAGCGCGTCGATGGCGAGGTAGGTGAGGAACGCGGGCTTGCCGTGAGTGAGGTCCGGGCTCTTGTGAATTCGTTCCTGTAGCTCCTTGAGCTCGGCCGAGGGCTCGTGGTGGACGGTGATCAGGTAGTGCGCGCCGACGTACAGGTGGTGCTCGCGCAGAGCAATTTCGTCGTTCTCCCAGACGGCGAGGAATATGACCGTGAAGTTGTAATCCGGGTATTCGTCGACTTTCGGCCGCTGGTTCTGGTGGCGGATGTCCTCGATGGTCAGGGGATGGAACTTGAACGTGTGCTCGAGCAGCTCGTAGTCGGATTCATCGGGCGCCTCGATGTCGAGCCAGAACCCGGACTCGTGCGCCTCGTCGAAGCAGCGCGTGATGTCCTCCACGCGCGTGGCGGGCGTCTTCCCGGTGACGGTGAGCAGGGTGCGCAAAGGCAGTACACAGTCTGCCGGAACGCGCCGATGGCGCAGCCGTCAGCGGCACCATTGGCTGAGCGCAGCCGTCTTCTTGGCCCTGTTCGGGCTCGCGATCCTGGCGATCGTCGGGGTCGCCCGCCGCTCGCCATGGGCGCGATGGGTCGCCGTCGCGGATGGCATCGTGATCTCCCTGACCTGCCTGGGCCTCGTGCTCGGGATCCCGATCATCGTCGCCGCGGCACGGGCGCCTTTGGGTAGGCCTGCGTCGCCTACGGTTTCCTGATTCCGGTGGCCGCGGCGGCCAGCCCGAGCGCGACGTAGGTCGCGGCGGCCACTCGACCCGTGCGGACTTGCGCGACACGGCTCCGCATGAAGCGCCGCGACACAGCTGCCGCCGCCAGCACATACGTCGCATCGACCACGATCGCGATCGCGATGTAGACGATGCCCAGCACGATGACCTGCGGCGCAATGGGATGCGAGGTGTTCAGAAACTGGGGCATGAAGGCGACGAAGAACACCGCCACCTTCGGGTTGAGCAGCTGGGTCACGAACCCCTGAACGAATATCCGGCCAAGCGGGGCGGGCTGCGGCGCCTGCACGTGGCCGACCTGACGCCACCGCTGGATGCCGAGATAGATCAGGTAGGCGGCGCCGCCCAGTCGCAGCGCGTCGAGCGCGGCCGCCGAGGCGGCAAGCAGGGCCGCGACGCCGGTTGCGGCGGCCGCGATCCAGACCATCTCGCCGAACTCGATGCCGAACATCGAGGCAAAACCCGCGCGTCTGCCCTGGGCGAGGCTCCGTGCCGTCACGTACAACACGCCCGGCCCCGGCGAGACGGTCAGCAGAAAGGTGGCGAGGGCGAAGAGGAGAACCGTGGTGGCGGCGGGCATCGCGTTGATGATGATGTTGGATCGAGACTTTTTGGGGCGCTGGGCGATCGACCCGCCTGGAAGTCGCTTTCGGGATCAAAAAGACGAGCGCCCTACAGCGCTCGTCTTCTTGCTACGTGCCTGTGCCTACAGCGCTCGTCTTCTTGCTACGTGCCTGTGCTTACCAGCGATACCAGCGTCCGCCGGACGATCCGCGAAAGACGAATCCGAGTGCCCACAGGATCAGGCCGATCAGCAGCACGATCCACAAAATTTGCAGCGACGAAGAGAGGAGACCGCCCCCGCCGAAAAGCAGGAGAAGGAGAACGAGAACGATCAGGGCAGCAACCATCTGTATACCTCCTTGTTATTGATCGGCGAGCTTCTCGCGCGCCGCCTATCAAAGAAACAAGTCAGGCCGGACGATTACTTCCGCTTCTTGCCCCCAACGTCCGATACCGGAAAAGAACCCGCTCAGGTCGTCCGCATCGGCTCGCGCTTCACCATGTGCACGATGGCGACCAGGACGATGGCCCCGATCAGGGCGACGATGAACGAGATGACAAGGCCCGCCGGCTGGGTTCCGAAGAGCAGGGAGAAGACGAATCCGCCCAGGAATGACCCGACGATGCCAACCACGATGTCCCAGATGATCCCGTAGCCGTGCCCGCTCATGATCTTGCCGGCCAGCCAGCCCACGATGGCTCCCATGATCAGAAACCCGATGAGATGCATCTAACGCAACCTCCAACTTGGTTTGGCTCGCCCGCAGCGCGAGTCTCAATCAGGTAACCCGGCCCAGCCGCTTACTACCTGACCCCCGGGCGGCGTTTTCAGCCCGTGGGTGGCCCGAAAAAGTGGTATTGACCACTTGGCCGATCTGTGCTTAACTTTCGCGGATGAGTTGGCTTGGAGGGCGGCGGCGTTTTCGGCCCGTGGGTGGCCCGAAAAAGTGGTATTGACCACTTGGCCGATCTGTGCTTAACTTTCGCGGATGAGTTGGCTTGGAGGGCAATACCACTTGCGAGAGGCAGCGTGAGCAAGCAGGAGGACACGCGGGACCGCGTGCTCGACCTGGTCGAGTCACTCGCGGTGGGGCAGCCGATCCCGGCCGAGCGCCAGCTCGCGATCGACCTCGGCGTGTCCCGCCTGACGCTCAGGGCCGCCCTTGACGAGCTGGTCCGCGACGGCTACCTCGACCGGCGTCACGGAAGCGGCACCTACGTCACCGAACCCAAGATCGCCCAACCTCTGACACTGACGTCATTCAGCGACGACATGCGCCGTCGCGGCATGACTCCCGGCAGCCGGACCCTGGAGCTCAACTCGATGCTCGCGGGAGCGCGCCTGGCCCACCGGCTGGGTGTGTCCCCGGAGGCGCGGCTGATCCGTGTCAAGCGTCTGCGCCTGGCCGACTCGATGCCGATGGCGATGGAGATCCTTCACGTCCCCGAGGCGTTGGTGCCGGGGCTGACGCGCGCCGACTTCGAAGGCCACTCGTTCTATGAGCTGCTGCGCGAGAGATACGGCATCACGATCGTCTCGGGCACGCAGTCGATCGAGCCCACGGTGACCAGCGAGGACGAATCGGACGTCCTCGGGGTACCGCTTCACTCCCCTGCATTTCTCTTCGAGCGGACGACGATCTCCGAGTCAGGGCGGATCGTCGAGTTCGTCCGCTCCATCTATCGCGGCGACCGTTATCGCCTGGTCGCCGAACTCGTACCGCAGCGAAGCCGCAACGGGCGCTCGGCCGGCGCCCTGCGCGCCTCAAATGCTGTGGTGGGGAATCGTGGTGGCGACCATCAGCAGGGCGCACCCGCGCCGCATTCAAAAACATAGGGGGAAATCGCCTAGATGAAATCGCGCAAAGCACCGTTAAGCGTCATCGGGATACTGATGGCGTTGGTGGCCGCCGCCTGTGGCGGCACCACCAGCTCCAACAACCCATCGACCCAAACTGGAACCCTCACGGTCTGGCTGATGAACGGAAGCGCTCCTCAGAGCGTGGTCGACGGCGTCAACGCCGACTTCAAAGCCAAATACCCCAACGTGACGGTCAACGTCGAGCTCCAGCAGTGGGGAGACATCGGCACCAAGCTCGATACCGCGTTTGCCGGCAGCACGCCGCCTGACGTGGTCGAGCTGGGCAACACGCTGGTGGCCAAGTACGCCGCGGCCGGGGCGCTCGGGGACATCAGCGGCAAGAAGTCGTCTTTCGACAACTCCGGAACCTGGCTGCAGTCCCTGACGGACTCCTGCACAGTGTCCGGCAAGCTCTACTGCGTCCCGTATTACGCGGGCAGCCGCGCGATCATCTACCGCAAGGATTTCTTCGCGGCGGCCAACGTCCAGCCTCCTGACAGCATGGACGGACTGCTCACCGTGGGCCAGAAGCTGATGGCGGCGCACAGCTCCGACCCGAACTTCTCGGCGCTCTACTACCCCGGCAAGTACTGGTACGCCGCGCTGCCGTTCGTGTGGGACTTCGGCGGCGACATCGCCACGCAGTCCGGCGGCAAGTGGCAGGGCTCGCTGAACTCACCGAACGCTCAGCAGGGTCTGACGAAGCTCAACAGCCTGGTCGCAGCGCTCTCTCGCGCCGACAAGACGGGAGACGAGGCCAAGCAGGACGCGGCGTTCGCGCAGGGCCACATCGCGATGATCATCGCCAACGGGTGGGAAGTCGGCGTCATCACCGACCCCAAGGCGGGCGACCCGAGTCTCAAGGACAAGCTCGGCGCGTTCCCAATCCCGAGCCACACCGCCGGGCAGACCGCCCCGGTGTTCCTCGGCGGCTCCGACCTCGGTGTCGCGGCCAAGAGCAAGCACCAAGACCTGGCGAACGAATGGGTCGCAACCTTCACCAACAACAAGCACATGACCGAGATGGCGACCGTGGGCGGCGTCATCCCCAATAACACCTCGATGCTCAGCCTGGGTACCGGGATCAACGCGGTCTTCTACAGCGCGGCCAAGAACAGCAAGTTCGTGCCCAACTCGCAGAACTGGGCCAGCGTCGAGAATGCAAACGTGCTTCCTGACATGCTCGTCAAGATATTCACCAAGCAGCAGGCGATTCCCGACGCCACTTCGTCGGCGAGCGGTCGCATCACCGCGCTGCTGAACGGCGGCGGCTAACTCCGTAATTTCGTAGCAGACGAAGCAAGGGGGGCTGGTTCGATGGGAGTGGCGATCGTCACGCCTGACCTCGAATCGGCTCCCCGGCGTCCGGGCCGGGTTCGGACAAATCTTCTTCCGTACGCGCTGATCGGGCCGAGCGTGGCGATCATCGCCGGCATCCTGGCGTTTCCGTTGGGGATGCTGGTGTGGCTCTCACTTCAGCGTTACGGCCTGCGCGAGCTCATCGCACATGCGGGCGAGTGGGTGGGGGCCGCCAACTACCAGAGGATCGTGGTCGATCCGCTGTTCCACCAGGTCATCGTCCGCTCGCTCCTGTTCACGCTTGCGTGTGTCGGCCTGACGGTGATCCTCAGCACGCTGATTGCGCTCTTGCTGCTCAAAGTGAGCCAGGCGGTCCGCGTCATCGTGATGAGCGCTCTTGTATTTGTATGGACGACTCCTGTGATCGTTTCTGTCGATATCTGGCAGTGGATGTTCGATTACGAGTTCGGCGTCATCAACTACCTGCTGACCCAGCTTCACGTAGGGAACTTCATCCACCACAACTGGTTTGACAATCCGATCCAGGGCTGGTCGGTCTTCGTCGTCATCGTCGTCTGGGGCGCGATTCCTTTTGTCACGATCACTTTGTTCGCCGGCCTGCTCCAGGTGCCGAGCGATGTGATCGACGCAGCGCATGTCGACGGAGCGGGCGCGTGGCAGAGGTTCTGGTTTGTGACCGCGCCAATGCTCAAGCCCATCTTTCTGATCGTGACCTGCCTTTCCACGATCTGGGATTTCGGCGTGTTCACCCAGATCTACGTGATGCTCAACGCCCGGCCGAGCGCCGACTACTACACGATCGCCATCTATGCGTACCGCGAGTCGTTCGGCGTGACCCAGTACGGAATGGGAGCAGCGATAGCCGTCGTACTCGTGCTCGTGCTCGTGGTCGTCACCTTCTTCTACGTGAGGGAGACGGTCAAGGTGGCGGAGATCGCATGATCGCGCCGGGGACCGCCCAGGGCGTACAGACGGGCCGCGCGCGAGCAGCGACCCAGGTCGGCCTCCGGCTCAAACTGGGGGAGCGCACCAGACAGCTGCTGTATGACGCCACCGGCCTCGCCGTTGCGGCCGTGATGCTGTTCCCGATCTACTGGATGGTCGCCACGGCGTTCAAGCCGGGCCACGACATCCTCAGCCTCACGCCGAAATGGATCCCCGCACCGTTCACGCTCGAGAACTTCCAGGACGCGATCACCCGTCCGTACTTCTTGGACGATGTCAAAAACAGCGTGATCGTCGTCGGCGTGATGCTCGTGCTTGGGCTGACGATCGCGTTCCTCGCTGCGGTCGGGACTGCTCGATTCGGCTTCAAGGGCCGGACCGCGTTCCTTGTGATGATCATCGGCGTGCAGATGGTGCCGCTGAACGCGCTCATCATCCCGCTGTACCTGATGCTCGATCGCGTCGGGCAGACCGACGCATTGCCTGGCGTCATCGCTGTCTATCTGGCCGTGGTGCTTCCTTTCATGATCTGGACTCTGCGCGGGTTCGTGGCGAACATCCCGGCCGAGCTAGAGGAGTCGGCGATGATCGACGGCTGCAGCAGGGTGGGTGCTTTCTTCCGCATCACTTTCCCTCTCGTGGGCCCCGGTCTCGTGGCGACCGCGATCTTCGGGTTCATCCAGGCGTGGAACGAGTACATCGTGGCCTACGTCCTGCTCTCCAGCCCGAACAATCAGACACTCACGATCTGGCTGGCTTCGTTCACGACGAACCACGGGCCGCAGTGGGGGCCGCTCATGGCCGGCGCGACGCTGACCGGGGTTCCGGTGGTTGTCTTTTTCCTCGTCCTCCAGCGCTACCTGGCCGGCGGGCTGACCGCGGGAGCCGTCAAGGGATGACCTCGATCGAAAGGCTTGCGCTGCGCTGTCTCCTGCCGGGTTTCCAGGGCACCTCGGCGCCCGACTGGGCGCTTCGCAGCGCCGCATTGGGATTGGGTGGCGTCGTCCTCTACGGACGCAACGTGGAGAACCGCGCCCAGCTGACGGCGCTGACCGCGGCGCTCCACGGCGCGCGTCCGGAGCTGCTGGTTGCGATCGACGAAGAGGGCGGCGACGTTACGCGCCTGGAGGCGACGACCGGCAGCTCCTATCCGGGCAACCTCGCCCTCGGCGCCGCCGGAGACATCGTGCTCACCAAAGAGGTTGCGGGTGCGATCGGCTCCGAGCTGAACGAGGTGGGGGTCGACCTCGACCTGGCGCCGGTCGCGGACGTGAACACAAATCCGCTGAACCCGGTCATCGGCGTCCGCTCGTTCGGCTCCGACGCGTCCGCGGTGGCGGCGCACACCGCCGCCTGGGTCTCCGGGCTGCAGGGGGCGGGCGTCGCGGCGTGCGCCAAGCACTTTCCAGGCCACGGGGACACGTCGGTCGATTCCCATCTCGCGCTGCCCGTGGTCGGCGAGGATCCGCGCATTCGGACCCTCGAGCCGTTCCGCGCGGCGATCGACAGCGGCGTGCAGGCGATCATGAGCGCGCACATTGTTGCGCCGACCATCGACGCCGGGCCGGCGACCATCAGCAGGGCGATCATGACCGGCCTCCTGCGCGAAGAGATGGGCTTCGGGGGCCTCGCCCTCAGTGACGCCCTCGAGATGCGGGGGTTGAGCAACGGCCGTGACGTCGCGGAAGTCGCCGTCCTCGCCCTGATCGCGGGATGCGACGCGCTGTGCATCGGCGGCCACCTGGCGGACGAAGAGATCGTGGAGGAGGTCGTCGGCGCCATCGCAACGGCGGTGAAGCAGGGGAACCTTTCCGAGCGGCGTCTGGCGGAGGCCGCGGCCCGCGTCGAAGCGCTGGCTGGCTGGCGCAAAAGGCAGGGCGGCAACACGCACATCTCGAACGAAATCGGGATGGCCGCCGCTCGCCGGGCGATCTCGAGCGAGGGGCCTGTGCACGTCGGCCGCCAGGCTGCGGTGGTCCAGTTCGAGTCGACCCGCTCCATCGCGGCGGGCGATGTTCCCTGGGGCCTGGCCGCATCGCTCGCCACGCGTGGGGTAAGCGTTACTCGGGTAGAGGACGTCGATGCGGCTGAGGGCAAGAGCCTCATCCTTGTCGTTCGCGATCTGCACCGTCTGCCCGAGCAACGCCAGGCGATCGAGGCATGGCTGGCGCGGCGGCCGGACGCGATCCTGGTCGAGATGGGAGTGCCCGTTTGCAGGCCTTCAAAGGCCCGCGCCTACATTGCGACCAACGGATCGGCACGCGTGTGCGCCGAGGCGGCCGCGGAGCTGATGACGGGGATGAGCCGTTGAGCGAGAACCTGCACCCACGCGCCGATGAGATCGACGACCTGTCCGCACTCGAGTTCGTCGCCCTGATGCACGCCGAGGATGTAGCCGCCCTCAACGCGATCACGCCCAGGCTAGAGGACGTGGCCCGGGCGGTCGAAGCGGTGACGGAACGCCTCAGCTCAGGTGGGCGGCTGCACTACTTCGGCGCGGGAACGAGCGGTCTGATCAGGCTAGAGGACGTGGCCCGGGCGGTCGAAGCGGTGACGGAACGCCTCAGCTCAGGTGGGCGGCTGCACTACTTCGGCGCGGGAACGAGCGGTCTGATCGCGGAGCTCGATGCGGCCGAGTGCCCGGCGACGTTCGGCGTGGCCGGCGATCGCGTGCTGGCTCACTCGGTCGAAGATACGCAGGAAGACGATCGCGACCTGGGCGGCGAGACAGCCCGCCGCGCTGCCATCGGCTCCGGCGACGTCGTGGTCGGGATCAGCGCGAGCGGAAGGACGCCCTTTGTTCTGGGTGCGTTCGAGCGAGCGGCGGTCGACGGCCCGCTGCGGATAGCGGTCACGTGCAAACCCGGCTCGCCGCTCGGCCAGGCGGCGGATATCGCGATCGAGGTGGACAAGGGTCCTGAGGTGATCGCCGGTTCGACGCGACTGAAGGCGGGCACCGTCCAGAAGGTGATCCTGAACATGTTGAGCACGGCGGTTTTCACGCGCCTGGCCCACACCCACCGCGGCAGGATGGTCGGCGTCGTCGCCTCCAACGAAAAGCAGCGCGGTCGGGCCGCGGGCGTGGTCGCCGACCTCGGCGCCGCATCGCGTGAGGAGGCCGTGGGCGCTCTGGAAGCCGCGCGTGGAAATGTGAAGGTCGCCATCGTCATGCTCCGCCGCGGCCTGAACCCGGATGAGGCGCGCCTGAGGTTGGACGCCGCGGGCGGCGATCTCAAGGTCGTGCTCGCCGAAGCGCGGCGTCCGTGACGGCCCGAACCAGCCGGTTCCGAGCCGAGATCGCCGAGCAGCCGGAGGTGGCGGCGAGACTGCTCGCCCGTGGCGCCGAAGCAGCTAGCTCCATCGCTTCTCGCGTTCGGGAGGCCGCGCCGCGGGGGTTTGTGATCGCCGCGCGCGGCAGCTCGGACCACGCGGCGCTGTACGCAAAATACCTCTTCGGCGTGCGCAACCAATACCTCGTCGCGCTTGCCGCGCCCTCCCTGTTCACCCACTACGCGCGCCCGCCGCGTCTGGATGGCCAATCTGTGATCGGCATCTCGCAGTCGGGTGAATCGCCTGACGTGATCGCGGTCATCGAGGAGGCAAGGCGCCAGGGCGCGCTGACGCTCGCGATCACGAACGATCCGCGCTCCAAGCTTGCTGCTTCCGCGGAGCTCGTGCTCGCGCTGCAGGCGGGTCCCGAGGTCAGCGTCCCAGCCTCAAAAACCTACACCGCGAGCCTGCTGGCGCTGGCCCTCATCTCCCAGGCGATGAGTCCAGACCCGTCGTTCGAGTCCGCGCTGAAAGCGGCGCCCGAGTCCATCGCGCGCACCCTCGATCGCGAAGCCGAGCTGGAAAGCCTCGTCCCGGCTTTGATGGGCCCGCGCGCCATCGTGCTCGGCCGGGGCTTCAACTTTTCGACCGCTGAGGAGATCGCGTTGAAGCTCAGCGAAACGAGCTACGTGCTCGCGCGTGCGTGGTCGGTTGCGGATTTCGAGCACGGCCCCATCGCGGTGGTCGAGGAGGGTCTGCCCGCGCTCATCGTCGACGGCGGCGGGCTCGTGGCCGCGAACCTCGAAGCGGTGAAGGCGCGCCTGCAGGAGCAGGGCTGCAAGGTGCTGCACCTGCTCGACGTTTCAGGGCTGCCCGAAGAGCTCACCCCGATCACGCTGGCCGTCTCCGGCCAGCTGCTCGCTCACCACGTCGCGGTCGCCCGAGGCTTCGACCCTGATCGTCCACGGACGATTCAAAAGGTCACCCGGACCTGGTAGTCGCCCGGCGAGGTTCTCGTCGAGGACGATCAGTGCGGGCGTCATGACCGCGAGGAACTCGATCGCGTCTTCGATCGATGTCGCGACCTGGACTTCGAAACCGGCCTGCTCGAACTCACGGCGAGCCGATCGCCGCTTGCGCGGATCGGTCAGGACGATGAGGATCCACGGCGTGACCTGGATCGTGTCTCGCTCGGCGTCGACGGGCGCGACAGCGATCACGCCCCGGCCGCCGAGGCGGCCATCAGGCGATTCACTTCCTCCCGCAGCAACGAAAGGTCGACGGGCTTGCTGATGAAGCTGTCGACACCGCTGCCCTCGAGCGCGTCCCGGACCTCCTGGGAAAGGTCGCCTGTGAGTGCGATGACCTTGATCGGCCGCAAGACGTACCTCTTGCGCAGGAACTGCAGGACCTCAACACCGTCGTACATGGGCATGTGAACGTCCAGGATTACGAGCTGAAAGTCGCCGCTCGTGCCCATCTCGAGCGCGCGGTTGCCATCGTGAGCGATCGAGACCGAAAAGCCGTGCGACTCCAGGAAGTAGGTCAGCAGCTCCGCGCTGGGGGCGTCATCGTCGGCGACGAGTATGCGGCCGCGCCCACTCACTGCGCGACTGCCCGCCGGCCGTCGTTCTCGACACCGGCGGACAGGAGCTGTCTTACCTGGACACCGAACGTGCGAGTGTCGATCGGTTTGGAGATGTAGGCGATGCACCCAGCATCCAGCGCAAGCTCGCGGTCGCCGGTCATCGCATGCGCGGTAAGCGCGACTATTGGTACCGCCGCGGTCGCCGAGTCCGCCTTGATGAGCCGCGTCAACGTGAGCCCGTCCTGGCCGGGCAGCTGGACGTCCATCAGGATGAGGTCGGGGACGCAGTCCCCGAGCACGTCGAGGGCCTCGGGTCCTGAACCGGCGATCCGAACATCAAAGCCTTCGAGCTCGAGCACCGCGCGAACGAGCATCTGATTGGCCTCGTTGTCTTCGACGACCAGGATCAGGCTTCGTGCCTTCATTTGCCTCCGTTGCGCTGAGCGACCACGTTCTTGAGCAACCCGACGATGTCCGACGTCGCCACGGATCCGCGGCTCAGGATCTGCGACACGCGGCCGTTGAGCTGGCGCTTGTCGGCCTCGGTGAGATTGGCCGCTGTGAGGACCATGATCGGCGTGTCGCGAGTTTTGTCATCGGCGCGCAGCGCCTCGACCACGTCGAAGCCGTTTACGTCCGGCATGAGGAGGTCGAGCAGGACGAGGTCAGGCTTCGACCTCTTCGCGATCTTGATGGCATCGCGGCCCCCGGAGGCGGTCATCACCGTGAAGCCGGCGGGCTCGAGCGCCTCTGTGAGCAGCGTCCGGTTGGCCGGCTCGTCGTCGACCACCAGCACCCGAACCTTGCGATTGCCTGGAGCGTGCGGAGCGTCGAAGCGGTCGAGGCGTTCCACCAGGGCTGAGGCGTTGACGGGCTTGACGAAGTAGTCGATCGCCCCCAGCGCGATGCCGAGCTCGGGGTTGTCGACGACGCTTACGACGACGACCGGGATGTGGCTCGTCGCCGCGTCGCTCTTCAACCTCGTGATGACCTCCCAGCCGTCAAGCTCGGGCATGATGATGTCGAGCGTGATCGCCGCCGGCTTGAGCTCGCGCGCGAGCGCCAGCGCCTGAGTTCCCGATTTCGCCACCTCGGTGCGATAGCCGGCGTTCCCGAGCTGGCGCGTGAGCAGCTCCGCGGCCGCGGGGTCGTCTTCCACCACCAGCACGAGCGGCCCGGCGCCATGTCCGTTCATCGACCTGGCGACGGCAGGCTCGCTCGGCGGCCGGACTGTCGCGTGGATCGGCATCACCAGGGTGAACACGCTGCCTTTGTTGACCTGGCTGCTCACGCGCACGTCGCCGCCGTGAAGAGCGGCGAAACGCCTCGTCAGCGCGAGGCCGAGACCGGTACCTTCGTGCTTGCGGCCTGGTCCAGGGTCGACCTGGTGGAACTCGTGGAAGATCTCCTTCATGTCTGCGTCCGCGATGCCGATCCCGGTATCCGCAACTGAGATCTCCACCGTGTCCTTCACCCGGACGGCGGCGATGGTCACCGTCCCTTCCTCCGGGGTGAACTTGATCGCGTTCGAGACGAGGTTCAGCAGCATCTGCTTCAGCTTGCCGCCGTCGGCGAGCACGTCGCCGGCGCCGTCGACGCTGACGCGCAAGGCGATGTTCTTCTTTCCGACGAGGGGCTCGACCGTCTTCGTGACCTGATCGACGGCCTCGGCAACGGAGACCATGCTCAGCCGAAGCTCCATCTGCCCGGCTTCAACCTTGGACAGGTCGAGGATATCGTTGATCAGCCCGAGCAGGTGCTTCCCGCTCGTCAGGATCTGGCTGAGGAACCTCTTCCGCGTCGCGTCGTCGAACTGACCTTCGCGAGCATCCGTCATCAGCTCGGAGAAGCCGATGATCGCGTTCAGCGGGGTGCGCAGCTCGTGGCTCATGTTGGCGAGGAAGACGCTCTTGTGCCGGTTGGCCTCCTGAAGCGCAAGATTCCGCTGCTCGAGCTCAACGATCAGGTGCCGGCGGTCGAGCGCGGTGACGAACGCGCTCATCAGCTGCTGGGTGCGGTTCATCTCGTCGCCTCCGAAGCCGGGCGTGAACGGCCCAGCCAGAACGACGAGCGTGCCCGAGCCTGACAGCCCCGCCACGGGCAGCACGATCACGCTGCTGTCGACGTCCGACAGGCTGATTCGGCTGACTCCGCGGTGCAGGCGCGGCAGCATGCGTCCCAGTTCGACGACCTGCGCAGAATCGACCCCGCGGCTCGCGGTTGCCTTGCCGGAAGCGTCGAACTGGACCGCCGCGGCGCCTCCCACGAGGCGGGTCGCCCACTCGAGCGCGCGTTTGGCCAGCGCGTCCCGGTCCTCGTAGCGTCGAACTGGACCGCCGCGGCGCCTCCCACGAGGCGGGTCGCCCACTCGAGCGCGCGTTTGGCCAGCGCGTCCCGGTCCTCGTTCACGAGCAGGTCCTCCATGAAGGCGCGCAGGCCTTCTTCCTCGGGTGCGCGCCACTGGCGGCGCAGCCACGTCGGTGGCGCGAAGCTCGCGTAGAGCAGGGGGACGATCGCCAGGGCCGCCAGCTCGAAGACGACCTGGATGATGGGTTCTCGAACGAGGAATCCAATCGAGATCGCGAACAAGAGGATCCCAACAAGGCCGCCGAAGCCGATGCTCAGCGAGCGCAGCCTCCACGCCTGGACCGCAGGAAGGTTGCGCGCGACGAGCCAGAAGCGAGCGATCGGCTCGCCCACGCATGCGCACCAGATCAGGACCCAGACGACCGCGATGATCGTGCTCGCGGTCCTGCCGACGGAAAGTGCCTGCGCAACGATGAGAAAGACGCTGGCTGCCGCCAACGATGCGATCGCGACGGCATGCCAGCGCCGAGGGAGGGGGATGAGGCTGTCTCGATAGAGGAGCAGCGCGTAACCGGAGCCGGCGAAGCCGAGCAGGTTGAGCGTGCCGAGCAGGGGGATGGTGAAGGGCAGGTGGGCCTGCAGGCGACCCAGTCCGGAAACCGCCGAGAGCAGGATGATGGCGAGGGCGAGGAAACCCATCGACCGGTCTCGGCTCCTCAGCCAGCTGATCGCGGTCACGAGCCCGAGGACCACGAATGCGGCCGCGACCGCGTCTTGCAGCCAGGGAACCAGGTCGTTCATCGATTCACCTCAGGCCGCGCCCAGCGCCGCGAGTGAAGGCATCTCGTTGACGAAGAGCTTCACGACTTCGGGATCCCATTGCCTTCCCGCGCCCGCGCTCAAGATGGCCAGCGCCTCGTCCACCGATTTTCGCTGGCGGTAAGGCCGGTCGTTGACCAGGGCGTCGAAGGCGTCGCTGACCGAAACAATGCGAGCCAGCCTCGGAATGCCGGCGCCTGACAGCCGATCTGGATAGCCGGTGCCGTCGAAGTGCTCGTGGTGGTTGCGGATGATCGGGAGGAGAGTGGCGCCTGAGCGCAGCGGCGCGACGATGTTCGCGCCGATGATCGGGTGCCGTTGCATCTTGGTCATCTCGTCGCTGTCGAGCGGTCCTGGCTTGAGCAGGATCGCGTCGGGGACGCCGATCTTGCCGATGTCGTGGATCAGGCCGCCGCGGTAAAGGGAATCGAGATCAGAGGATGAGAGGCCCAGCCGGGACCCGATCCGCCGCGCCGACTCGGCGACCCTGTGGGTGTGCGCCTCCGTGTATGGGTCTTTGGCTTCGACGGCGGCGGCGAGCGCGAAGATCACGTGCTCGGCGCTGTCCAGCGAGTCGTAGGTGCCCTTCAGGCGTAGCGCGGAGCGCACTCTCGCCACCAGCTCCACGCGGTCGACCGGCTTCGTCATGTAGTCGTCCGCTCCCATCTCGAGCGCGCGCACGCGATCCGCGGTGCGGTCGAGCGACGTGATCATCACGACCGGCACCAGCTTGGACGCAGGATTCGCCTTGATCCGCTTGCACACTTCGTAGCCGTCCATGCCCGGCATCTGGACGTCGAGCAGGATCAGGTCGGGGGGAGACGCGCTTATGAACTTGAGCGCGCTAACCCCGTCTTCGGCCGTTCGCACCTGGCATTCGACTCCGGCGAGGCACGCCTCGATGAGCTCGCGGTTGGCGGCCCCGTCGTCGACCACCAGCACGACGGGTGCGTGATCGGGCCGGGCCAGCTGTCGCGTGACCGGGACGATCGCGACTAGCTCGTCGCCGTGGCCGTTCGGCCATGCGGCGGGTTTCAGGGCGGCGACGAAGGCGGCGGCGGTGGCGAAGCGGTCGTCCGGGCGCTTCGCCAGCGCCTTGCGCAGAACTTCCTCGATGTGCGCGGAAAGCTCACCCCGGAGCTCGCGGGTCGCCGGCATCGGCTTGGTCACGTGGGAGAGGAGCACGGCTGCCGGCGTATCGGCTCCGAAGGGCACACGTCCGGTCAGCATCTCGTAGGCGACGACGGCGAAGGAGTAGATATCTGAGGCCGGGCCGATGGTCTCATCAGCCGCCTGCTCGGGCGACATGTACTCGGGCGTCCCCATCACGGTGCCCGAGCTGGTCAGCCTGCGCATCGAGCCCGCCATCCGGGCCAGGCCGAAGTCCGCGAGCACGGGCGTGCCGTCCTTGTGAAGCAAGATGTTCGAAGGCTTGATGTCCCGGTGCAGGATGCCGTTGGCGTGCGCGTGGTCGAGCGCGCCGGCCAGCTGCTCGAGCGTGTGCACAGACTGGCGAAGGTCCATTGGGGTGCCAACCCGGTCGGACAGGGTGCCGCCCTCGACGAGCTCGAGGACGAGGTAGGCCAGGCCTCCCTCATACCCGAAGTCGAAAACTTCCAGGATGTTGGGGTGCTTCAGGCGGGCCACCGAGCGCGCCTCCTGCTGGAATCTTTCGCGGTACTCCGGGTCCTCGGCGAAGAAGTCGGGGAGGACCTTGATCGCGACGTATCGGTCGAGGCCCGGGTGATAAGCCCGGTGCACGGTTGCCATGCCGCCGCGGCCGATGCGCTCCATCACGCGGTAGGGGCCGAGCGCCATCCCTTCGCGGATGTTCATCCGACCACACCCAGCAGGACCAGGAGCGCCACAGCCGGCGGCAGGACCATGAAGCCGAGCGTCACGGCCGGCACAGCCAGGCTCATGACCGGCCGGCGGCCGGCGGGGACGTCCGCCTCCGCGCTGTCCGCGATTTCAACCCACGAGCCAACCAACCCTTACTCCCTTGCCGGTCAGCGTAGGAAGTAATTACTTAGCGGCTCACGCTCCGAAGGGCCAATTCCCTACCCACCTGGGTAGTTCTGTTAATCCAGACGATCACAGCCACCCGTCCCGCGCCGCGCGGTGGGCGAGATCGGTCCGGTTTGTGGTGCCGGTCTTCTGGAGGATCTGACGGACGTGGAACTTGATCGTGTTCTGGCTGAGGTGGACCTGGGCGGCGATCTCGCGATTCCTCAGGCCTTCCCCGATGAGGCGGAGGATCTGGATCTCGAGCCGGCTCAGCGAGAGGGGCGGCGCCGGTGCCCGCCGCGGAAGCTCGGCGGCCTGGCTCTTGCGAAGTCGATCCTGCATGGCGGCGTTGTCGATGGCGATCGCGGCGACGCTCCCCAGCGCGTCCAGGAAAGAGACCCATTCCTGGTCCGGCGCCAGCGGGGTCCGGTGGTAGACCTCGAGCGCGCCGAGGAGCTTGCCACGCGTGATCAGCGGCACGGCGCCGTAGGCCTTGAAGCCTTCGCGAGCGAACAGCGAGCGCCGGCGGAACTGGGAAAAGGCGCTCAATGCGGTCACGGTCTCGATCCGTCGCCCGATGACAGCCCGTCCCGGCAGGCCCTCGTCCACGGGCAGACGGTAGTCGGGCACCGCCGTGGCCAGGAACCCGGTGCTTGCGGCGAGGGCGAGCATGTTGTCCGGCTCCTCGAGCAGCAAGACGTCAGCCGCGTCGACCTTCAGCTGCGCCGTGACCTGGTCGAGGATCACCTTGAGCGTGAGCCGAAGGTCGGGGCTCGCGCTCAAGGCCAGGCTCAGACTCTGCAGGGAGCCCAGCCGTTCGAGGCGCATCACCGCGTCCTCGTAAAGCTGGGCATTCTCGACCGCAAGCGCCGTCCGATCGGCGACGGCCTGCATCCAGAGGACGTCTTTCTCGGTCAGAGGATTCGAGCTGCGTCGCTCGCAAAGAGAAAGGGTGCCGACCGCCGCGCCACGCGCCCGCATGGGCACCATGAGCAAGCCCATCACCTCGTTCGAAATCGGCAGAGGATGGTCGGCGATGTAACTCGCCACATGCGGATCGGTCATCTTCAGGATCTCCTCGAGCGCGATCTGTGGCAGGAGGAGGGGCTTGCCCGTCTCGATGACTCGCTGCCTGATGCCGGTGGTCGGCGTCTCTCCTGGCCGCCCGAAAGCGGCCAGGCCACGCTCGAAGTAGTCGACCATCTTGGGGGTGCCGGTGTCGGCCATCACGACCAGCGAAGTGCTTGGATCCTTGTTCAGGAGGGTGGCGACCCACGTTCCAGGTCGCATGTTGCTGAGGGCGCGGGTGACGACGTCGAGGATGGAGCGGGTTTCGAGGCCGGCGTCGGCCAGCTCAGCAAGCACCTCGCTCACGATGTGATCGCCGGCACTCCGGCTCGTCAGCCGGCTGCGCGCGAACAGATGACTGACGTCCGCCATGCTCGCCACGACGCGTGTCACCTCTCCGGAAGGTTCGAGCTGCGGCACCGCGTCGATCTGGAGCCAGACGTCGCTGCCGTCAGGACGCGTTGCCTTCGCCAGCACGCCTCGGATGGTCTGAAGACTCTTCAGCGACGCGGTGACCGGATGCACGGATATCGGTCCCTCGGGAGCTTCGAGAACCAACCACTCGGCATCCTGGGCGTATGACCCCACGAGGCTGTCCCGGGTCATCCCAAGCAGCGTGATTGCGGCCTCGTTGGCCTCCGTGACGCGGCCGCGGCCGTCATAGACGACGAGCGCACCGGGAAGGTTGTGCCAGCTCAAGCCTGCAACCAAGGTCTTCGAATTATCAGCAGCGGGACCCGCCGTTTGTTAACTAAGTCCCAGAACGATTCCGATCGGTGAGTTCTAGACTGCCCAGATGATCACGGTGCGCGCCGCCGAGCAACGCGACGGCTGGGTTTGCGAGGTCGCCCTCGATCAGGCTGGGGAGCGTACCCACCACACGGTGACGGTGACGCCCGGGGACCTTAATCGCTGGGGCGAGGGCACCCACCGCGAGGACGTCGAGAACCTGGTCGGCCGGAGCTTCGATTTCCTTCTGGAGCGCGAGCCGGCGAGCTCCATACTGCGCCGCTTCCATCTCTCGGTCATCCCGCGCTACTTCCCGGAATACGACCAGGTCTTCGGGCGACGAGCCGGACCGAAAACAGGCTGACCGCGAACCGCGTTACTTCTCGGTGTCTCGAGCCGAGTTTATCCACGCCTTGAGGTCGTCGATCACCGGCTGCGCGAACAGCAATGCGAGCATTGGCACGCCAAGCAGGTTGATCACCTGCCACAGCTCGATCTGCACGCTGCCGGCGCCCGCTCCCTGTGTCGTTCCGCTCCACATGATCACCTGCCACAGCTCGATCTGCACGCTGCCGGCGCCCGCTCCCTGTGTCGTTCCGCTCCACATGCCGTGCGCGGTGGCGATGAGGGCTGCGAGCGTCAAGCCGCAGCCCTGCCCAGCTTCGGCGCGAGGCGCTGCAGCTTCTTCTGAGGGTTTGTGATCGGCATGCTCCTCTCCTTGCTTGAGGTTTCTGTTTAGGCAACGCCCGCATGCGGAGCGGATACCGAGGCGCGCGTCTTCACATCTCTATGCCGTCGCGCGCCTTCGCTTATGAACGTGAACTCGGTTTGCGAGGCGGGGAAGGATTAACCTGCCCCTCGTGGCGGGCAAGTTTTCGGGTTGGAAGGGCGACTTCAAAGGTTTCTTTCTCGGCCTGCGCGCGAACAACAACAAGGCCTATTTCGAGGCGCACCGGCGCCAGTATGAGGATGAGGTCAAAGCCCCGCTGGTGGCCCTTCTTGAAGACCTCGAAGCGGATTTCGGCCCTCCGCGCCGGGTGTCGCGGCCAAATCGCGATATCCGCTTTTCGGCCGACAAGTCGCCTTACAAGCTGAACATCTACGCGGACCTGGAGCGTGGCGGCTACATCGCACTCGACGCCGAGGGCCTGGTCGCCGCCGGCGGCCGCTACATGCTCGAGGACGGGCAGCTCAGGAAGCTTCGCGAGGCGATCGCGTCCGATCGTTCAGGCAAGCAGCTCGTCGCGATCGTCTCCGATCTGCGTAAGAAGGGTTATCAGGTGGAAGGCCAGGAGCTCAAGCGTGTCCCGCCGCCGTACCCGCAGGACCACCCGCGAGCGGACCTGCTGCGCCACAAGCGGCTGATCTACTGGAAACGTTGGCCGGTCGAGCCCTGGATCGCGACGCCCAGCGTTCGCGCGCGCGTCTCCAAGGCCTGGCGGGACGGCGAGGCGCTGAACCAGTGGTGCGCAAAACACATGGACGCCTAAAGCAGTCCTCCCCGTTTATGGGGAGGTGTCCGGCGAAGCCGGACGGAGGGGCTGCATCTCGGCCAGTAGTCGCGCCGCCTCGCGCGCGTTCGTCGTGCCGTAGTTGGAGAAGCAGTTGTTGTAGATGACGTGTGTCTGCTTTGTCTGCCTGGCCACAGTGACGATCTTCGGCGTCCAGTCCGCAAGCTCGTCCTCGTCGTACAGGTAGCGGAACCGCTCTGACGGCGCGATGTCCTTCTTCTCCCAGTTCTCTTTGTTGCGCCCGTGGAATCGAAACACCGCGAGCTCTTCGTTGGTCTGGATCACAACCGGAGGCACCGAGCTCTTGAAACCCTGCGGCTCATCGACCGCGACGTAAGGGATCTTGTTGTCCTCCAAGAACTTGACCGTTCGCTCGGCGTTCTTCTCGTTGAACCAGCTCCCGTGCCGGAACTCCACCGCGATGGGCAGGTCGAGACGCTGCCGGGTCTCGAGGATGAGCTCACGTGCCTCGTTCGACGGAAACACCCATTTCGGGAACTGGACGAAGACCGCGCCCAGCTTTCCTGCCTCGATCAGCGGCTCGAGCGCTTCGCGGAACTGCATGTACACCGCGTCGAGCAGCTCGGCCGGCATGTGCTTGCGATAGATGCGCTTCTTTTCCGTCAGCTCGCTGCTCAGCTCCTCTCGAATCGCTTTGGGCAGCCGAGCCACCTCCGTTGGCTGACCCGTCATCAGTGCGTGCGCTTTGATGTCGAAGACGAAGGCCCCTGGTGTGCGCTCGACCCACGACTCCGCGGTCTTCTTGTAGGGCAGCGCGTAGTACGTCGAGTCGACCTCGACGACCGGGAACTGGCTCGCGTAGAAGCGCAGGCGCTCCTCTGCCGTGCTCGCGCCTTTCGGATAGAAGACTCCTGGCGCCGTCATCGTCGGGTCGGTCCAGCTCGCGGTGCCGAAACGCGCCTCGCCTTTGCCGACCTTGATCGGTGTTCGCCCGGCGTCGCCGCCCACTTCAGCCCGCCGGCGAGCGACCTCTACACCCGGATCATGCGCATCGGTCTTGGCCACCCGAGCTACGCCAACCACTCGGTGACGAACCTCGTGTTCAAGTGTCAACACAGGCGAGTCTAACGACGAGTCGAGCTCAACCTCTTTTCGAGACGCGCGGTGTACATGACGACCAGCAGGGCGAAGATAAATGTTGGTCCGACGACCATTCCACTCGGCACGCCCGCCAGCACGAGAATGGTCGCGACGACGGCCAGTCCGACCAGAAAACCCATCGCGACCATCGCCGGACGTGCCTGGCGCTTGCGCCAGGAACGGAACATCATCGCGGCCGCCAGCAGGCAGGCGACATCGAGCGCCGCGACGCGCAGATAGGCGTCGTTCATGGCGCAGGAGGGTTGAAGGGGAGCACGACGCTCCCCTTCCGATTTCCGTTCATCCGGCAGCCGGGACCGGCTCCGCGCCAAGACCCGTCTGCGCGCGCACGTCGATCTCGTGGAACTTCTGCTCCGCCAGCCGGCCGGCTCCGGCCAGCTCGCCGAGGTACGTGCCGATGATCGCCAGCGCGAACCCGATGGGGATGCTGACGATGCCGACGTTTTGCAGGGGAAATGCTGGGTGCGTGTTGACCGGCACGGTCCAGCCCGGCCCGATGGCGACGAGCCAGATCGTGACCAGGGATCCGCCGACCAGGGAGGCGACGGCGCCCCAGGTGTTGAACCGCTTCCAGAAAAGCGTGAACAGGATCGCCGGCAGATTGGCCGCCGACGCTATGACGAACGCGACACCCGCGACGAGAGCCGCGGCGTTGGCGGTGGCCCCGACGCGGGCGGCCAGCCAGATGGAGAGCAGCCCCACCAGGCCCGCCGTTATGCGCGCGACGGTGACCTGCTCACGGTCGCTTACATGTCCGTGGAGGATGTGTGTGCGGATGACGTTGACGTAGAAGTCGTGGCTGAACGCGCCAGACGCCGCCAGCGTGAGGCCGGCCACCACCGCGAGGATGGTCGCGAACGCGACAGCCGCGATAAACGCGAGCAGGAACTCTCCGCCGGTTGTGCCGAAGAATTGGGTGCCGAGGAATTCGGCCAGGCGCGGTGCCGCCAGGTTGCTGTTCGTCTTGCAGTTCGGAGCCACTGTGGCGCAGATCTTTGCCTTGCCCACAAGGGTTGCGGCCCCGAATCCGAGGAACGTGGTCATGATGTAGAAGGACCCGATCAGACCCATCGCCCAGACCACCGACTGACGCGCGGCCTTGGCGTTGGGCACGGTGAAGAAGCGCATCAGGATGTGAGGCAGGCCCGCTGTGCCGAGGATCAACGCCATGCCCAGCGAGACGTTGTCGAGAAGGGCAAGGTCGACGCCGAAGGCCTGCTTCTTCCCGTACTGGTAGAGGATGCCGGGGTCGGTGAAGTTCAGCCCGGTCGCCTTGTCCTTTACGCCGGCGACGGCGTCGAAGAAGCTGCCGAAGTTGAACCCGAAATGGAGCAGGACGAGAAAGCTCAATAGGATCGCACCGCCCATGAGCAGAACGGCCTTCACGATCTGCACCCACGTCGTCGCGATCATGCCGCCGGCAATGACGTACACCATCATGAGGACGCCGACGACGGTGATCGACGGGTCGAGCTTGGTGCCGAAGATGGTCCAGTTGAACCACGGCTTGAGTGTCGAGTCGAGCGTTGGGATGAGTATCTTGATCAAGCTTCCGGCCCCGATCATCTGCGCCATCATGTAAGACGCGCTGACGGCGACTGTCGAGAAGGCAGCGGCCGAGCGCACGGGGATCGGAGACATCCGGTACGAGAGGACGTCGGCCAGCGTGTATTTGCCCGTGTTGCGCATTGGCTCGGCGATCAGGAAGAGCACGGTCAGGTAGGCGACGAGCCACCCGACCGAGTACATGAAACCGTCGTAGCCGTTGAACGCAATCAGGCCCGCGATGCCGAGGAACGAAGCCGCGCTCATGTAGTCGCCGGAGATGGCAAGACCGTTCTGCCATCCGGTGATGCCGCGTCCCGCGGCCCAGAACTGAACCGTGGTTCGCGTCCGTCGGGCGGCCCAGCCGGTGATCACCAGGGTGATCCCGACCACGATCAGGAAAAGAGTGAGGGTCAGGTTCATGGCGCCGACCTCCTTCCGCGCGCGGCTCGCTCCCGAACCTTGGCGGCCAGCGGGTCAAACAGGCTGTTCGCCCTTCGGATGTAGAACCAGGCAAGCAACCAGGCGACGACGAACTGCGAGAGCGCAAAGAGGTAGGCGATGTTGACGTGTCCGATCACGTCGGTCCGCATGAATCCGGGAGCGAGACCATTGGCGAGCGGGAGAAGGAAGTAGTAGACAAGGAAGAACGCGGTGGCGGGAAGGACGAAGCGGATCCGCGCCCTGATGAGCCGGCGGAACTCGTCAGTTTGCTCGAGGCCTTCCCAGTAGGCGACGTCTTCGCTTGTCGCCCCAGCTTCTCGAACTTCTCCCGGACTGCTCTCCGAGGGCTGGGCAGGCAGCGGACGATCGATCTCCATGGACACCTCCCCCCTGGCGGGCGTGGGCCCGCCAACATGGCCGTCAGAGGGAGGTCAGATCAAAGCAACCAGGCCCCCGAATTACACCCCCGAGTTTCGGCTTGCCCCCCCTTGGCCACCCGAACGCTCTCAGATTAGACCTTCGTTCGTGCCTTGTCAGGCCCAGCGAGCACGCGCTGGACCAGCCGCGCCTGCGAGATCAGATGACAGGGCGAGATGAACTCGCGGGTGACCCTCCGCCGCGCCTCCGCGCCCAGGCGGCTCGCCCGGCTCGGATCCCCCAAGAGGCCGGCCACCGCGCGGCCGAATGCCGGCAGGTCTTTCGGGTCGTCGACGAGGACCCCGCTCCGGCCGTCTTCGATCTGGTCGCCGATGCCGCCGACGCGGCTGGCCACCACCGGCCGCCCCTTCCACATCGCCTCCGCGACCGTGAGGCCGAATCCCTCAGCCAGGCTCTTCTGGATCACGATATCGGCGCGTCGCTGCAGCGCGTTGACGATGGCGGCGTTTTCCTCGGTGTCCTCCATAGGGAGCTGCGCGATGGCGACTCGGGATCGCACGGCCGGCGGCAGGGTGCCGCGCCTGTGCTCCAGGTCGCTCAGCATCTCCGGCTGCTCGGGATCGTCATTGACCGAGGTCGGCGCCGGGCCGGCCAGCACAAGCCAGGCGTCGGTCGCGGGCGCGATGTGCCGGGCGAACGCTTCCAGGACGCCGGCGTGGTCTTTGAGCCTGTCCCAGCGCGAGACCTGCAGCACGATCCTGGCGTCACGAGGTGGCGGCGCATGGTCCATGAGGACCGACCGCACCACGCGGCCGGCGGTTCCATCGTGCCTCGTGAAGGTCGCTTCGCCGTCGGCTCCCTGCAGCATGCCGCTCGCGTGAAGGATCGCCGTCACCGAGTCAGCCGTGAGGTCCACGTTCTTGGTCGAGAACGGGTCGATGCAGGGCGAGATGATCGCGACGCGCGATTCGTCCAGCCCGTCCCATATGTATGCGCGCCGGGAGAATACATAGGCCGACGCGGTCGCGAGATATGGGCGTAGGAACGACCACCCGTTGCGCACCACATCGTTGGCGTCGTCGACGCCGATATGGCTCCGCCAGATGACCCTGACGCCGCGAGAGTTGAGGGTTGGAATCAGCCCGGCGGTCTGAGGATCGTGAAGGATGGCGACATCACCCGGGCGCATCAGCTCGGCCAGCGCGCCGGCGTTGCGCAACGAGGCCTGCTCGTACGTCGCTTTCTCCAGATCCTCGATCTGCGCGCCGTCCGTTGTCACTCCGTGGAGCAGGTTGTGCAGCTTTTTCGTGGTCTCGAAAAACTCGCTCGAGCCCTCGATCACGAGCCACCGCTCGTCGATGCCTGCGCCGCGGTCGTATGGGATCAACGACGCAAGCAGCTCCGCGACGCCGCCCCCGCGAGCTGTCGAGTTCACGTTCCACAGCACTCGGCCCCGCAGTGAATCGGCAAGCCCCGCCGTCTCGTGCTCCAGGTCAGACCAGAGATCGCCGTCGAGCAGGGGCCGAAACCCGTCGATAGGCGCCGAGCCAACCTCGACCTGCTTGATGGCCGCCTTCACGTTCGCCATAACTGGAAGAACGCGCCGGCGGAGGGGATACGCCCGTGTGGCTTAAGCCACGTTCTCGACCAGCTCGTCACCAACGATCTGCTCCGAGATCGCCTCGAGAACCTGGGTCGCGGCCGCTTCCGCGGCGGCGGGAGAGAGCCCCGCGGGCGAGCGCCCTTCGAATACGAGCCGAACTGGTTCGGTGTCGACGCGACT
>Ga0209057_1000353_pt1 | contig 41835 bp, 38 predicted proteins | sample GraSoiAngelo_146_FD_185903 | JGI IMG/M metagenome (GOLD analysis project Ga0209057, IMG submission 185903) | Grasslands soil microbial communities from the Angelo Coastal Reserve, California, USA - 14_1009_05_30cm (SPAdes) (version 2) | ecosystem: Environmental > Terrestrial > Soil > Grasslands ...
GGGCTTGTTAGTCAGGTCCTGACACGCGGCGGCTGCCAGGACGCAGACTAGCAGCGCCGGCGGAGTCGATCTCATAGGTGGCTTAAGGGTAAACGCCCGGGTGGAGCGCGGCCAGAGCGGCACGGTAGCCTTCGGGCAGGCCCACGTCGAAGCAGTCTCCGGCGAGCAGCACGCCAACCAGGCGATTGGCGGCAGCCGTCGTCACCTGGACCTAGAACATGGACATGGCGAGGAACGACCGGAGGTTGTCGTTCGTCACGCGCAGCCGGGCGGAGAGCAGCCGCACTACCGACCAGAGCACCTTATAGGCGATGTCGCGGTTGAAATCGAGCAGCAGCTCGAAGTCGGACCGCGAGATGGTGATGAGGGTACAGGAAGTGTTTGCGATGGCGTCGGTCGACCGCTCGGAGCGATCGAAGATCGCCATTTCGCCGAAACAGGCCCCGGGCTTGAGGACAGCCAGGGCCTCCTCGCCCGAGCCGGGAATGGTGCGCGAGATCCGGACCTCGCCCTGCGAGATGATGAACAGGCGATTGCCGGGTTCACCTTCCTTGAAGACGTGTTGTCCGACGGCGAATTCGTGCTCCCGGCAGACTTCGGCGACGCGGGCCGCCTCCCCCTCGTCCAAGTCTTGGAAAATCGCCGCTTGCTTCAGCAGCTTGAGGTCCACGCGGTCGAAGCTACGACGCGCGGTTGGGAGGAGCAAGTGAAACCGTGGGTGACGTGGGCCGATCTGCTTACGGCGCTTCGGGTTCCCCTGGCGGTCGCGTTTCCATTCGTGCACCATCCCAGTTGGCAGCTGGGGCTGGTGGGCGCGGCCGCCGCATCGGATTTCTTCGACGGGATGCTGGCACGGCGCTTCGGCTCGTCCCGCGCCGGCGCGGTTCTCGACCCGGTGGCGGACAAGCTGTTCATGGCCGCGGCGTTCGTCACGGTGGCTGGGCGACGCTTGTTGCCTGCATTGGAAATCGTCGCCGTGCTGGCGCGCGATATCGTAGCCGTGCTCGGCTCGCTGGGCGGCTGGCTGTTGCGGCGGCCCGTGGCGCTGCCCGCGCGAGCCGGGGGCAAGGCGGTCACCGTGCTGCAGCTACTCACACTGGCCGCTGTGATCACCGACTCGCCGTACGCACGGCGGCTCGCGTGGGCGACCGCGGCCGTCGGCCTGTACGCAATCTGGGACTACGGGCGAGTAGCGACGCGGAGGGGAAGGGGGGGGCGCAGCAGACCGTCACCGTTGGACGGCGACGGAGAGGGAAGGGGAGGGGCGTGATGCGCAGCGTGGGGACGACGCTCGCGGCACTCACCATCGTGACATCGCTCGCGGCTCAGGAGTTCCATCCGCCGCCGGTGCGACGCGGGAGCGAGCGCGGGACGCGACTGGGGTTGTTCGGCTTCGGCGTGCGCGGGGGGGTCGATCTCGGCAGCACCCAGCTCGCACTCGGGGCCACGCTCGACGTGGGGAATCTGGTGATCCCGCGCCTCCGGCTCCGCCCCTCCGCCGAGATCGGAGTGTTTCACGGCGCCAATACATATGTGGGGAGCTTCGAGGCGGCCTACCGGTTCACCGGCGACGAGCAGGCCGCGACCACGTACGTGGGCGGTGGGTTTAGCCTCGCGGGGCACGACGGCTGCGGCGCCGATCCGGACTGCCCCGATCTGTGGGTGAACGTCGTGGCCGGCGTCGAGCTGCACTACCGCTCCACCTTCAACTGGCTGCTCGAATACCACGGGATGGACCTGTTCCGGCGCAACCGGATCTTCGTAGGTCTCACGACGCGGCGAGGGAACTGAGCGTGGCGGGCGACGTGCGCCAGGTCACTGTGCGGTGGCGCGAGGAGCTCCGGTTCGAGGGCGGAGCGCCGGGCCGGCCGTCGATCGTGGTGGACGGGAACGGCAGCGCCGCCACGTCGCCGGTGGAGCTGCTGCTCGTCGCTGCGGCCACGTGCAGCGCCGCGGACGTCGTGGTGATTCTCCAGAAGCAGCGCGTGGTGTTGCGCTCGCTTGAGATTGCCGTGGTGGGAACGCGCCGCGAGACGGAGCCGCGACGCTACACCGCGCTCCACTTCCGCTTCGCGATCGCCGCTGACGGCGCGGACGAAGCGAAGGCGCGCCGGGCGATCGACCTCTCGCTCGAGAAGTATTGCTCGGTGGTCGCCTCGCTCGCCCCCGATATCCGCGTCACCTACGACGTCGCGCTTCGCTAGCTCGCTCGCTTGCGTGCTCGCCCTGATGGGAGTGGTGGCGGGGTGGCAGCCCGCGCTCGCCCAGCGGCTCACGGTCACCGAGGCGGGGGCTGGGGTGACCGCCGTGGTGGCACGACACGGCTTCTACGGCGTGGAGCTCGGCGTAGCACGGCGGCCGGGGGGAGAGGGGCGCTTCGCCCTGACGGCCGCAGGCGGGAGCTACGAGGGGGCGTCGGGCCTGCGCATCGCGGCGAGCGCGCAATTCCTGCTCAATCCCGGTGACCGCACCGGAACAAGCCTGTACGGCGGCGTCGGCATCGCCTTCGCCGCCGCGACCTCCGAGCGCGGAGCGGGTTACCTCACGGCACTCGTGGGCCTCGAGTCCGCGCCCGGCCGGGCGGCCGGCTGGTACGCAGAGCTGGGCGTCGCGGGTGGTGTCCGGGTCTCGGCGGGACGGCGTTGGCGGCGGCTGCCGTCCTGGTGGGTGCGATAAAAAAAGGCGCCCGCGAACCGAGCGCCCGGCAGCGTCGCGGTGCGAACGCCTCAGACGTTCGCGGCGACCGTCACGTTCCGCCCCACCACGGGCCGGCAATAGCGCTCGCCCAGCACGCGCAACTCTGCGATCTGCTGCTCGTCCAGCTCTACGTAGCGGTCGGCCAGGTAGAGCATCGTGTCGTCGAACCACTCTTTCTGATGCTCGGGGGTCGCTTCCAGGACGCCACAGCGAAGGATGTGCGAGAACAACTCGTCTCGGGCCTGCTCAAACGGGGTCGGAGTCGACAGCTTGCGGGGTTCCGAACGGGTTTTGGCCATGCGTGGGGCACTCCTTTCTCATGCTGAAGGCGCGGGGGCGCGGGTCAACGGCGCAGCAATGTAATAGCGGCAGGCGTCGGTGCAAAGGGCCCGCGGCGGCCATCGGGAGGTGGTATAATCAGATGGTGGAACGGGGGAGCGGGGAGGCGACCGCGGCGTGGGCCGTACAGGCGGGGAAGGTGGACGTATGAGCGACGACAAAGACCAAGTCTACGGGCCGGAGCGGGCTGAGCGACTGGTAGCGATGCTCCGGGCCATCGCCGAGCGCATTCAGGCGCTCGACCGCGCCGGGCAGCTGCTCGATCGAGTCGCCGAGCTGCAGAAGCTCCTGGGCAACGCGCGCAGCGAGTTGTTCCATTATGAAGTGCGGCTCACCTACGACACGCCGGAGATCGCGGAGAGCCGGCGCATCGTGGAAGAGGCGGAGCGGCGCGACGACGAGGAAGACGATGACCCCTGGCGGCGGAGTCGCGACGTATGAAAGGATTCTACGTGCTGCTCGCCGCGGTGGCGGTGATCGGCGGTGGGGTCATCTGGTACGGCTCGCGGGGCACACCGGCGGCCGCGCCCGCCGCGAGCGCGCTGCCGCCCCTCCCCGCAACCGACGGCTTTCGCGGCTTCACGCTCGGCGCAGACGCCGCCCCAATCGAGGTGACCGAATACTCCGACTTCGAGTGTCCGTATTGCGCGTCGTTCGCGACCGTGCAGATGCCCGTGATCCGCGAGCAGCTCATCGCGACGGGGAAGGTGCGCTGGCGGTATCGGGATTTCCCCCTTCCCACCCACCAGTACTCGCGCTACGCCGCGCTCGCGGCGCAGTGCGCCGGTGAGCAAGGAAAGTTCTGGGAGATGCACGATCAGCTCTTCAGCAACCACCAATGGGCGCAGACCGGCAAGAATCCGCGCTCCTTGTTCCGGGACTTCGCCAAGAGTGCCGGCCTCGACCTCGACAAGTACGACGCCTGCATCGACGGGCAGCGTTACGCCGGCCGCATCCAGGCGAGTCTCCAGGAGGGCGAGGCGCTCGGCATCGGCGGTACACCGACGTTCTTCGTGAACGGCAAGCGGTTCGACGGACACCCCACCTCCGACGCGTTCAAGGCCCTGGTCGACAGCCTGGCGAAACAAACGAAACCGCGGAAGTGATGCGGCGCCGGCAGGCGATCGTGGTCCTGGCCCTGGTGGGGCTGCTGGTCGCGACCTACTTGTGGCTGTACAAGATCGGCGTGATCGGCGTGCTGCAGTGCGGCACGGGCAGCTGTGAGGCCGTGCAGACCAGCCGCTACGCGGTCGTCTTCGGAGTCCCCGTGGCCCTCGTCGGCGTGGCGGGCTACGCAGTGCTCTTCGCCGTGGGGCTCGTCGGCCTGCAGCCGGCGTTCGCTGCGGATCGTCGCATCACGCTCGCGCTGGCGGCGCTGTCCACCGCCGGGCTCGGGTTCACGCTGTACCTGACCTACCTCGAGCTGTTCGTGCTGCACGCGGTCTGCCGCTGGTGTGTCGCTTCCGCGGCAGTCATCACGGCGATCTGGACGCTCTCGATCCACACCGTGCGGCCCAACCGTTGATTCGGCTCAAGTTTACGACGGTGCACTCCGCGACTGCCCCGACCGGCTAGTATTCAGCGCCATGACCCCACGTTCGGAGCCTGGGACCGCCCCGCGTGGTCGCTATCTGCTCACGTTGGCGCTTGCCGCCTTGGGGGTCGTATACGGCGACATCGGGACGAGCCCGCTGTACGCACTTCGCGAGTCGTTCTACGGCCAGCACGGCATCGCCGTCACGCCGGGTAACGTGCTCGGCGTCCTGTCGCTCGTCTTTTGGTCGCTCGTCATCGTCGTCACGATCAAGTACCACATCGTGATCATCCGCGCCGACAACAAGGGAGAGGGCGGTGTGCTCGCCTTGATGGCGCTCGTAAACGGCGCCCGCCTGGCTCGAGGCCTCTCGCCCCGCCGCCTCATGATCGTGCTCGGGATCTTCGGGTCGGCGCTGTTGTACGCGGACGGCGGCCTCACCCCGGCGATCTCTGTGCTCAGCGCCGTGGAGGGGCTCGAGGTCGCGACCCCGGCGCTGGCCAGCTGGGTGCTACCTGTGACGCTCGTGATCCTTGTCGGCTTGTTCCTGCTGCAGAGCCGCGGGACGGCGCGCATCGGCGCCCTATTCGGTCCCGTAATGCTCGTCTGGTTTGCCACGCTCGGGGTCCTCGGGTTGAGCGAGATCGTGCACCAGCCGGCGGTGCTGGCCGCCGTGTCGCCCCACCACGCCGTCCGCTTTTTTGCAGAAGCCCCGGGCCGGGGCCTCATCGTGTTGGGTGCGGTGTTCCTGGTGGTGACAGGTGGCGAAGCGCTGTACGCGGACCTCGGCCACTTCGGCCATCGTGCGATCCAAATCGCGTGGTTCAGCGTCACGTTCCCGGGCCTCCTGCTCAACTATTTCGGGCAGGGCGCGCTGCTGCTGCGGAATCCAGCCGCGGCCGAGAACCCCTTCTACCATCTGGCTCCGGGCTGGGCCCTGTACCCGTTGATCGCCCTTGCGACCGCCGCGGCCGTCATCGCCTCGCAGGCGGTGATCTCCGGCGCCTTCTCCCTGACGCGCCAGGCGGTGCAGCTCGGGTACAGCCCCCGGCTCCAGATCGAGCACACGTCGTCGCGCACGATCGGCCAGATCTACGTGCCCCTCGTCAACTGGGGGCTGATGCTGCTCACCTGCGTCCTGGTGCTCAGCTTCGAGACCTCGAGCCGCATCGCCGGTGCCTACGGCGTGGCCATTTCGGCCCTGATGCTCATCACGACCCTGATGTTCTACGTGATGAGCCGGGAGGTGTGGCACTGGCGCTTCCCGCGTGCCGCCAGCGTCGCGGCGTTGTTTCTGGTGGTGGACGTGCTGTTTGTCTTCGCGAACGCGCTGAAGATCCGCTACGGCGGTTGGGTGCCGCTTGCGATCGCTGCGACGCTGTTCACGTTGATGACCACGTGGAAGAGCGGACGCGAGGTCCTCGCGAAGCGCATGCAGGAGAAGACCGTCGCGCTCAAGATGCTGCTCGCCGATCTCGCGGCCGAGCCGCCGCTGCGCGTGCCCGGGACTGCGGTGTTCTTGTATGGCACCACCGACGGCACCCCACCGGCGCTGGTGCACAACCTCGCGCATAACAAGGTGCTGCACGAGCGGATCGTGTTCCTGACGATGGTAACCGAGGACGTGCCCCACGTCCTGCCCGCAGAGCGCGTGACCGTGAAACCCCTGGGGAAGGGCTTCTACCAAGTGATCGCCCGCTACGGGTTCATGGACGATCCGGACATCGAGGACGTCCTGGCGGCTTGTCAGGTGAAGTCGCTCGACATCCCCATCGCCGGAACGACGTTCTTCCTCGGGCGCGAGACCCTCGTCGCCTCCGATCGTCCCGGCATGGCCCAGTGGCGTGAGTCGCTGTTCGCGTTCATGTCACGCAACGCGCTGCGGGCGACCGCGTTCTTCAAGATCCCGGCGGACCAGGTATTCGAGGTGGGCGCGCAGGTGGAGCTGTAACAGCAGCTGAACGACCCAGGCCCCACGAAGCGACTGCGTATTCTTGTCGCGGCGTGGGGCCTGGGTCGTTCGGCTGCTTTATTCGACCTGGCCGAACTTCGCGATGTCCTCCGGCAATGCTTCTTGTGTTGTGACGGTCTCTTTGCCCTGCACCATCGTCCGGATCTGCTCGACCACATCCGGGTTCGCGAGAGTGGTCACGTCGCCGACATCTCTACGATTCGAGATTGCCGCGAGCACGCGGCGCATGATCTTCCCGGAGCGCGTCTTGGGCATATCCGGCACGATGTAGACGTGCTTGGGTCGCGCGATCTTGCCGATCACCTCTTCGTTCGCCTTGATCACGCGGTCCACGATGTCCTGGCTCGCCTTCACCCCGGGCTTGACCGCGACGTACACCTCGGGCACGCGTCCCTTCAGCTCGTCCTGGACAGGCACCACGGCGGCCTCGGCGATCTCCGGGACTGTGAGACAGGCGGACTCGATCTCCTTCGTGCCGAGGCGGTGGCCGGCCACATTGATCACGTCGTCGATGCGGCCGAGGATGCGGTAATAGCCATCTGCCGCCTGCACCGCGCCATCGCCGCACATGAAGGGCCAGTCGCGCCAGTCCTTGCTCCGGGGATTCGTGTTGTACTTGGCGAAATAGGTCTTGACGTAGCGGTCGCGGTCGCCCCAGATCGTCTGCATGATGCCCGGCCACGGATTGCGGATGCAGATGTTGCCGGCTTTGCCGGAGCCCTTGGGAACCTCGGCGCCGGTCTCGTCATAGATGACCGGATGAATCCCCGGCGCGGCGGGGCCGCAGCTGCCCGGCTTCATCGGATGAATCGCCGGCATGGTCGTGCCGAGAAAGCCGCCGGTTTCGGTCATCCACCATGTATCGGTAATCACGGCTTCGCGCTTGCCGACCTCGTCGTAGTACCAGCGCCACGCCTCCGGTTCGATGGGCTCTCCTACCGTCGTCATCGATTTGAAATGGTACTTGTACTTGCGGGGTTCTTGAGGACCGAGTTTTCGCAGCATGCGGACGGCCGTCGGCGCGGTATGGAAAATAGTCACGCCCAAACGCTCGGCGAGCCGCCAGGGCCGCCCCGCGTCCGGATAAGTCGGCACCCCTTCATACAGCACGCTCGTCGCCGCGATCGCCAGGGGACCGTAGACGATGTAGGAATGCCCGGTGATCCAGCCGATGTCCGCCATGCACCAATAGACGTCCTCCGGATGAATGTCGAGAATCCATTTGGACGTGCCGGTCACGTAGGCCAAGTAGCCCGCGATGCTGTGTTGTGCGCCCTTGGGTTTCCCCGTAGTGCCGCTCGAGTACATCAAGAACAGTGGCCCCTCCGACGGCAAGGCCACGGGTTCGACTTTCTTGCCCTTGTACTCTTTGAGCAGGTCGTTCACGAAGAAATCGCGGCCCGGAACCATCGGCGTCTTGGCGGAATACTTTCCGGGATAACGCTGCCACACCAAGACCTTGTCCACGTCCTGTCCCAGGTCTTTCGCCGTCCGCACCGCGATGTCCGCATTCGCCTTGTGATCGACGAGCGTGCCATTGCGCCAGTAGCTGTCCATGGTAATCAGCACGCGGCTGCCCGAATCTTGAATGCGCGAGCCGCACGCCTGACCGCTGAACCCGCCGAAGACCTGCGAGTGGATGATTCCCAGTCGCGCACACGCCAGCATCGTGATCGGCAGCTCCGGGACCATTGGCATGTGAAAGGTGACGCGGTCACCCGCCTTGAGGCCCAAGCCGCGCAGCAGGGCCGCCGCTTCATTAACGCGGGTGTGTAGCTCCTGATACTTGATGATCACATCCGGCTCTGCTTCTGGTTCGGGCACGAAAATGAAGGCTGCCTTGTCCCCGTATTTGGTCAGATGACGGTCCACGCAGTTGTACGACGCATTGATCTTGCCACCGACGAACCATTTCCAGAACGGCGCGTCGCTGGTATCGAGGACGGTGTGATATGGCTCGAACCAGGTCAGCATATCCGCATATTCTCTGAAGCAATCCGGAAACTTGTCGAGCCCGAACTTTTCGAACACGTGCGGGTCCCGCATGTTGGCCTGTGCCTTGAACTTCTCGGAAGGCTGATAGTACTCCTCTTCCTTCCAGTGCACGGCGATCTGCGCTTCGCTGACCTCGGTGAGCTCCGTCTTTTCGATTGCCTTTGCCATGTGGGTTGCCTTCAAGATGCCGGAGTTTCGGTTGGTCGATTGTCCGTACGGGTGGTCTGTTCCGTAAAGGTATGCCCCTTGCTGGTAACGTGGTCAAGGAGGTGTCGCCGCCTTGCAATATGCGCCGCGCCACTCGGTCTGCGGCACGGCCCGGCGTGGGGGCGCCCACGACGACTTTGACAACCGGTTGAGGAGCCGCAGCTTAGCTCTGTCCGCCCGGGGGTGGCACCGGAGTCGCATAGCCGTATTGGCGCCGATTACTGGAGCCGACAGTGGAGGAAGCGATGACGATGTCCACGCACCCAACCGAAAAAGTCCTGGCCGCCCCCGAGGAGCTGGGCCTCGACTCGCGGACTGCGTTCCGCCGCGCCGCCGGCGAGCTGCTGGCACAGCTCGAGGAAGGAACGGGACGATTGGTCATCGACCTGTCGGGGACCCGCCAAGTCGACAGCGCGGGGCTGGGCGCACTGATGCTGATTCAGCGCAAGGCAGCGGAGCGCCGCCTGGCGGTGTGCCTGCGGGGAGCGAATGAGGAGCTGCGCTTCCTGTTGGTACTCACCAAGCTGGACGACTTGTTCGAGCTGGAGAGCGGCGGGGCCTGAGCGCCCGCGCCGTAGACGTCGAGGGTCGCCCGCATATATTGCCCCACCATGCGGGCTCCCCCTCCCCCGACGCGGCGCAAAGTACTGTTCGTCGAGGATGAGGTGGCGCTGCGGCGGACCTATGACCGATTCTTCGCCGATCGGTACGAGGTTGCCTTCGCCGCGAGCGGGAGCGAGGCCCGCGGGCAGCTCGAAGCATTCCGCCCCGAAGTCCTGGTGCTCGACCTCCGCCTCCCGGACACCGATGGCGTGACTCTGCTCCAGGAGATCCGCGCCTCCCATCCCGCCCTCCCGGTGATCGTGACGACCTCCTACGTGAGCATGGAGCCGCTGATCAACGTGCTCGACCTCGGGCACTCGGGGTATCTCGTCAAGCCGTTCGATATGGAAGACCTGGCCGCGCGTATCGATGCTCTCGGCTGAAGGGCTGCGACACGCCTTCGGAACCGGGGGGGGGCGCGTGGTCGCACTCGACAATGTCTCGTTCAGCCTCGAGGCGGGACAAACGCTCGCCATCTTCGGACCGAACGGCGCCGGAAAGACGACGCTCCTCAAGGTACTGGCGGGGCTGATCCGGCCTGACGCCGGGCGGGCCACGGTGGCCGGCGGGCGGGGAGCGATCGGCTGGATCGGCCATCAATCACACCTCTACGGTCACCTCACCGTGCGCGAGAACCTGCTCTTTTGGGCGGCGCTGTACGCCGTCCCGGCAGCGACCCGCGCGACGCGAGCGGACGCGACGCTGCGCCAGCTCGGAATCGCGGACCGCGCCGAGCAGGCGGTGTGGTCGCTGTCTCGGGGGCTGGCGCAACGGGCCGCGATCGCCAAGGCGCTGATCCACGAGCCGCGGGTGCTGCTACTGGACGAGCCGTTCACGGGGCTCGACCTCGCGGCCGCTGCGGAGTTCCGCGCGCTGCTCGCCCGGTTCCAGGGCGCCGGCCGCGTCGTCGTGTTGGCGACGCACAACGTGGGCGAGGGCGTCGAGCTTGCCACCGACGTGGCATTCCAGCGGGGCGGGCGGTTCGTGCACTTCGCGCCGCGGGGCGCGCGCCGCCCGGCACAGATCGCCGAGGAGTACCGTCGCGCAGTGGGGGAGAAGGAGGCCGATGGCTGACCTGCTGCGACAGGCGTGGACCGTCGCGCGTAAGGATCTCCTGCTCGAGTTCCGCACGCGCACGGCCCTCGTCTCCGCGCTCGTATTCTCGGCGCTCGTGCTCACCATGTTCAACTTCGGACGCGATCCGACGGCCGTGGCGACAATCGACCTCGCCCCCACGATCCTGTGGGTGACGTTCACATTCGCCGCGATGCTCGCGCTCAATCGCGCGTTCCAGCTGGAGCTCGAGAACCAGGCGCTCGAAGGCCTGCTCGTGTCGCCGCTGAGTCGCACCAGTCTGTATTGGGGCAAGCTGCTCGCGAATCTCGTGTTCGTCGCGCTAGTGGAGGCCGTCGGGTTACCGCTGTTCGTGCTGTTCTTCGACGTGCCGGTGGGTCGGGTGCTGCTCCCCCTGGTCGGCGTGATCGCGCTCGCCACGATCGGATTCGTGGCGGTGGGGACGCTGTTCAGCGCGCTCGTCATCCGCACCCGCTTCGCCGAGCTGTTGCTCGTCGTGCTGCTGTTGCCGTTCCTCGTCCCGCCGCTGATCGGCGCGGTGCAGGTGACGGCACGGCTCTTGGGTGGGCGTCCCTTGAGCGAGGCCGCCGGGTGGTTTAGGTTGCTGGCCGCTTACGACATCGGGTTCGTGTCGCTCGCCACCCTGCTCTTCCCGTTCACGGTAGACGAATGAGCCTGGCGCACAAAGGCCGCCGGATCACGCTGTTGGGGCTGGTGCTGCTGGCCGGCGTGTACGTGCGGGCGCTCGCCTTCACGCCGCTGGAGCGCTTCCAAGGGCCCGCCCAAAAAATCTTCTACCTGCATGTGCCCGCCGCCTGGTCGGCGATGCTCGCCATGGGGCTGGTGGGACTCTGCAGCATTCTCTACCTGATCGTGAAGGACCTGCGGTTCGACCGCTTCGCCGCGGCCTCCGCGGAAGTGGGCACGGCCTTCTCCCTGGTGATGCTGACGACAGGGCCGATCTGGGCCAAGCCGATCTGGGGGACCTGGTGGACTTGGGACGCCCGGCTGACCCTGACCCTATTCCTCTTCTTCCTTTTTATAGGGTACCTGCTGCTGCGCGGGGCCGTGGTCGAGCCCGGCTTGCGAGCCCGCTACTCAGCGGTGCTGGGGATCTGCGGGCTGGTCCTGCTCCCCTTCATCCACCTGAGCGTGTACCTGTTCCGCACGCTTCACCCCCAGCCCATTGTGCTGAAACCGAGCTCGCCCTCGCTGCCGGGGAGCATGCTGGTGACCCTGCTGGTTTCGTTCGCTGTGTTCACACTCCTGTATGTGGGGTTCGTGACGCAGCGGTACGCCTTGGCACTGCAGCGCGAAGCGCAAGGAAGGGAGCATGCCTGACGTGCCCCACAACGGCGCCTACATGGTCGCCGCCTACATCGTGACGGCGGTGATCCTGCTCGGCTACGCGCTGTCGCTGTACCGGCGGGCCAAACAGCCGTGATTGAGTGTGATTCGAGCGACTGACGGTTGATGAGGGACTGACCGTTGTGTCATGAGCGACCGACCGTTTGTTATGAGGGACTGAGAGTCCCAACTCGGCCCCCTGGCGTCCTGAAGGACGCTCTTGTGGACCAGCGTCCTTGAGGACGCCCCGCCGCCGAGGAGGGACTCTCAGTCCCTCATCAAATCCATACTGGACCGCCCCGCTCCTACCCCTCCCGCTTCCCCCCGCGCAGCTCGGCGCGCGCGTCCGACAGCCGGTCCAGCCCTCCCGGCACCTGAGTCGCCCAGAGATGCAACGCCTCGTCCGCCGCCCGCTCGTCGCCCGCCTGGAACAACGTCTGCGCGTTGAGCCACAGGGCCTCCGCCCCGCCGCCCGCGGCGTAGGCCCGGGCGAACCGGGCTGCCGCTTCCTGCAGCAGGCCGGCGCGACGGTACAGGTCGCCGGCGGCGACGGCCGCGTCGGGGCGCTCCTCGAGGGCAAGCGCCTGCTCGTAGGCGGCCAGAGCATCCTTCTGGCGGTACACCATCTGGTAGGCTTCGCCCAACAACATCCACGCGTCCGGGTTGTCCGGGAACCGCTCGGTGCCCGCTTGGGCCACGGCTAGCGCGCCCCACCGGTTTTCGATTGCGCGCCGCATTCGCACGAGCGCGGGGTAAGCCTCCGCGAGCACGGGCGTGAAGCGACACGCCAGGCGGAGCCAGAAATCGGCGCGCCTGGGGGCGAACCGCTGGCACGCCGCGGCTCGCCGCACGGCGAACCGCGCCAGCGACGATCGCAAGGAGCGGAACATTGCTTGATTATGGTTTTAGTGACGGAGAGATTGCAACCACACATGTCACAGCCGCGGCGGCACGCGCTCCCCGCGCAGCCCCTCCTCGGGCGGCGCATCGTGGTCACACGCGCGCGAGCGCAGGCTGCCGATCTGGCGGAAGCGCTCACGACGCTTGGCGCCGAGGTGGTGGCCGCCCCCGTGATCCGCATCCAGCCGCTCGCCGATCTCGAGCCGCTGCGTGCCGCGCTCGCCGCTGCGGAGTGCTACGACTGGATCGTCTTCACCAGCCAGAATACCGTACAGGTGGTGTGCGACCGGCTTGCGGCGTGGGGCCTGACGCCCCACGACCTGCGTCCGGCGACCGTCGCGGCGATCGGTCTGGCGACGGCCAGGGCACTCGTCCGCCACGGTGTCACGCCGGACCTCGTCCCGGAGCAGTTCGTCGCGGAGGCCGTGGTTCAAGCGATCGCGCTGCGGGGTGAGCTGCGCGGCAAGCGCGTCCTGCTCCCCCGGGCGCGCGAGGCGCGCGACGCGCTCCCTGAAGGGTTGCGTGCCCTCGGCGCCGTCGTGGACGCGATCCCGGTTTATGAGACGGTGCGGGAGGCGGGAGACAGGAGTGAGCTCGCCGGCGAGATGCTGGCCGGCAAGATCGCTGCGATCACCTTCACGTCCTCTTCCACGGTGCGCCACTTTGTGGAAATCGTGGGCCGCGAGGCCGCCACCTGCGGTCGGTTTGCCACGGCGGTGATCGGCCCGGTGACGGCGGCGACCGCGCGCGAGCTCGGCCTCACCGTGGCGGTCGAGGCGGTCGAGTACTCTGTGCCCGGCCTGGTGCGGGCCCTGGTGCAGTATTTCGGGGAAGGGGGAAGGGGGAAGCGGGAGAGGTGAGCGGTCCGCTGAAACTGGGCACGCGAGGCAGCAAGCTGGCGTTGTGGCAGGCACAATGGGTGCAGGCGGAGCTCATGCGCTACGGCGTCGCGACCGAGCTGGTGATCATCACGACTCGCGGCGACGCGGAGGTCGACCGGCCGCTACACCAGCTCGAGGGAAAGGGATTCTTCACGAAGGAGATCGAGGACGCGCTGCGCGACCGGCGCATCGACGTGGCGGTGCACTCGCTCAAGGACTTACCGACGCACCTCCCCGACGGCCTCGCGCTCGGCGCGGTGCCCGAACGGGGAGATCCCGCGGAAGCGCTGGTCACGCGGGCGGACGGCGTAACGGGAATCCCCGCGCTGGCGCGGGGGGCGAAGGTGGGAACGTCCAGCTTGCGGCGCGTCGCCCAGCTGCGATATCTACGTCCCGATCTCGAGATCGTCGCGCTGCGCGGCAACGTGCCCACCCGCGTGCAGAAGGTGAGGGAAGGGCGCGACGGGCTCGATGCGGCGCTGCTCGCTGGTGTGGGGCTCGAGCGACTCGGGCTCGCGGACCGAATCGCTGCGCGGCTCGATCCCCTCGAGGTGATGCCGGCGCCGGGGCAGGGCGCGCTGGGACTCGAGCTTCGGGCGGACAACCGCACGGTCCGCGCGGCGCTGGCGCCGCTCGAGCACGCCGCCAGCGCGGGCGCCGTCGCCGCGGAGCGCAGCCTGCTCGCCGCCCTCGGCGGTGGGTGTCAGGCGCCGGTGGCGGCGTTTGTCGGGGCTCGGGACTCGGGGCTCGGGGCTCGGTTGTTCGGGAGGGTCACGGCCCTCGACGGCTCGGTCCAGATCACGGCATCGGCCGACATCGACGAGAGCGATCCAGCCGCCGCGGGCGTCGCCGTCGCGGGCTTGCTCCAGGCGCAAGGCGCGTCGAGATTGCTCGGCCGATGAGCCAGTTCCCGATCCGGCGCATGCGCCGGCTGCGCCGCACTGCGGCACTCCGCCGGCTGGTTCAGGAGACGCACCTCGTCCCAGCGCAACTGGTGTGGCCGCTGTTCGCCTGCCACGGCGAGGGCGTGCGCCGGGAGGTGCCCACGCTCCCCGGCGTGTACCAAACCTCGGTAGACGAGCTCGTAAAGGACGCCGAGCGCGCCCGCCGCCTCGGGCTCGGCGGGATCATTCTGTTCGGGCTGCCGCAGAGCAAGGACGCGACCGGGTCGGAGGCCTACGACGAGCAGGGCATCGTGCAGCAGGCGGCGCGCGCGGTGAAGCGGGCCACGCCCGACCTGCTCGTGGTGGGCGACGTCTGCCTGTGCGAGTACACCGATCACGGGCATTGCGGTGTGCTCCAGGACGGGGAGGTCGAGAACGACGCGTCGGTGTACCTGCTCGGTAAGGTCGCGGTGACGCAGGCGCGCGCCGGGGTCGACCTCGTGGCGCCGAGCGACATGATGGACGGCCGGGTGGCGGGGATCCGCAAGGCGCTCGACGCGGCCGGGTTCTCTCGCGTACCGATCATGTCGTACGCCGCCAAGATGGCCTCGGCATTCTATGGCCCGTTCCGCGAGGCCGCCGGCTCGACGCCGCAGTTCGGCGACCGCCAGTCCTACCAGATGCAGGGCAGCAACGCGGACGAGGCGATGAAGGAGATCGAGCTCGACGTGAGCGAAGGCGCCGACATCATCCTGGTGAAGCCCGCGCTCCCGTGCCTCGATCTGATCCGGCGTGCCAAGCAGCAATTCGGCTCGCCGCTCGCGGCGTACCAGGTGAGCGGAGAGTACGCAATGATCAAGGCGGCGGCGGAGCGCGGCATGCTGGACGAGCAGCGCGCCATGTGGGAGACGCTCTACGCCATCCGCCGCGCGGGCGCGGATATCGTCCTCAGCTATTTCGCGCCGTGTGCTGCGGAACAACTCTAAGAACAAAACAACGTCAAGCAGAGACGTCACGCAGAGACGTCACGCAGAGACGTCACGCAGAGACGTCACGCAAAGGCGTCACGCAGAGACGTCTTACTGACCTCTAGGTAAGAGGACCGCTTTCCAAAGGGCAGCCGCGACAGCCGCGCCGATTAGCGGCCCGATCCAGTAAACCGCCTGGCCATTGAGGCTGACGTTGATGAGCGCCGGCCCGAAGGCGCGGGCCGGGTTCATCATGGCGCCGGTCAAGTTCCCACCCACCAGCGCGTCCACGAAAATTGCGAGACCGATGCCGAACCCCCCGATCCTCGGGGCCTCTGGCGAGATGGCCGTGCCGAACACCGCGCTGACGAGAAAGAAGGTGAGGGCGGCTTCGATCCACACGCCTTGCAAGAAGGTGACGTCGCCGGCGAGGTGGGGCGTGCCACCCAACGCGAGCGTCACCCCCGGTCGGGGGAGGATGCCTTTGACGAGAGCGGCACCGACTAGTGCGCCCAGCAGCTGGGCCAGGATGTACTGCAGGGCCAACTTTCCGTCGATCTTGTTCGCGATCCACAGCCCGGTGGTCACGGCGGGATTGATGTGCCCGCCGGAGATGCTCATGGTCATCGAGACGATGATCGCCATGCCGACGCCGTGTGCCAGCGCGACGCCGACGGCACCGGTCGCCCCGGCCGCCGGGCCGCCCCCGGCGAATGCCACGACGCTGCCGGCGCCGAGGAACACGAACAACAATGTGCCGACGAACTCCGCCGTCAGCGGGCGCAGGTTCTGGGACATCACGGAGCGACCCCCGGAGAGAGTGAGCGGCGCCAATCTACGGGCGCCGCTACGCCCGCCGCAACACCAGCGACGCGTTGATGCCGCCGAACCCGAATGAGTTCGAGACCACGACCTCGGGGGCAGCGACGCGTCCTTCCCCCGGCAGGCAATCGAGGTCGCACGCGGGATCGGGGCGCTGGAGGTTGATCGTGGGCGGCAGCCAGCGCCGCTGCATCGCCAACGCGCAGATCGCCGCCTCGATGGCGCCGCTGGCGCCCAACGCGTGCCCGTAGTAGCCCTTTGTGCCGCTCACGCTGAGCCGGTAGGCGTGCGCGCCGAACACCTGCTTCAACGCCTGAGTTTCGGTCGTGTCGTTGAGCGGCGTGGAGGAGCCGTGCGCATTCACGTACCCCACCTCGCCGGTTGCGAGACCGCCGTCCTCGAGCGCGAGCTGGATGGCGCGCGCCGCCTGACGGGCGTCGGGGCGCGGCGCGGTCATGTGATAAGCGTCGTTCGTGAAGCCGTAGCCCACGACCTCGGCGTAGACCTTGGCGCCGCGGGCGAGCGCGCGGTCCCGCTCCTCGAGCACGAGCACCGCCGCCCCCTCGCCCATCACGAAGCCATCCCGATCCTCGTCGAACGGGCGCGACGCGTGCGCCGGGTCGTCGTTACGGGTGCTCATCGCGCGAATGACGCTGAACGCCGCGTAGGTCATGGGCGCAAGCGGCGCCTCGGCGCCGCCCGCGAGCATCACGTCCGCCCGGCCGGCGCGGATCGCGTGGAACGCATCGCCCACGGCGATCGTGCCTGAGGCGCAGCTCATGGCGTTGGTGGAGTTGGGCCCCGTGAAGCCGAATTCGATGGCGATGTTGCAGCTGGCCGCGCCCGGGAACACGGCGAGCGCGAGCGCCGGGTCGAGGCCGCGCGGCCCAGCTTCCAGGAAGCCCTTCACCTGCGCTTCGGCGAACGCTACTCCGCCCAGCGCCGAGCCCATCATGGCGCCGACGCGGTCCGCGTCCTCGCGCGCCGGGTCGAGCTCCGCGTCGGCGACGGCGAGCCGGGCGCTCGCGACCGCGAGCTGCGAGAAGCGGTCGAGCCGCTTGGCGCGTTTCGCGGCCAGGTGGTCCAGGGGGCGAAAGTCGGGGATCTCCGCCGCGATGCGGCTGCGGAATGGCGTCGGATCGAAACGCGTGATCTCGCGGACGGCCGAGCGGCGGGCGGTGAGTCCCGCCCACAGGCCGTCCACCGCCGTGCCGATGGGCGTCACGGCGCCCACGCCGGTGATCAGGACTCGCCGCCTACCGTTGTTCATCTGGTAGCCTCCGTTCACCCCGGGGCGTCGCCCCGGGGTCAGCCGCCCTTCGATGGTCGCTCGACTTCCCGTTTGATCCCGGCGAGCGTTCGCGACGCGATCCCTTGGATGAACACCGGGCCGATCACCAGTGTCGCCGCAAGCGGCCCGACGAGCGGCCACGCCGGTCCGCCCCACTCGTGAACGATTGTGACGAGGACACCGTCATTCCGGGGGTCGGCATTCGCGGTTCCCACCCTGAAGCGTGGGCTCGGCGATGCACTGCGCTGAAGCGCAGTGTCCTTCAGGACAACGTCTCGCCGAGCCCAGGCTTCAGCCTGGGGACGGAAGCGCCACACGACATCCATTCCTCTCGTCATACCCCTCACGTGACGATACCTGATTTCGCGCGCCAGCGGGTCGACCGTCATCTCCGACACCCACCAGGTGGGATAGCGGATCGGGCCGAACGGGCGCCAAGCGGCCATCTCGACGGTGCCGCCGCCGTCGCAGCGGTCCAGAAAGCGAACCCAGCGATAATGAGACAGGATCGCAGGCCAGCGTTCCACGTCGGTCGCAACGTCGAAGATGCGATCGACCGGCGCGCGGATCGAGACCTGATCGACGGTTCGCACAGTGGCCAGACCCCAGTGCAGTCACCAGACGCCAAGCCGCAAGCGGTCTTCAGTCAGCCGACGCAAGGGATTCGGGACTGGCCTCTCGCGGCTGAGAACCGCTTGCGGCTTGGCGTCTGTCAACCTCACTGACGGCTGCGCTCTGTAGACCACGATGCTACGAGGCGGAACCCCGGCCGATATCGCGCCATCGCCGGCACACCCGCTTCACGAAGCATTGCATTCAACTCTGCTCGCGTGTACCCACGCCGCAGCGACACAACCGCATCGTGCCGGGTCGTGCTGCCCATGCCGAGCGGGAACGAGGCGAGCCACACGCCCGCCATCGCGACGCGTGAGCGCCGCAGGTCGGCGAGCACGACCGCCCGCCGCGCCAGCCGGTTGAAGCTCGCGATCCAGCGCACCGCGACCGCACGCGGCACATGATGAAGCACCTGGCTCGCGATCACGATGTCGACGGACTGCGGGGCGAAGGGCAGGGCGTCGCCGTCGCCCACGACGACGTCCAGGCCGTTGTCCCGCGCCAATCGCGCCGCCGCGGGGATTACCTCGAGACCGATGGGCGAGAGCGTGATGCCATGCCGGCCCGCTGCCTGCGCTACCGCCCGCGGGATATCCCCGAGGCCGGTTCCCACGTCGAGCAGTGTCCAGTGCACGTCGCACGTCGCACGTCCCACGCACGAGTCGCGGAACAAGGGCTCGAGGGCGTCGACGACCGCCCGCGTCCCGCCGAACAGCGTGTTGAGTCGCGCGATGTCCCGCAGCTCATCGCGGACGGCGCCCGGGTGTCCGCGCCGGTCGTCCAACAGCTCTCGGCCGATCATCCGCTGGAGAGGCTCGCGTAGCCGCCACGGTAATAGAGCAACGGCTTCCGGTCGGTCACGCTGCCGCCGGTCACGATCCCGATGAACACCGTGTGGTCGCCCGCCGGCGTCTCCGCTTGCTTATCGCACTCGATGGTCGCGAGCACGCCTTCGAGCAGGGGGAGTCCCTGCTCGCTCTCCGTGTAACCGATCCCTTCGAACCGGTCGGGGCGATCGGCGGCGAAGCGACGCGAGAGGGCTTCTTGGTCGGCGGCGAGCACGTTGAGCACGAAGCGCCGGGTCGCCTGCATTGCGGCGTGCATGTCGTGGCCCCGGTCCACACACACGAGCAGCAGGGGCGGCTCGAGCGAGACCGACGCCACGGAGCTCGCGGTCATGCCGATGGGGTGGCCGCGCACGTCACGAGTCGTGAGGATGGTGACGCCCGTGGCGAACCGGCCGAGGAGTTGGCGGAACTGCGCGGCATCGACACCGTGCATGGTCACCAGAGCAGTTGGGCAAGGACGCTGGGTGCGAGGACGCGACGCGCCGGGACGAAGTTCCCTGTCGCGCCGACCAGAAGATCCGCGAGGTCCGGGCGGCGCGCCAGGCGGCCGACCACCCGCTCGACGAGCGCGGGCCAGCCCACCCCCAACCCGATGAGCCGCTCGAGCACCCACTTGCCAGCGAATTCGCGCCGGCGCGCGCGGACGTAGGGCTCGAGCATCGTGGCGGGCAGGGGACCGCTGAGCGAGCGCACAGCCTCCCTGGAGGGGTCCTCACCCCCTGGCCCCCTCTCCCTTAGGGAGAGGGGGAATTCATGACGTCCCCCCTCTCCGGAACGGAGAGGGGGACAGGGGGTGAGGACCCCGCGTGCAAGCCCGGGGACCAAGCAGTCCGCCGCCAGCTCCGCCCCGCGCAGCGCGCTGTAGATCCCCTGACCGGTGAACGGGTCGAAGAAATCGGCGGCGTCGCCGACGAGCAAGGCACCATCCACCGCGGGCCGCCGGGCCCACTGGCCGAACGGTCCGGTGGCGAGCACGTCGCGAACGAGGCGGCGCCGCTCGAACCGTCCGGCGAGCGCCGGATAGCGCTCGAGCTCGGCGAAGAAGCCGGCCCGGAAATCCTGCCGGCGTCGCCGCACTGCGGCGCGGGGAACGACGAGCGCCACGGTCGTCACGCCCCCGCCGATCGGCCCCAGGCCCACGTACCCGCGCTCGCCTACGTGCAGCTCCCCCACGCCGTCCACGCCCGCCACATCCGTGACGTGGGCGGTGAACGCGATCCGTCGCGGCGGTGACGTGCGTACCAACCCAAGCCTCCGGGCGACCACGGAGTGCAGCCCATCGGCGCCCACAACTACGCGGGCGTTGCACGTCACACGTTGCCCGTCACACGATCGAGCCACCACGCCGGCCACGCTTCCTCGATCCCACACTAGATCGTCAACGGCCACCCCCTCCTGTATCACGGCTCCGGCTCGCTCGGCCGCGCGCAGCAGGATCGCGTCGAACCTCGCGCGCGACAGCGCGAAGCTGTATGGACGGCGCGGTACGTGGCCATGATCGGACGCGAAGCGGCCGCACATCGCGACACCGCTCGGCGCGACTACCTTCATCCCATAGAGCTTCGCATGTGCCGCGCCCTCGATCGCCGCGAGCACGCCTGCGCCGAGGCGCTCGAGGATGGGAGTTGTCGCCGGACTCAAGTACTCGGAGCAGGGCTTGTCACGGGGGAAGCGAGCGCGGTCGAGCAGTAAGACGGCGGCGCCTCCGCGAGCCAGGAGGAGGGCGGTCGTCGCTCCGGCTGGGCCTCCGCCCACGACGATCGCATCCCATCGAGTCACCCTGGTATCGCTAGTGCCGCGATCCGAGCGCGGCGACGGCCGCTCCGACCAGCGTCGCGGCCAGGTTCACGCCGTCGTTGTCGAGCCATCGCCAGCCTCTGGTGAGTCGTACCGGCTCGTGACACACCCTGTTTCCACTCTCGAACCGCGCGTCGCACGTCGGGCACTCGTACTTCGCCTGTACCGTCGCTCCGAGCAGCGAGTCGCCCAACATTCCGGCGACGCCTGCGGCCGCGATGAGCGCGGCTGACCCCGGGGCGGCGCCCCGGGGTCTCACCAGTTGGGCCAGTGCCGCAATCACCGCAGCCCCGGCGACGCCGCCAATCGTCCCGAGCGCCGTGATACCCCCCGAAGCGCCGCGGGTGACCCGGGCGCCCGTCGTGATCAGGCGCGGGGCGATCGGCGAGAACGCACCGAGCTCGGTGGCCCAGGTGTCAGCGGTGGCGGCGGCGATCGCTCCGACGGCGGCCGGCCAGGCGCCCAACCACGCCGCCACGGCCGCGACCCCGCCGTTCGCGATGACCTGGCGAGCGGTGCGCCGCGGCGCGCGTCGTTCGGCGAGCTGCGTGAGGAGACTTCCCGAGAGAAAAAAGGCGAACAGCACGACCAGACCCCGCCAGCCGTACCCCCAGGCGACCGCGGCCCCGACCGCGAGCGCCGCGGCGACGCCGCCCGGGGCGAGCCAGCCCCGTTCCAACTTGCCGGGCCTAGCGCCCCGATGCACTGCAGCTGTCGACGCCGTTGGAACGGGGCCAGCTCACTCGTCGAACAGCTCGCGCAGGATGCGGCGCTTCAGCTCGGCCGGCGCGCCGTGCGCGCGGCAACGGGCCCGCAGGAAATCGAGGAACAGCCTTTCGAAGTCGAAGTGCTCGCCGCACGGAGGGCAGTCGGCGAGGTGTTGACGGATCTCTTGCTCCACCTGCGGGGTCAGCTCGCGGTCGAGGTATTCGTACAGGTGTTCGGTGCACTCGCGGCAGTTCATGTGGCGCTTCCCTTGATGTATCCCATCCCGACAGCGTAGTCGTACAACTTGGCTTGCAGCATGCGTCGGGCGCGGAACAGCCGCGACTTCACGGTGCCCACCGGCACCTCCAGCACGCGGGCGATCTCCTCGTAAGAGAGACCCTCCACGTCGCTCAACACCACGGTCTCCCGGAATTGTTCCGGCAGCTCGTCGATCGCCCGCAGTACCTCGTCATCCACGATCCGATCGAAGAACGTGCCCTGGGGGTCGTCGTCCTGAAGCTCGTCAAACACGGAGAATGGCTCGATCGCGTCCAAGTCCACCGTCTCGGGATGCCGGGTACGGCGCCGGTATTCATTAATGAAGGCGTGCCGCAGGATGGTCAGGAGCCAGCCCTTGGCGTTGGTTCCCTGCTCGAACTGGTGCCAGGCGCGGTACGCTTTGAGCATCGTCTCTTGGACGAGGTCGTCGGCTTCAGCGGGGTTCCCCGTGAGCCGCAGCGCCACGCGGTACAGGCTATCGAGGTGCACCAGCGCTTCGCGCTCGAAGCTGGCCCGCTTCTCGGCGTCGGCGGCAGGAGTGGGGGTCGGGGGGGGAGTCGGGGGAGTCGGGGTCGAGGCCATAGCGTGACCCGTAAGCTGCCCGCGTCGGGCTGGGTTTCGCAATGGGGTGGGAGCGTGCTAGGTTACGCCCGCCGTGGTCCACAGCATCGTTCCTCTCGCCGTCCTCGAAGCGGTCCGCAACCTCGACACCCCGGTCGAGGACGGCCTGTCAGAATTCGCCGAGGAGCTGCTCTCCAAGCGGCTCGGCCTTTCGCACACCGTGGCCATGCAGCTCGCCCAGTACGAAGCGATGGTGCGGCGCGACGCGCGCGCCGACCCGGCGCACGTCGAGGCCCTGCTCCGGCTGGTCGGCCGCCGGCCCGATGCCGACCTTGTGTTCGCCGACGCGGGGCGGCGCGCGGCCCGGCGCGCCGTGCGCCGGCTGTTCGTCGCGTCGCGGGTCGCGGCCCGGGCCGCGCCCCGGCTGCTGGGGTACGGGGTCGCGCGCCGCGCGGCGCGGGCCGTGTTCGGGGGCGAGCTGCGGCGCGAGAGCGGCGTGCCGGTCGCGCGCGTGGGGGACTTGATCGCCGTGAACGCGACCCCGGACGGCGCCGCCTGCGCCCTGTACGGCACCGGCTTCGCCGAGCTGCTGCGCTTGCTGGTGGGCTTGGAGGGCGCGATGCTCCACACCACGTGTCGCGCCACCGGCGGCGACCGCTGCGAGTGGCGCGCGGCTCCTCCCGACCCGCGGCACCGCTGATGCCCCCCCCGCCCCCCCCGCCCCCCCTGCTCGACGGACTCGACTTCGCGGCGCTGGCGGAGGCGCTCGCGGCGCTCGGCGCCGACGCCTGGCTGCTGTACGACTTCCGCCACGTGAATCCGGTGGCTGAGCGCATCCTCGGTCCCACCGGCATGGGCACGCGGCGGTTGTTCGTGCTGCTGCCGCGCAGCGGAAAGCCGGTCGCGGTGGCGCATCGCATCGAGCTGCAGCCGCTCGCGGCGTTTCCGGGGGAGGTGCGCGCTTACGGCTCGTGGCGCGAGTTGCACAGCGAGCTGCAGGCGCTGGCGCGCGGCCGCACGCTCGCGATGGAGGTCTCGCCGCAGGACGCGGTGCCCTATCTCGACCGCGTGCCGCACGGCGTCGTGCAGCTGCTCGAGGGGTTCGGCGCGCGCGTCGTGTCATCCGCGCCGCTGGTGTCGCGCTTCGCCGCGCGCTGGAGCGCCGCGGAGGCGGAAGGGCACCGGCGCGCGGCGCGTGCGCTGGCCGAGATCGCGCGCGATGCCCTCACCTGGGCGGGACGGGAGACGGCGCGCGGCGCCGAAGTGCGCGAGGTCACGCTGCAGCAACGCGTGGTCGAGGGGATCGGGCGCGCCGGGCTCGTGACCGACCACCCGCCGATCGCAGCGTTCGCAGCCAACTCCGCGATGCCGCACTACGAGCCGCACGCCGGGGCGGATCTGCGGCTGCAGGCGGGCCAGGTGTTGCTGCTCGACCTGTGGGGCGGCCCCTCGCTCGGGTCCGTGTTCGCCGACCAGACGTGGATGGGCTTCGCGGGGCGCGCGCCCGACGCGGAGGTCCGCAAGGTCTGGGATACGGTGCGGGCGGCGCGTGATGCCGCGGTTGCCGTACTCCGGGAGCGCTGGCAAAGGCCGGGGAAGGGGGAATGGGGAACGGTTCTCACCGGTGCGGAGGTGGACGATGCGGCACGCGCCGTGGTGCGCGAGGCCGGATACGGCGAGTACTTCGTGCACCGTACCGGGCACTCGATCGATCGCGACCTGCATGGCTCGGGCCCGCACATCGACAACTTCGAGACCGCCGACGAGCGCGCGCTCGTGCCCGGCGTCGGCTTCTCAGTGGAGCCCGGGATCTACCTGCCCGGCCGGTTCGGGATGCGCAGCGAGATCAATGTGTTCATGGCCGAAACAGGCCCCGAAGTCACCCCGCCAGCCCCGCAAGCGGAGTTGCTGCTGGTGTGAGGGTTTGCTAAGCGCCTTGTGTCTTGGCGTCTGGTAGCGGGGCGGGGTTGTGGGGTGCGGCAGGGGGTCTTGCGGGTGTCTTGGGCGCGCGCCATTTTCGCCGCGCCAGGACGAATCGACTCTGTCCGCGCCGGAGGACACCCCGGTGGCCGTCCGATTCTCGAGTTCGGCCGTCGCTTCGTCTCGACGAGGTTTTCGTGCGGGTCGGCTGCTGTGCGGCTGACCGCGGCTCACGGCGCTAACACCACCCTGGAGGTGATGGCGTGTCCTCGACGTTTCCGTCCGCTCATCCCCGCGCATTCACGCCTTTGGAGGACGATTCTATGACTCATCGTGTGAGAGGCGCCTTCGGTCGCTTCCTCGCGTTGGGTTACGCGTCTGCGGTGGCGTTGCTGATCGCAGCGTCGTCGCTCGCCGCGCAACAGACGACGGGAAAAATCGAAGGCTCGGTGACCGATCAGCAGGGCGGCCCGGTCGCGAGCGCGCAGGTGACGATCGTTGGCACGTCCTTCGGAGCCCTGACCAACGACAAGGGCTACTACTTCATCAACAACGTGCCGGTGGGGACCTACACCGTGCGCGCCCGGTTCATCGGCTATACGGCCGCCGAGGTTCCGGGCGTTCGTGTGCAGGGCGGCTTCACGCAGACGGTGAATATCAAGCTGACGCCGTCGGCGGTCGCGATCGGCCCAGTGACCGTGGAGGCGGCGGCGAACCCGATCGTGCCGCGTGACAAGGTCACGTCCGGCTCGACCGTGGCGGGCGACCTGGTCGCGCATCTCCCCGTCGACGACGTGCGTCAGGTCCTCACCTTCCAGCCCGGCGTGGTGGAGTCCGGATCGGCTGCCGGTGTATCGATCCGCGGCGGCCGGCCGGGAGAGGCGAACGTCTACATCGACGGCGCGCCGGTGCGCGGCACCAACAGCGGTGCCCAGCGGATCACCGTCAGCACCAACGCGCTGGAAGAGGCATCGGTGACCACGGGCGCGCTCGGCGTCGAGTTCTCCGACGCGCAGTCCGGTGTGATTTCCTATACGACTAAGGCCGGCAGCGAGAAGATCACGGGCTCGGTCTCGAGCGAGACCGACGAGCCGTTCGGCAACAGCATGAGCGTGGGCTTCAACCGCTTCGAAGGATCGCTGGGCGGTCCGGTGCCCAACGTTAAGAACCTGCGCTGGTTCGGTTCGGCAGTGGTGCAGGGCCAGAGCTCCGACTTCCGCGGCAAGGATGCTGACACGGTGCCCGTGTTTATCGTCGCAGGGATCGACGCCGTGGTCCCGGATACCGCTGCGGATGGAAATGTCACGCAGACTGTCCTGCCCCGGTTCGTGCAGTACAGCGGCCAGTGCGGGCGGTTCGGTTCGGCGGCCAATCCGCTGGCACAGGCCATCCAGAGCAACTACGGCTTCGACTGCCAGGGCCGGCGCCTGGCGATGAACTGGAGCACGCTGATCCAGCTGCAAGGCAACCTCCAGTACACCTACGGTTCGGGCTCGAGCGTCCGGTTAACCGGCGTGGCGAATGGCAACCAGCAGCGCTTCAACCCGGGTCGCAACATCGCCGATCCGGCGCTGTTCCAGGGCCAGCACACGTGGCAGCGGCTCGGCGTACTGAACTGGAACCACCAGGTGACCCGCTCCGCCGAGCGGGCGCTGTCGCTCAATCTGAACCTGTCGTGGGCGCGCGATCGGTCGGTCGCGGGAGCGCTCGATCCGACGTCGGATATCGAGACGCGTGATCCGATGGGGGGGATCGAGTTCAAGACCCTCCGGTTCGCGGGCTTTGAGGGGTTCCCGTTCCCGATCACCGACCAGGTCGTCCGCGACATCCGCACGAACAACCCCGCCGGCCTCAGGGTCCCGCTGTTGAACCGATTCGACCTGAGGAACGCGCAGAGTGGCCGCTTGAACCCCTACGGGCTCCAGTCCGGTGCGTTCTATACCGCCGGGATGAGCGTCACGGGGACGCTTCTATCTGAAACCCGCTACATCGGGCGGCTGGTCGTCGACTGGCAGGCGAACCGCTACCACCGCTTCACGCTCGGCGGGGACGCGAAGAAGACAGACCTGGCATACTGGAGCAGCAACCTGCTCGCTCAGATCTTCATGGACGCCTACGTCGTGCACCCGGTGCAGTATGGGTTGTTCGCGGCCGACCGGCTCGATCTGGGCGACGTGGTCTTGGAGCTCGGCCTGCGGTGGGATTACTACGACTCTAAGGCGCTGTTCTCGAACACGCCCGGCTTCACCTTCGGTGATCCCTTGTGGAGCCCGAACGCGGCCACGAACAATGCCGCCTACGACAGCTCGCTGGCGCGCGTCTTCACGCCGTCGGTCGGCCACCGCGCCCTCTCGCCGCGCTTGCGGGTGTCGTTCCCGGTGACTGAAAAGACCGGGTTCCGCCTGTCGTACTCGCACCAGGTGCAGAGCCCCGAGTTCACGACTCTACTCTCGGGCACCAACAACGATCTGTCCTTCACTAACACCAACGACACCTTCGGCCGCGACGTGCGGTTCGGAAAGACGATTCTGTTCGAGTTCGGCGTGCGGCACGCCTTTAGCCAGGACCTCGTGCTCGATGTCTCCGCATACAACAAGGACAAGGTGTCCGACCTGGCCTACCGCATCCTGCCGTTCACGGACCCGAAGACGGGGGCGACGACGAGCATCAACGTGCTGACGAACGGCGACTTCGGGAATTCGAAGGGCGTGGACTTCAAGCTCGACTATCGTCTGAGCAACTACGTCAACGCCTCCATCGCCTACACCTTCCAGGTGTCGAAGAACACGGGCTCCGACCCGTTCACGTATCTCAACACCTTCGCGCGCCAGGTCTCAGGACTGACCGGGGATCGGACGCTGCCCCCCGAGCAGGCGCAGCGCACCGACGATGACCGGACCCACAATATCGTGGGCGCGCTCGCGTTCACGCTCCCCGACGGTTGGAAGAAGGGTACGGCGCTCGGGCAGCTCGGGCGCAACGTGAGCGCGTTCGTCACGTTCTATGCCCGCAGCGGGCTGCCCTACACGCTGCTCGTGAACAACGGCGACGGCCAGACCGTCCCTCACCTGAGCTTTGGGCTCGGCGGCCGGGCGGCGGAGAACCTGAACGCCTCGATCCTGCCGTGGACGCGGAACGTCGACGTGCGGGTGAACAAGGGCTTCCGCGTGGGCCGGTTCGACTGGACCGTGTACGCCGACATTCGGAACATCTTCAACTTCAAGAATATCGATGGCGTGTACGCCGAGACGGGCGACGTCACCAACGCGCTGCTCAAGGACAAGACGCTCAGCCCGGAGCTCCAGAACCTGCAGAGCCAGGCGACGCAGGCCAACGCGTTGACGGCGGATGGCTCCATCGACTTGACGCTGGGCTGCGGCAGCTGGGGCATCAAGGCCGACTGCGAGTCGCTGAAACGGGTCGAGGCACGGTTCGGGGACGGCGACGGCATTTACACAACGGCCGAGCAGAATCGCGCGCTCGACGCGTTCTACAACGCGTTCTATGGTCCGCAGCGGTTCAACGGGCAGCCACGGCACATCCGGGTGGGCTTCGAGCTGAACTTCTAGATCGTACGGTGGGCGGCATCCCGGGCTCGGTGGTGCCGCCCCTCCAGTCTCGCGACTCGAGGAGAGCTATGACCATGCGTTCAGCGTCGTTTATGCATTCGGTGCGGGCGGGCCTCGCGCTCCTGATCCTGGGCGCGAGCGCGGCCACGTCGGCGGCGGCGGTCAAGCCTGGCAAGCCGACCCAACCGCATGCCCTGAACCTGTTCGCCTCGGCGGGCTATCTGTTCGAGGTGAACCGACAGCAGTGCGGCCTCTTGAACACCGGGGTAATCTGCGCGGCGTTCCAGGGATCGCCCGTGGGTGGGGGTGGCTACTGGCCCAAGGGGACCCCGGACCAGTACATATTCTGGTCCGGTCTCCAGATCGCCGGGCTGGTCGCGCGGAACTCCGGGTTCGCCTGGGCGGGCGACACCGTCGGTGCGTTCTTCGTCGACTTCCGCGGCGACCAGGTCGCCGGCACGCCGCTGTCGCCTATCTTCAGCCGGCTCGACCCCACGGACGTCGCGTCGTGGGGCACGACGCCTCCCACCAAGACGGTCCTCGATCCCAACATCTATAATGCGAGCTTGATCGGCAGGGACGCGATCTCACAAGGGGACGTGTTCGTGCGCTATTGGGAGGGGGACCCGTCGAAGCTCACCGGCCGGGAGCACCCGATGGGGATCGCGGTGGACCAGCGCATCCTCGCCTGGAACTTCCCGAGCGGCAACGAAGACATCATCTACATCATCTATACGTTCTACAACGTCACGGCGCGGTCTTCGTCGGGAAAGTACAACAACGCGACCATCCCGGCCCCGTTGCAGGCGGAGATCGCGGCGATCGGGGATCAGTTCCAGGACATCAATGAGAACCAGTTCAAGCTCCAGATCCCCGACGGCGGGTACACCATCGACTCGCTCTACGCGGCCCAGGGAATGGACGCGGACGTCGCCGTATTCAGCCAGAACTACGCGACCGCGATCGTCCCCTTCAACCTCGGCTTGGAATACACGGGCACGTTTTTAGGGGACGTGGGCTGGCAGTTCCCGCCCGACATCTTCGGGCCCCCGTTCGCTCCGGCGACCGGCTTCATCGGCATCAAGTTCCTCAAGTCGCCGACGGATGCGACGGGCAAGGAAATCGGGCTCACTATGTTCTCGCAAGAGCTCAACTCAGCTACCGGGTTCCCCGATGCCCTCGGCGTGCGGCAGCTGTACCGCTACCTGTCGGGGTTCCTCGGGCCGAGTGACAACCCCTGCAACCCTAACGACACGGGCGTGAAGATCCGGAGCCGTCACTACTGCTTCCTCGGTCAGATCCAGGGTGACGCCCGCTTCATCCAGGCGTCGGGCCCGCTCTCGCTGCCTGCCGGCGAGGCGCGCAGCATCGTGGTGGCGTACATCAACGCCGCGCCGGTAAACGTCCCGGGCTTCGCCAAGGGCGCGACGGTCGACGTCAAGCCCGGCACGGCCGGGGTGGGATTGACTGCGCTCCCGGGGGATTCGATCCGGTTCATCGACAAGATCGCGGGCTGGGTCTCCCACGTGGACGCTAACGCCGACAATAAGATCAGCCAGACCGAGGTGACCACGGTGCCGCGCTCGCTCCTCGACAAGGCGCTGGTGGCCCAAGCGGTATTCGACAACAAGTTCCTGTTGCCGTTCGCGCCCGACGCGCCGGACTTCTTCCTCGTGCCGGGCGATAACCAGGTCACCGTGGTGTGGCAGCAGACGCGGTCGGAGGGGACAGGTGATCCCTTCTTCGCCGTCGCGTCGAACCCGGCGTCACCACTCTACGATCCGAACTTCCGGCAGTTCGACGTCGAGGGCTACCGCATCTACCGTGGCCGCACCTCGAGCTCGCTGGAGCTCGTGGCGCAGTTTGACTACGCCGGGACGTCCTTCGTGGACTACACCGCTCAAATCGATTACGGCGACCGGAACGGGAACGGGAAGGTCGAGTGCGCGCCGGAGCTCGGCCTGCGGGACACGCTGCCCCTGGGTGACTGCCCGGTGCGGTTCGACAGTGCCAATGTGCAGATCGGCGTTTCGCCGTCGAACTCGGTGGCGCTCGCAGGGACCATCGTCCAGGTCAAGGTGGGGGACCGGGTCAAGCTGGCGAACGGCGGAACCATCAACCTCAAGGCGGACACGGCGGTGGTGACCCAGCAGTGCGCCGACGTCAAGTGCCCGCCGCTCGGCGATACGGGCGTGCCGTTCGCGTTCGTGGACAAGAACGTGCGGAACTCGTTCTCGTACTTCTATGCGGTGACGGCATTCGACCTCAACTCAGCCAAGTCGGGGCCGACGTCGCTCGAGTCGCCGCGCGTAACAAAGCGGGTCAGTCCCCGGAAGGCGGCGGCGAACATCCAGTATGCATCAATCGCGTCGTCGATGGTGGGCGACGACAACGCGGCGCTCGACCCGACCCGGCCGTGGACCATCGACGCGAACACGGGTCGGTTCGCCGGGCCGCCCCCGCCCACCGGGGCCGGTCAGTTCGCGGCGACCTTCGCCCCGCTCGTGCCGCAGCTGCTCCCGGCGCTGGACCTTGCGATGACCGTGGATTCAGTGCTGCCCCGGACGGCAGGGGACTTCCCCTGTGGGGCGTTGGTGAATACTCAAGACATCTGTTACGAGTTCTTCGTCTCCTACACGCGCGGCACGACGAAGGCGTCGTTCCGTACCCTGGTCGGCTGGCCGATCTGGGAGGGTTTCGCGGCGAATACGCCGATCGACGCCGCAGCCACGTACGAGGCCCAGCTAGGCGCGTTTCCGGTCGCCGCGGACTCCGCGTCTTCGGCACGGTTCGGCGTGCCCAACGGCTTCTCCAAGTTCAACGCCGCCGTGGGCGCATCGCTCACGCGCTACATCCGGTATTCGGCGATGGAAGGTCAGATGGGCCGGCGCCTGCTGGGACAGATCTCCCCCGGCGGTTCGCGCTGGTTCACCGGAGCCGACGAGACTGTGGACCACCCGACGTACAGCGTGCGAGCGGGGCACATCCCCGGCGTGGACAGTATCTACGCCCCGCTCAGCCATCTCGACGTCGATCCCACCACGCCGGGCGTGCAGAATTACAGCCCTGCCTTTGCGGACGCCGGCGGGAACACGATTCGCACGACCATGCAGTGCTTCCCGTACGTAGTCGCGGCACTCTCACGCCAGGCCGACATCGAGGTGACGTGGGGCCCCGGCGGGACGATCGCGTCGGTGCGCGACGTGACCGACCACGTCGACGTGCCGTTCCATGCGATCCCCCAGGCTGGGTACGGCTTCATCGGGGATGCGAACGGTAACGGCCGCATCGACTGGCGCGACTTCGACCGCCTCGAGGGTGCGGCTCAGGCCGAAGCGGACCTCGGCTTCTGCGCCGGCACCGACCCCGGGCCAGGCCTGCGCGCCGTGCTCGTCAACCAGCCGGTGTTCGGCAAGGTGACGGTCGGTGGTGCGTCGCCGACCGGCACCCTGGCTGGCTGGACCGCGACGGGCTCCGGGTTTGGGATCTATATCAACGGGCAGGCTTTCATCTTTCAGCTCAGCCCGGACTCGACTCTCGGCGCGGCAGTCCCGCCACCCGCCGCCGGCACAAAATGGACGCTGCGCCAGTACGCCGGCGTCGTGGATGCGTCGACGAATCCCGGTACGACCACGCCGAGTGGATACACCTACACACCGGAGGCCGGCTCGCCGGCGATTCCGGGCCTTCGCGTGAAGTTCACTGTGGCGCAGCCGACGTCGGCGGCCACCGAAGCGGCGGACGTGCTCAACAACGTGCACACCGTGCCGGATCCGTATTACGTGGCGAACGCCCTCGAGATTACTGCCAACCAAAAGTTGCTGAAGTTCGTGAACCTGCCGCCGCAGGCGATCATCCGCATCTACTCCGTCAGCGGCGTGCTGGTCAACGTCATCACGCACGACGACCCTGGTCTGGGCGGTGAGGCGACGTGGAACCTCCGCAATCGCAACAATCAATTCGTAGCCTCGGGCGTGTACTTCTACCACGTCGAAACCCCGCAGGGCCACACGAAGGTCGGGCGGTTCACCGTCGTCAACTTCGCGCCATGAGGAGACACGCCATGACGAAGCTGCTCTTCCGCCGCCTCGGTGCGATCGGCCTGGCGCTGACGCTGACCACACCCGCGCTCGCGCAAACGTTCGCGGACAACACCGCTTATGGGGGGACCTCGGGTGAGTTCCTGCTGCTCGGCGCCGGCGCGCGCGGGACAGCGCTGGGCGGCGCGTACGCGGCGCTCGCCACCGACGTGACGGCGCTGTACTACAACCCTGGTGGGCTGGCCCAGCTGGCGCGGCCCGGCGCGATGGTCTCCACCTACGACTACGTGGCCGGAACCCGGTACTCGTGGTTGGGCGCCGCGTTCCCGCTCACCGGCGGCGCCCGGTCGGTCGGCTTCAGCGCGGGCACGTTCGGGTTCTCGGACCAGCCCGAGTATACAGTGGACGCCCCGGACGGAACCGGGCGAACCTACTCCGTCGCCGAGACGTTCCTCGCCGGGACGTACTCCCAGAACTTCTCCGACCGGTTCTCGGCCGGTTTCACACTCAAATTCATCACCGACAAGCTGGGTGACACCCGAGCGGGGGCGTTCGCCGTCGACTTCGGGACGAGCTTCCATGCGACCGTCGGTGCCCGGCCGATCCGGGCCGCGTTCGTGCTGCAGAACCTGGGTTCGCAGCTGAAGCACGACGGCAGCGCCCTCGACGCCGGCGTCACCCGCGCACCGCCGCTCGGCACGCCAGATGTGCCCCAGGAGCCGCAGCCCTCGCGGCTGCGGGCCTCTGGATGGGACCTCCCGGTGCTGTTCCGCGTGAGCGCGGCGCTCGACCTGTACAACCGGGGGCAGAACAGGGTCACCGTGCTCGGTGAGTTCACGCAGCCGAACGACACCAAGCCGGCCGCCGGTGGCGGGTTGGAGGTGTCCAGCGCGAATATCGGCAACTCGGGGTTTTCTCTGGCGGCCCGGGCGAGCTACACGATCCAGCCCGACAACAACGTCGACGACATCAACTTTGGGAACCTGTCCAGCACTGCCAGCTCGGGGAGCTTCACGAAGGACGGCATCGCGGTGGGCGGTGGGATCGCGTACGGCAGAGGGAATCTTCGGCTCGGCTTTGACTACGCGTGGCGCGATCTGGGGCTGCTGGGCGGGACGAACTTCCTGAGCTTCAGCGTCGGCTGGTAGCTCAGGCGCCGTAGGAGAGCGTGGGGCAGTTGCAGGCAAGCGGAGCGCTGACAACCTGGGCGGTCGTCGTCGGGCTGGTGTGGGCGCAGGAACCCGGCGTCCAGCTCCGCGCCGTGCGGTTCTATCGCAGCGCGGGGTCGCTCACGCTGGTCGACGCGTTCTGTCGAGTGCCAGTGTCGGCGGTGAGCGCCTTGAGCGCGGGGGCGGCGTATCGAGTGTCGGTGGCGGTGCACGACAGTGCGGGGGTCGCGCTAACGTCGCAGGCGTGGTCGCAGGCCGTGCCGCCGTCGCTGCTGGGCATGCCGGGCGCGTCAGTGGTCGAGCACTTCGCGTTCGCCGCGCCGCGCGGCCGCTATGTGATCGACGTGGCCGTCACCGACTCGGCCACGGGGCGGGTGAGCCGGGCGCGAGCCGAGGTCGCCAGCTTCTTAGAGTCGCCCGGCGCGTCGGACCTGCTCCTCGCCGCGGGGTTGCGAGCGGCCGCCGGTCCGCAGGACACCGTCGCTCGGTCTGGAGAGATCCGGAAGGGAGACGTGTTCGTCGAGACGTCGGGACGGCCGGTCCTGACCCCGGAGCAGTCGCGGCTCGGCTACTACCTCGAGTTGTACAGCGAGCGGCCCGAGACGGTGACGGTGATGGCGCAGGTGCGCGGCGCGGGCGGAGCGAAGATCGTGGCGACGCCGCCGCAGCGGCTGCCGCTCGCGGCCGGCGGCGGTGTGACGCGGGGGCTGATCGATTTGGGCGGATTGCCGCCGGGGGCGTACCGCCTCGACGTGACCGCGACGGTAGCTGGGCAGGAGCTGGCGCGCAGCGCGGAATTCGGCATGGCAGGCTTCGGGACGGATGCCGCGATCGCCGCCGCGGCGCCGGCGGCGCGGCCGGCTGACCGGTTCGCGAGCCTCGCGGAGGCGCAGCTCGACACCATGTACGCGCCGCTGATCTACCTGATGTCGGAGGATGAGCAGGGGATCTATCCGTCGCTCACGCTCGAGGGGAAGCGGAGTTTCTTGCGGAAGTTCTGGGCGCGGCGCGATCCGACGCCCGGCACGCCGCGCAACGAAGAGGAAGAGCGTTTTTACGCCGGGATCGCGGAAGCGAACCGGCGCTTCCGGGAGGGTGGGGCGGCCGAGATTCCGGGGTGGCGCACCGACCGAGGACGGATCTTCATCCGGTATGGGCCCCCCGACGAGACGCTGCGCCGACCGCAGGCCGGCAGCACGGCGCCGTATGAGGTGTGGAAGTACACCAAGACGCGAGCGCGCAAGTTTGTGTTCTACGATGTGACGCGGTTCGGAAACTACGCGCTCATCTGGACCGACGAACGGCGCGAGCCCAGCCGGCCCAACTGGCGGGAGCTGCTCGGGCCCGAGGCGGCAGAGGATGTGGAGCGCTTCTAGCGCAGGCCGTTGGAACCATCACGCGAGGTTCGCATGAGACGACTTTTCTTTGGATTCGCCGGCGCTGTGCTGGCGGCGGCGCTGGCCGGTTCGTGTAAAGAGGACCCCACCGCGTCGCTTGCGGGCGGCGTGGCAGGGGTGAAGTTCGAGTATGCGTACCGTGAAATCACGATCTCCGACTCGTTCCGGACGTTCGCGGTCGAGTTCGACCCGGCGGGGAATCCGCTCCCACCGAGTGCCACCGTGACGTCGTGCAGCAACGCCGTCGCAGCCATCGCGCCGGCGTCGGATGCCCCGAAGGTCCGCACGGCGTTCTACATCAAGGCCAAGACGTACGGCTCGACGTGCGTCGTCGTGGCCGCCGGGCGCTTTGCCGACACAATGCAGGTGGCGACGTTCCCGCGGGCCATTCGCGTCTCAGGACGTGATACCGTGGTTTCCGGCGCGTCGAACCAGTACACGTTCGCGTACTTCGACGCGGCCAACGCGGACGTGACGGCGCAAGGCGTTCCCGCGCCAGGCTGGAGGGTGGATAGCACGAAGCGCGGCGTCCCGACTCAAGCGGGTGTGCTGAGCGGCTTCGATCCGGGCATCGTCAGGCTCACGGCCGCGTTCCCCGTCGGACCGGGTTCGGACACGCTGACGGACACCAAGCCGGTCTTCGTGGATCCTCGCCCCTTCAGCGGAACGGCGGCGGGAACGAGCGGCGCGCCCACCGACACGGTGAGGTTCCTGCGAGACGCGGCGGCCACGCGGTTCAACCAGGACACGAGCCTGCACGCCACGTTCGACTTCACCCGTACGCCGACATTCGTCGCTCGGAAGACGCTTGACTCTCTCTACGTGATCGTGCCTCCCCTGGGGGCGACCGCACCGAGCGATTTGGTCATTGTCCGGGTGGATAACAACAAGGTGGCCGAAAAAGTTACGTTCACGAGCACGACTACGTCGCTCCTCGATCGCTACGATCGGGCGAGCGATGACCCGACCACGGCGCCCGCGATCACGGCGAACGGTGATTACTACATCACCCTCTCGGGCATCTGTAAGAAGGGCGTTGTTACACTTCCCGCGGACGACTGCGACGATTTCTTCAAGGTCACGAACGCCACCGCCGCGAGCGTCACAGTAAGCGTGCAGTTAGATTGGTCTGCGGGACCGGACCTCGATCTGTACGGCCTAGATGATGCGTTGAAGTTCTGCCTGGTCGACGGGCCACCCAAAGTCTGCCCTGGCGCCACAACAAGCGATCCTGAGAAGGTTTCCATCGCTATTCCTGCGGGCAAGACGTACTTCATCTACGTCAACCTCTTCGATGCGGCCGGCACGCCGGCAACGCTCGCGCGCTTGAGGGTTTCCGGGTTGCCATAAGCGGCCGGGATCGGGAAGGCAGGCCCGAGCGCTCGGAGCTCTGCTCCGGGCGCTTTTTTCTGTCCGCGGTCGTCTTGTTGAGCCCGCCGCGCCGATGACCGCGCGGTCATCGCGCTTTACAGCACCGCCAGCACCAGCCCCGCCCACACCCCCGCACCCACCGCGACGTGCAGCGCCTGCAACGACCGGGGGAGGCCGAACAGCACCAGCGCGGCGGCGACGCCGATCTGAAGCGTGACGAGGGCAACCACGCGCCAGGCCCCACGGCTCCGCGTGCGCACGGCCCACCACACCGTGTACCCCAACAGTGTGAAGGCGAGCAGTCGGTGGATCCAGTGGATGTGCTGCAGGTAGTTCCCCTCGGGGATGATCTGTCCGTTGCACAACGGGAAGCCGAGACACGCCGACGCCGCCCCCAGGTTGGCGGTGAGCGCGCCGAGCAGCACCGTCACGAACCCGAGGACGAGGGCCCATAGCCCCGCCCGTGAGGTCCATAGCCCCGCCCGTGAGGGCGGGGCTCCCCGAGGCCCGCGTGCCACCACGATCAGTGTCGCGAGCAACAGCATCGCCGTGCCGAGATGCAGGATGACGGTCCAAGGTGGCAGCTCGAGTTTCACCGTCACACCACCCAAGCCCACCTGAAGGACGAGCAACCCAAGCGCAACGTACGCCGCCACCCCAGGGCGGTGGAGGGCGGTGGAAGGCGGTCGAGGGCCGTGTGCACTTGGCCCATTCGACACATCCCGCATCCCGCTTCCCGCATCCCGCCGCAGCCACCACGCATACCCTGCCAGCGCGACCACGAGGATCGATACGAGCGCTGCGACAAGCCGGTGGTTCCATTCGATCAGCGTGCCGATGTCGTCGAGCGGCGGGAACAGGCGACCATGACACAACGGCCAGTGGTCCCCGCATCCCATCCCGGAGCCCGTGATCCGCACGACGGCGCCGAGGACGATGAGGAGGTAGGTGCAGACGGCGGCGCCCCAGGCGAGCCGGGTGAACGAGCGGGTCATGAAGCGCGAAATATGCGCGGCTTCAGCCGCGAATCCATATATTGTCGCACCCATGTCAGCGCTCGCCCCCGCCCCCGCCCCCACACCGGCCGACCGCTGGGGCGAGCGCCTGGCGCGCCGCCTCGGCCTCTGGAGCGCCGTCGCGGTCGTCATCGGCTCGACGATCGGCAGCGGCATCTTCCGCACCCCCGCCTCGATCGCGCAGCGCGTGGACGACGTGCCGCTGTTCCTGCTCAGCTGGGTGCTGGGCGGCGCGGTGACGCTGTGCGGGGCGCTCACCTACGCCGAGCTGGCGGCGATGTTCCCGCGCTCGGGCGGGATTTACGTGTTCATCCGTGAGGCGTTCGGCCCGCTTGCCGCCTTCCTGTTCGGTTGGGGGGAGCTGTTGATCATCCGCCCCGGCGCCTACGGCGCGATCTCCATCACCTCGTCGGCATACACGCTCCGAGTCCTGGGCGTGGATCCGGCGGGCACGGTCGTGACGGTCGCTGGGCAGGCGATCCGCGCCGAGCAGCTTCTCGCCGCGGCGTACGTCGGGATCGTAGCTGTCGTGAACTACGTCGGCATCCATCGCGCCGCGATCTTGCAGAACGTGAGCACGGCGCTCAAGGTGAGCGCGCTCGGGGCGCTGGTGCTGCTCGGCTTCGCGCTGGGTGGCGGGCACGGGCTCGCGCCCGGTCCCATGCTGGCCCAGCGGGCGTCCGTGGGGCTGTCCCCGTTCTTGCTCGCGATGGTGGCGATCCTGTGGGCGTACGACGGGTGGGGCGATCTCGCCTTCGTGGGCGGGGAAGTGCGGGACCCCGAGCGGAACCTGCCGCGAGCGATGTTCATCGGCACGGGGAGCGTCGTTGCGTTGTACCTCGCGGCCAACCTGGTATACCTGCGGCTCATCCCGATCCAGCAAATGAAAGGCGCCGAGCTCGTCGCGGCCGATGTAGCTCGCGTGCTGCTAGGTGGCGCGGGGCTCGTCGCCGTCTCGGCGGCGGTGGCGGTGAGCACCTTCGGCACACTCAACGGCTCCATGATGACTGCGCCGCGAATCTTCTTCGCCATGGCGGAGGACCGGGTATTTCCGAAGGCGATCGCGCGCGTGGACCCGCGGACAGGAGCGCCGACCGGCGCGATCGTGCTCGCCGGATGTCTCGGCGCCGTGTTCGTGCTGGTGCGGAAGTTCACCGAGCTCGCCGACCAGTTCATCATCGGGATCTGGCCGTTCTACGCCCTCGCGGTGGCGGCGGTGTTCGTGCTGCGGCGGCGGCTCCCCGCCGCCGAGCGGCGCTACCGCACGTGGGGCTATCCGGTCGTCCCGGCGCTGTTTCTGCTGGGCGCGCTGTTCGTGCTGGGGAACTATCTCGTCTCAGAGCCGCTGCTCTTCTGGCTCGACGTGGGCGTGATCTTGCTCGGGATTCCGGTCTACGTCGGGTGGCGGCGGTATGCCGCGCCGCCGACGCCCGATCTCGCGGTGACGCGGCGGTGACTCGGAAGTTACGCGGCGTTGCTTGACGACCCTCCGTGAGCGGCGCACATTTACCGCGCCCTGACCACCCCGTTGCAATCGAATCCCGCTGGAGACTCGTGATGAAGACATTCGTGCTCCTCGCGACGGTCGCTTTCGCGGCCTCGACGGCACTCGGCGCCCAGGGGGTGACGACCGCGGCTATCGCCGGAGTTGTGAGCGACTCCTCCGGCGGCCCGCTTGAAGGAGCGCGCGTGGTGGCGGTGCACGGGCCGTCGGGAACTGCATACGCCGCCGTCACGCGGGCAGACGGCAGGTTTACTATCCCTGGCATGCGCGTCGGCGGGCCGTATCGCGTGAGTGTCGCGTTGGTCGGCTACCGGCAGGAGGTGCAGGACCAGATCCAGCTGACGTTGGGTGGGACCGCCGATCTGCGGTTCGCGCTGGCGCGCGCGACTCTCGAGTTGGAGCCCGTCACCGTCACGGCCACGAGCAACCCGGTGTTCAGCGCCGAGCGCACCGGGGCCGCGACGACCATAGCCGCGGCGCAGATCGCCCACCTGCCGACCATCAGCCGCCGGGTCGAGGACTTGCTGCGGCTCACGCCCCAGTACAGTGCGATGTCGTTCGGGTTTTCGTTCGCCGGCCAGGACAATCGATTCAACAACATGACCATCGACGGCTCGTACTTCAACAACTCGTTCGGGCTGGCGGGCCAACCCGGCGACCGCACCGGCGTGGCGCCCGTTTCGCTGGACGCACTCGAGCAGCTCCAGGTGAACGTGGCGCCGTACGACGTGCGGCAAGGGAATTTCGTGGGCGCCGGCATCAACATGGTCACCAAGAGCGGCACCAACGACGTCAGAGGCTCGCTGTTCTACAATACACGAAACGACAACTTCGTCGGCACCACAGCGGGCCCGAACACCTTCAACCCGGGCTCGTTCAAATACCACGACATCGGCGTCGCCCTTGGCGGACCGATCATTCGCAACCGCCTGTTCTTCTTCGGCAGCTACGAGAACGATGGGCAGACCGCACCGGGGACCACGTTCCTGGCCAACAACGGCAGCCAACCCGACAGCGGCAACGTCACCCGCGTCCTCGCCTCGGACCTGGACGCGCTGAGCAGCTACCTCAAGAGCAACTTCAACTACGTCACCGGCCCGTATCAGGGCTACGATTTCAAGGTTCCGTCGACGCGGTTCCTCACGCGGCTCGACTACAACCTGAGCGACCGCAACAAGCTGAGCCTGCGGTACAACCTGCTGAACTCGAGCTCCGACATCCTGGTGTCCAACTCCAATTCGCTGGGCTTCGGAAGCCGGCGCGGCAGCTTGGATGCCCTGAACTTCGCGAACTCGAACTACGCCATCTTGGAGAACATCCGCTCCATCGTAGGCGAGTGGAACTCTTCGATCGCGCGCAACATGTCCAACAACTTCATCGCCGGGTACACAACGAGCGATGAGAGCCGTAAGAACATCGCCCCGCCGTGGTTCCCGGAGGTCGAGATCCTCCAAGCCGTCAGGCCGTACACGACGTTCGGGTTCGAGCCGTTCACGCCGGATAACCAGCTGCGCTACCACAGCTACCAGCTGCAGGACAACTACACGATCTATCTGCCGAAGCACTCACTGACGTTCGGGGTGAGCGTCGAGAAGTATCACTCTACGAATGTGTTCTTCCCGGGTGCGCAGAGCATTTATGTGTACAACTCGCTGGCGGACTTCTACACCGACGCAAACGGCTACCTGGCCAACCCCAACCGTACCGCTCCTTCGCCGGTGACGCTGCGGCGCTTCCAGGTCGAGTGGTCGAACATTCCCGGACAGTCCGAGCCGGTGCAGCCGCTGGATGTGCTCTACGCCGGCGTCTACGCGCAGGACGAGTGGCGGCCGGTCGCCAATCTGACGCTGACCGGCGGGCTGCGAATCGACGCCCCCAAGTTCAAGAACACAGCGTATGACAATCCGGTGGCGGACACCATGACGTTACGCGACGCGGGCGGCGCGCCGGTGCACTACAACAGCGGGAGCCTGCCGGGTGTCAATCTGCTGATTTCCCCGCGCCTCGGCTTCAACTACGACGTGCAGGGCGAGCAGAAGACCCAGATCCGGGGCGGAACCGGCATCTTCACCGGGCGTCCCGCGTACGTGTGGATCTCGAACCAGATCGGCAACACCGGGGTGCTCACGGGGTTCCGACAGGCGGACAACACGACCGCCTTCCCGTTCAACCCAAACCCGGATGCGTACAAGCCCCTCACGGTCACCGGCGGGCCGGCGACGAACTTCCAGCTTGCGCTCACCGACCCGAACTTCAAGTTCCCGCAGCTGTGGCGCAGCAACATCGCGGTCGACCAGCGCCTCCCTTGGGGGCTGACCGGCACCGCTGAGCTCCTCTATTCCAAGGACGTGAACGGGATCGGGTACATCAACGCCAACCTCCCGGCGCCGCAGGCGGCGTTCAGCGGGGCCGATGCCCGCCCGCGCTGGATCAAGAACCGGATCGAAGATTCCGTCAGCAGCGCGATCGTGCTCACCAACGAGGGCAAAGGCTACTCGTGGAACCTCGCGTTTTCGATCGAGCGGGCGTTCCAGAGCGGCTGGTTCGCGAAGCTGGGGTACACCTACGGCGTGAGCAGGAACACCGTGGACGCGGGTTCCATCGCGTCAGGCTCGTGGACCGGTAACCCGATCTTCCTCGATCCGAACAACCCGGCGGCAGGGTATTCCCAGTTTTCGCCGGGCCACCGGGTCTTCGGAGCGGTGACCTATACCCGCGAGTTCTTCGCCGGCAGTCCGACGAGTGTAAGCGTGTACTTCGAGGGGCGCAGCGCCGGCAACAACAGCTACGTGTTCTCTGGCGACATGAACGGCGATGGCGCCTCGAACAACGATCTGATCTACGTCCCGCGCAACACGAGCGAGATGAACTTCACGACGCTGACGGTGGGTATCTGTCCCGCATGTACCGTCTATACGCCAGCACAACAGGCGGCGGCGTGGGAGGCTTTCATCAACCAAGATTCGTATCTCACCTCGCGCCGCGGCGGGTACGCGCAGCGCAACGCTGTCTTCCTGCCGATGGTGTACCGGGCCGACATGAGTATCTCACAGGACGTCGGCCGGAGCATCGCGGGCCGTCCGAACCGGCTCCAACTCCGGCTCGACATCCTGAACGTCACCAACTTGCTCGACTCCGACTGGGGTGTCGCCCAAGGCTTCGTCACGACCCGACCGCTGACCTTCGTGGGGGTCGACGCCACTGGTGCCGCGACGTACCGACTGGCGACCAGCGGCGGTCAGTTGATTTCCAAGTCGTTCCAGAAGGTGGTGACGACCGCGGACGTCTGGCGGATGCAGCTAGGGGTGCGCTACATGCTCAACTGGTAGCGCCTCACGTCCTGGCGTTTTTCCACAGCCACACCCCCGCCGCGCCGAAGATGAGGTTCGGCACCCACGCCGCGAAGCTGGGCGGCAGCACGCCGCCCGCGCCCACCGCCTTGGACAGCTGGAACATCAGCAGATCGATGAACGTGGTGGCGAGGCACACCGCCACACCCCACGCCGCGCCGCTCCGCGGCGTGGTGA
>Ga0209057_1000355_pt1 | contig 41805 bp, 38 predicted proteins | sample GraSoiAngelo_146_FD_185903 | JGI IMG/M metagenome (GOLD analysis project Ga0209057, IMG submission 185903) | Grasslands soil microbial communities from the Angelo Coastal Reserve, California, USA - 14_1009_05_30cm (SPAdes) (version 2) | ecosystem: Environmental > Terrestrial > Soil > Grasslands ...
TCCGGTTGATGTTGAGGAATCCGGGGAACAGCTGGTTCGGCGGCCCGGGCAGATCACCCGTGCCAGCCGTACCGGTCTGCGTCGGCACGATGCGGCTGCCCCACGCGAACGCGGGCGGCAGGTTGATGCGCGTGCCGTCGAACCACACAGGATTCAGATCGTTGAGGACGGTGAACGCGTAGTACCGCGGATCGACGACGCCCGCATCCGGATAAAGCAGCGGAAAACCCGGCAGGCTACTCAGCCGATTCGACGACTCGTTGACGAAGATCCCGCCCGGCAGCGCGGGCGAGCCGCCGGGCGAGCCGATCGATCCGCCGCCGGCGAGCTGGTTGCGGATGAACCCGTAGGTGCCCTCGAGGAACGTCGAGTTGTTGATCTGATAGTCCACCGTTGCCCCGTAGTTCGTGATGAACGGGTAGGGGTTCTGCATGTCGTTGAACCCCTGGATGGTGCCCGGCGTGATCAGCTTGCGCGCCCGCTGGCCGGAGTACTTGCCGGTGAACCGCAGCTTCTGCGACAGCTGATAGTCGACGCGAATCGACGGCTGCTGCGTGAGGTTGTCGGTCGTCGGCGCCGCCACTTCGTAGTTGTAGTTCTGGCCGGGCAGCTGCGTGACGTTCGGCAATGGGTACCGATTGAGAATCGCCTGCCCGATCGGATAGAGCCGGCTCGCCGGCATCTTGCCGAGCACGCCGCCGTCCTGGAAGCAGCCGGCAGTGTTCCCGGCGACGCAGGGCTGCGTCGAGAGCGGATCCTTGATCAAGTTGAACAGCGCGCCGGTATTGTCGCGCGTCTGCGAGAAGTCGCCCGCTCGCTCGAGCGCGGTCGGCACGCGGATGCGAATCGGGTTGCCGCCGTTGATCGCGGCAGTCACCGGTCGATATTCGTGCGAGTAAAAGAAGAACAGCTTATTGGTGCCGCCGGGCTTGCCGACGGGTCCGCCGAAGGTGTAGCCCAACGTCTTCGTGCTCGTCTTGGGTTTGGGATCGCCGTTCTTGATGTTTACCCAGCTGTTCGAATCCCAGTCCGAGTTCGTCTGGATGTCGTAGGCCGATCCTCTGAACTGGTTCGTGCCGCTCTTGGTGACGGCGGTGATCTGCAGGCCGCTCGAGCGGCCGTACTCGGCCTGATAGCCCTGCGTGAGGATCTTCACCTCGCCAATCGCGTCGACGTTCATCTGCAGCATCTGGCCGTTGTTGCCGGTGTCCATCGCGGAGATGCCGTCCATCATGATGTTGTTCTGGCCGGCGCCGCCCAGCCGCGTGCCGCCGGCCGAGGCGCCGGTCTGCACGACGCCGGGTGTGAACGCCGTCAGGTTCGTGAAGTTGTTGCGCGAGAACGGCAGGTTGTCGATCTGCTTGCTCGTCACCGCGTACGATCGCTCCCCGCTCTGCGTCTGCACGAGGGGCGACTGCGCGACGACCGTGATCGTTTCGGCGAGCGCGCCGGGCTCGAGCGTGAGCGGAGGCACGCCCACGCGGTCGGCGCCGCTGACGGCGATGCCTCCGCGTCTCACGGTCTTGAACCCTTCCAGCGTGATCTCGACCGTGTAGGTATCTGCGGTGACGTTGGGAAAGACGTAGTCGCCCGTTTCGTTGGTGACGGCGGGCGCCGATTTCGTTCCGCGCGTCTCGCTGATCAGCACGACGGTGGCGCCGGGGATGACCGCCCCGCTCGGGTCTTTCACATTCCCGGTGACGGTTCCGGTCGTGATCTGCGCGAGCGCGTGAACCGGGGCGAGCGCCAGCATCACGCCGGCGCCTGCGAAGAGCAGCCTACGTAGCATGTGTCCTCCTCCGACTGACCGAGACTGCGACGTGTGATCGACTCGGAGCGACCGGACCGCGTCCGGGTTTTTCGAGAATCCGCGCCTATGCAATCGGTTACATGGCGCACACGATAGTGACGGCCGAATCCTCAGTCAAGCCAAAAGCGGCGGCGGATCGACGGAAGGCAGGGAATTTCCAGAGAGTTGAATCGGGTATCCGGAAGATCGAAGTGAGGTGTCTCGGGACCGCCAACATGTCCGTCTTCATCGATATCCATGCAGGAACCGGTGTTGCACCGAGTCCGTGTCGCGCGTCAAGATGCGGCCGATATGGATACCAACTGGATCGATCATCTGCTGCTGGCCGTCGACCAGCCCGTCCCATGACTTCTCGAGATCCAGGATACGGCCGCCGGCTGCCGTCCGGCGCCCGGCAAGTGGCCGCCCAAGGAAATCATCGGACATCTCATCGACTCGGCGGTCAACAACCAGGCCCGCTTCGTCCGCGCAGATGCAGGACGATCTGGTTGCCTCAGCCTGCGTCCCTGAGCGCGCGAATGGCGGCGGCAAACGCAACAACCGTGAAGAGCACGAAGGCGATTGCTTCGACCGTGATGCCTACCGCGTCGCCGACGCCGATCGTCGCGTACCGGAGCACGTCGATGTGCCACGTGATCGGGTTTGCGAAAGCGACGATTCGAAACATGCGCGGCAGTGGATCGAGGGGGTAGAACATCGAGCTCGCGAACAGGAACACGAAGTAGAACACCGATGTGACGGTGTTGTACGCGTCATTGCGGCGGATGCGCAGGGCGAAGATGGCGTAGAAGAAGAACCATCCGGCCGTGCCCACGAGCGTCGCCGCGACGAGGAGCGGCAGGCGATCGAAGCGGACCGGGACGTGCAGCAGCGCCGTCGCGAGCACGAGCGTCAGCAGCGCCTGCACGAGCGCCACGAGCGTGTTGAACAGCACCTTGCCCAGCAGGTGCTCCCACCGCCGCATCGGATAGGTGAGCATCTCGTAAAAAATGCCGTTGTCGCGGTCGAGGAAGAATGACCACGACGTGTTCGATGCGATGCCGAAGCTCGCCATTCCCAGGACGCCCGCGAGGAAGAATGCGTTGTACTCGACGCCCGCAAGGCCGCTCGTGAAGCCGAGCGACGCGTTCACGCCGATGCCGAACACGAGCAGATATCCGAGCGGATACACCAGGTCCCAGAAGATGAACAGCGAATTGGTGGCGCGAATCTTCGCTTCCCGCACCAGGACCGCCGCCAGCGCGTGCGTCATCATCGCGGCACCTCGGGCTGTTGTGTGAGCTGAACGAACACATCTTCGAGGCTCGCGCCGGTGATCTCGAGGCGCTGAATGCGGCCGTGCCTTCCGAGCGCCGAGACGAGCTCGAGGACGCGCGGTTCCTCGTCTCGAAGCTGAAGCTGCACCGTGTTGTGCTGTACGACGACGCGCTCCGGCCCGTAACCCGCGACGATCGTCGCCAGCTCCTGCGGGATGCGATCGAAGGTGATCGTGACCTCGTGAAGTCGGCCGACCAGCTCCTTCAACGCCTGCACGCTGCCGCGCGCGACGCGCCGGCCGTTGTTGATGATCAGGATGTCGTCGCACAGTTCCTCGGCCTCGCTGAGGATCTGCGTCGTGAGCACGATCGTTCGTCCCGCGGCCGCTTCGGCGCGCAGCATGGCCATCACCGAGCGTTTCAGGATCGCATCCATGCCGCTCGAGAACTCGTCGAGGAAGATGATCGGCACGTCGATCATGAACATCTTGGCGACCTGAACGCGCCGACGGATGCCGCCGCTCAAATCCTGCACCTTCCGATCGGCGACGTCTTCGATCCGGAATTGCGTCATGACCCGCTCCGCACGGTTGCGAACGGGGGGCCCGGCGCCGCCGTGAAAGCGGGCAAACGTCAGGAGATTGTCGCGGACGTTCAGGAGCAGGTCCGCCGCCTGCTCCTGAATCACCACGCCGATGCGGCGGCGGACCTCGAGCGGCGCCTTCACGACGTCGTATCCGAGCACTTCGACCGTCCCTCCGCCCGGACGCGCCAGCGTCGTCATGATGCGCAACGTGGTCGTCTTACCGGCGCCGTTCGGACCAAGGAGGCCGAAGATCGAGCCGCGTTGAACCGAAAAGCTCAGATCGTCGACAGCGCGGATCGGTCGGTGACGCGAACCGAACGTCTTCACGAGGTTCTTCACGACAATGGCCGGTGTGGACACCGATGGCTCCTGTGTATCCGGTTATGCGGCGAACGGATCCGACCGACACACCCGTCGGTCTTGTGGTCAGGAACGGTGAACGGAACGGGCGGTGTTCAGCGGCGGGCCGGTTTCATCGTCAACCTTGATCAGGCGGTGCAACGCAACGCTACCATAGTACTGGCTCGAGCCATCAATCCAGGCAGTGATCCGAAACAGATCGGTCCCTTCGGTCTCGGTCTTTTTCTTGTCCGATGGAGCGATCCGGGCCGATCTTTCTCGTCACATGGTGAAGGCAAGCCGTCGGTGGATATGCAGCGGGTTCCCTATAATGTGCTCATGACGATACGCTCCATCGCGGCAATCGTGGCAATCACAGGCGGATTCCTTTGCCTCACCGCGCAGCCCGCCGCCGCACAGAACAGCTCACAGAACGACGCCCTTCGCGTGCTGGTTTCCAACGGCATGAAGGGCACCATGGAGGAGCTCCGACCGCAGTGCGAAAAGGCCGTCGGGCGGTCGCTCGCGATCCAGTTCGGTTCCACCGCGTCGTTGAAGAAAAGAATCGAAATGGGCGAGGCGTTCGATGTCACCATCATCACGACCGAAGCGATTGATGACCTGATCAAGCAGGGCAAGGTTACGGCCGCTTCGCGCATGGGCCTGGGCCGCTCTGAACTCGGCATCGGTATCCGTGCCGGCGCGCCCAGGCCGGACATCCGCACGCCCGAGGCGCTCAAAAAGGTGCTCCAGGAAGCGAAATCCATTACGTATCCGCAGGACGGTGCGAGCAGGGGTTCCATCGAGAAAATGTTCGAGCGTATGGGCATCGCCGCCGATGTGAAGCCCAAGATCACCCTGGCGCCGGGCTCCGGGGCGGCGACCGAGAGCGTCGCGGCAGGTCAGGCGGCGATGGTCATTACGTTATTCAGCGAAATCGTGCCGACTCACGGCGTCGAGATTCTCGGACCGCTTCCCGGGGAATACCACTCGGACATCCGCTTTGGAGCGGCAACCAGCGCCACGTCAAAGAATGCCGACGCCGCTAAGGCGTTGATCGCCTTTCTCTCGGGGCCCACGGCGGCGCCCGTTCTCAAGGCCAAAGGAATCGAACGTCATTAGAACGGGAATCGCGCATGCAACATCGCCGCGAGCGCTGACCCCCAGATCCGCCATCGATGCGGCTGTCGGCCGACGCCGAATGGCGCGCGGATTGAAAACGACGCCGGCTCGACGCGTGCCAGGGGAGACGAGAGACGAGAGATGGTTAAGGGGAGCAGGCGTCGAGGCACGGGTTGACCAGCTTCATGGAGGCGCGTGCATTCATTCACACCGAAGGGCGACGACTGGTTCGACCCGCGATGCCCGGTGCGCAGGCAGAAACGCAGCGGCGAAAGCCGTCACCAGCAGCAGAACCATCGACGTGGCGAGCGCGATCGGATCGTGAGGTTCGACGCCGACGAGCAGCGTTCGAATCGGTCGTACGGCTGTCAACGATGCGACCAGACCCACCGCAGCGCCTACGAGCACCGGGGCCGTCGCGTCGCGGACAACCAACCATCGAACTTCAGCCGGCGGCGCCCCGAGTGCGATTCGCAGTCCCATTTCTGCTGTTCGCTGGGTGACAACGTAGCTCATGAGCCCGTAGAGCAAAAGATGGCCCCCGTGGCACCAATGCCGAGAGCCAGTGATGCAACCGCGAAGACCGTGAAAATGGGGTTGCGGATCAGCAGGCGCATTCCATAGCGGACGTCCTGCAGTAATGCCGCCCACAACGCGCGCGCCTTCACGTCCAGGATCTGCGGACTGTTTTCTTCAACAAGCAACTCGAACGCGACGCGCACTTCATCGCCCACGTCGCGTTCCATGCGGTCGCAATGCATCGAGTTGTGCCAGAGGCTGCGAAGACGCGCTGTCAATCGCACGTAGCGCCTCCAATCAGGGACGTAGTTACGCCTCGAGAGCGCGAGCAATCACAAGAGCAATCCGGTATCTGTCGGACGCCTAACGGAGGACCTGCCACGGGTCCAGGCGCGCCGCGCGACGGGCCGGAACGACACTCGCGACGGCAGCGACAACCGCGAGGGCGATGCCGACGGCGGCGAAACTCGCGAGGTCATGCGGGTTGACGCCGTACAGCACCGTTCCCAGCAAGCGCGACAGCGCGTACGCCGTCCATAAGCCGAGTGTGATGCCGCGACGGCGGCGCAGCACGCGCGCGCCGTGTCTGATGTCCTGCATCAGACCGGCCCATGGGATCCACCCGGCCGGCGGTGGAACCGCGGCCGGGAGACTGTCCCTCACGCGCGCTCTGAAATCAGGCATGGCGAAATCCCGCGTGATTACTGTTGCTCCTTCGGGGCCACGTAGTTCTTGCGAGCCCGCGGCTTCATCCCATGTTGAGAAACGCGCACGTCGATGGCGTGCACCTTCCCGTCACGTTTGGGTGGAGCGTAGCCAATGAGGTACTGACTATGCAGCTCGTCGGCGACCTTCGCGAACGCGGCCCCCAAATCCTCTCCGTACCGGATCTCGGTGTACCCGCCGCCGGTCTGTTCCGCCACGACCGCAAGACCGGGGTCAGGAAGGTCGGCGCTCATCATCGCCTGAAGGCCGGCCGGACCAAGCCCGGGCTGCAGCGGGTGCCGGCCACGACTGCGCATGCCGACCGCGTACACCATCACGTTGTCGCGGCGTGCGCGGTCGATGACCTCGGCCTGGCTCACGAAGGGCTGACGGAAGCCGACCGGACCGCTGTCCTTTCCGTCGCTCAGAACAAGGATGACCGGGCGCGCTTCGCCCTCGCGCGTGAATGCCGCCAGGCCCTCGCCGAATGCTCGCCAGAGCGGTGTCGGCGCATCGGGGGCAATCGCGTCGGGCAGCGCTCTCCGCAACTGGTCGAGATCATGGGTGAACGACGGACTGATGGTGATCTCGTGCCCGAAGGTACCGACGCGCACCGCGTCGTCCGGCCGGAGGCGCATGAACAGCTGGTCCGACGCGGCGCGCAGCAGCGGCAGGTTGCCTTCCATGCTTCCCGAGACGTCCAGCAGGATGATCAGTCGAATCGGCTGAGGGGTGTTGTCGAACAGGGTGATCGGCTGCGTCTTTCCGTCATCGCGCACTTCGAAGTCGTCGCGCGAGAGCGTCGTGACGAGCCGACCGTCTCGATCGGTCACGGTGACGAAGACGTGGACCGCGTCGATCGCGCCGCGGAACGTCGGTGGCTGCCCGGCTGCGCCAAGCGCGCCAATGATGCTCACCGCGAGAGACGCGCAGGTCAGGATCCGAGTCATCCTTATCAGTCTGTCTTTCCGCAGGCCGGGCACTCACCTCAACTCATAACACGGTTGACCGGCGAGCGATCACCCGCAGCGCGAATCACCCAGCTGATGCGGCAGCAGACGGATCGAGTAAGATCATCGGCGATTGCGTCTTGGGTTCCGCTCCGACCAACATCGGAGGTCAGCGACCGAGCGGCGCCAGCTGCGGCCGTGACTCACCGGGCCGCGACACAACTAACGGCACAAAAGGCCTGAGGTACGCCGAAAGGGTGTGTACCTTGGTCCACGTCAACGGGCGCGAGTATCGGATGCCCCAACGGCCGACGATCGTCGTCTGCTTGGACGGCTCGTCGAGCGAGTACGTCGACGCCGCCGTTGACGGCGACGCGGCGCCATTTCTCGCGTCGCTCGTCGGCGCTGGCCGCGTCCGCAGCGTCGACGCGGCGATGCCCACGTTGACTGTTCGATCAATGGATCGGCCCCGCGGCTGCCACGGTCATCCTGCCGATTACGGACCCATATGTCGCGCACCACGGGGCGCTGGGTTCCTTTGCGACCGCGTATATCGATGATGCGCGGCGCCGGGCGGCCGTCATCCGGCTGCTGCCGTCGGTCACCGGCATCGAGACGGTGTCGGATCGCGATGACGCGTGCTGCAGGTTCGAACTGCCGCCGGATCGCGTCGGCGACCTCGTCGTGACCGCTGATCGCGATCACGTCTTCGGTACGCGTCCCGCCGATCACGACCTGTCGGGGCTTCACGGGCCGTTGCGTTCGCACGGCGGCCTCGCGGAACGTCGCGTGCCGCTGCTCTTCAACCGTCCGCTTCAGATCGAACCAGGCGGGCCATTGCGAAATTTCGACGCGTTCTGGGTTGCCCTCAACGCGCTCTGATCGACGCGCGTCTCGAGATGCGCCGCGTTGACAGCGCGCAAGTGCGTGCACCGGTGCAATCGCACGGCGGCATCGCATCACACTGCGAAAAGCGTCCCGGGTTACCGTGCTCGTTCGAGGCGCAGCTCGGCGTGTTGTCCCCAGTACTCGCTGATATCTTGATTCGTCCGCTGCTCGCCCATCACAAAACAGTGACCGGCCGGGACGACCTGCGGCGTCCGCTCGGGCGCCTGGGCGACACGAGTCAGGAACTCGCGCGAGAATCCACTCACGGGAACGTCGTTGACGTACAACGTGGCGTCATCGATGCGGATGCGGTCGCCAGGAACCGCCACGACTCGGAGGACCAGAGGTGTGGTCACCCCTGATCCGTTCGCAGCCGGTTTTACACGTACCAGGTCGCCGCGCTGAAACGGTGCCGGCTGCGCGTACAGCGTTGCCGACGCAAGGATGGCTAACGAAACGGCAGACACTCGCATCTCAGCCTCCATGGATCGCACGAATGTAGCATCGGCGCAGCGGTCGCATTACGATTGATCGACCACCTCATCATCACGGAGCGGCAGCGCCGACTGAACGTCGACTTTCGATGGCGGAGAATTCAGCATGCATCTCAGATTCGCGTCCGTAGTCGGCGTCTCTCTGCTTGCGACCGCCGCCTGCGCGCCTCAATTCGATCTCGTGATCAAGAACGGCGACCTCATCGACGGGACCGGCGCCCCGGCCCGCCGCGCCGACGTCGCGGTCAGGGGCGACCGCATCGTCGCGGTCGGCGCGGCGTCCGGTCGCGCGCGGCGGACGATCGACGCCACCGGCCACGTCGTGGCGCCGGGATTCATCGACGTGCAGGGGCAGTCGGGCGTCACGCTCCTCGTGGACGCCAACGGCGAGAGCCACATCCGCCAGGGCATCACGACGGAAATCATCGGCGAAGGCAGCACGCCGGCGCTGTGGACCCGCGACACGGCCGACCGGGTGGCTCTCGACAGATATCACCTGCAGTACGACTGGACCGGATTCGACGGCTACCTGCACACGTTGCAGAATCGCGGGACGTCGATCAACCTCGGGTCGTTCGCGCCGGTCGCGGCGATCCGCGAGCAGGTCCTCGGCATGCAGAACCGTACGCCCACGCCGGAGGAACTGCAGCGCGAGCAGGAGATCCTCGACCGCGCGATGCAGCAGGGCGCCTTCGGTTTCGCGACCGCTCTGATTTATCCGCCCGCCTCCTACACGCACACCGACGAGCTCGTCGCGCTCGCCCGCGTCGCGTCGAAGTACGGCGGCGTCTACATCTCACACGTGCGCGGCGAGAGCTTTCGCGTGAAGGACGCCATCGGCGAAGCGATCGACATCGGACGGCAGGCGGGGCTGCCGGTCGTCATCTATCACCTGAAGATCGGCGCGAAAGCGAACTGGGGCCACATGGACGAGATCCGCGCCGAGATCGAGGAGGCCCGGGCGCGCGGTGTGAACGTGAGCGCGTGCCAATACCCATACACCGCCGGCGGCACCAACCTGCCGGCGACGCTTCCAGGCTGGGCGCAGGAGGGCGGGCGCGAGAAGATGCTCGAGCGCCTGAAGAATCCCGCCGAGCGTGCGAAGATGCGCCGCGACGTCGAGGCCAACACCGAGGTCGAGAACCTGCTGGCCGGCGCCACGTTCGACGGCATTCAGATCGCGTCGGTGCCGCCCGACAAAGACCAGTCCATTGTCGGCAAGCGGCTCTCGCAGATTGCCGCCGAGCGTCACCAGGAGAACTGGGACACGCTGTTCTCGATCCTGATCGAGAACGATGGACGCGTCGCCGCCCTCTTTCACATGATGTCGGAAGACGATGTGAAGACCGCGATGCGCTATCCGTGGGTCAGCGTCGGCACCGATTCGGACGCGCGCCGCCCCGACGGTCCGCTTGGCAGCGGCCAGCCGCACCCGCGTTCGTACGGGACGTTCCCGCGGATTCTCGGACGCTACGTCCGCGACGAACACGTGCTGGCACTGCCGGAGGCGATTCGCAAGATGACGAGCCTCGCCGCGTCGCAGATGAAGATCGCGGATCGAGGCACGGTCAGGGAAGGTTTCTTTGCCGACCTGGTCGTCTTCGATCCGAAGACCGTCGCCGATACGGCGACGTTCGAGAAGCCGCAGCAGTATCCGGTCGGCATCGAGACGGTGATCGTGAACGGCACGGTGACGGTCGACGCCGGCCGCCACACCGGCGCGCACGCCGGACGCGCGCTGTACGGCCCGGGCTACCGGCGGTCGCGAGCCGCGAACTGACGCGCGGGACGCATCATCAGGACGCGCGGTTGGCGACCGCAGAGGGCGCACCGTGTTTCGCTACTATCCCTTGGACAACCACGGGATCGCTTTGCTGGCCCACACACTGGAAGGGTAGGTCGTCCTGAGTTCCTCGGCGACTTTGCTGAGAACGGTGTGGTCGTGGGTCGCGCTGTAACGCGTCACCGCCCGCCAGTACATCGCGCCAGGTGCGGAATGGGATTGGCCAAAGCGCGTCACCACGTCGTCGTACCAGCGCTCCGCATCGGCGTATTTCTTGTGCACGAACGCGATCCGCCCGAGGCCACTCGTCAGGGCAGCCATGAAATCGGTATTTGTCAGATACCCTTCGAGACGGCTGCGCTCCTTCCCGTCGCTGTCGAAGAGCAGGACAGTCGGCGTCCAGACCGCTTCAAATCGGTGGAACCATGCGGGATGTTCCTTGATGTGAGCTTCGACGGGCACGAAATGCCCGTGGATGAAGTCGGCTGTTTTCTGGTCGGCGTACGACTCGGCTTCCAGCCGAGCGCAAGCGCCTCAAGCCGGCGCCGCACTGAAATCGAGCAGGACAGCGCGATCCCGCTCCTTCGCGGCGGCGAATGCCTGATCCACGTCTTTGCTCCAATTCACCGCCATGTTCATCTCCTGCGCGATTATAGTGCTCTGCATGCGCAGCCGCCTTTCAGATCTTGGCGGTCGTCGACCACGAGCGCTGCAGAGCGAGACGGCTGTGTACCGGACGTCGCGCCAGTTCACGATTGCTTCGGCTCAATGCGTCAGGCCGTAGACGATGTAGTTGACGCCGAGCTTGTAGGCTTCGTTGGTTTCATCGAAGGGACGGAATCCTCGGCCGGACCATTCCCAGTACTGCGAGACGTCGGTGTTGTAGTTGACGATCATCATCAGCCGCCGGTGCGGATCGTTGTCCTCGTACACGCCGCGGAACACCGGCGCACCGCTGTTGTACGCCTGCGGAAAGCTGTCGAGCGTCGGGATCTCGAAGAAGCAGTGAAAGATCGGATCGGTCAACTGCATGTCGACGAACCGCGCCTCCGGCAGCACGCGCTTCATGTTCTCCTCGAACGGTTCCCATCCGCCGCCGGGCACCCCGCGCCATCCCGGCATCTTGAAATCGTCGACGATCAGGAATCCGCCCTTGAGCAAGTACGCGCGCAGCGCGGCAGCCTCGCGATCGGTCAGCGTCCACCAGCCGACCTCGATGATGTACGCGACGGCGTACTTCGTCAGCTCCGGATCGTCGAGCGTGAGCGTGTTGACCTCCTCGTCGTGCGCGCCGAGGAAACTCACCTCGTTCATGATCTTCATGAGGTTGCGTTCCGCGATCGGATAGCCGTGAATCCATGAAGGCCGGCCGCCGGCCCAATAGCCGCCCGGCGCCGTCTCGTAGCGGACGCGCACGAACGTGAACCGGCCGTCATACGAAATGTTGGGAAGCGGCGAGCTGCGGCCGTATCCGCCGAATCCGCCGAACTGCCGCTGCGCGTACGCAGCGGCGGTCGCGCAAATGGTCGCGACGGCCAGCCAGGCGACGATCCGCATCGTCTCCCGGCCAGTCTATCGCAGATGACTTTCGTGATGGATGATCCTCGTTTACGATCGCGAACAGTGCCCGCCGGCGAACTGCTCATTTGGTACTGTCGTTTGGTTCGATCAGACGGGTGCGCGACGGAGGACGTGATGAAAGCGTATGTGGCGACGACCGGCTCGGTCTTCGGGCTTCTCGTGGTAGCGCATATCGTGCGCGTCATCGCGGAGGGACCACGTGTGGCGACGGACCCTCTGTTCACTTTCATGACGGTTGTCGCTGCGGTTCTCTGCGTGTGGGCCGGATACCTGCTGCGGACCCGGTCGTGGATCTGATGCGAGGTCGGTTTCGTTGCGAACCAAATATGTGGTTTCGTTGTCTAACGAATGATACTCACCGCAAGGAAGGTCCGGCCGATGCGGATCGTTCGTGCCGTCGTGCTGCTGACCGCGGGCCTCGCCGGCGGCGAATCAACGCTGAGGGGCCAGCCGCCCGATGCAGCTCAGGTGCTCGCCTCGACACGTGAGGCGCTCGGAGGCGAGAAGGCGTTCGCCTCGGTCAAGACGTTCGTCGCCACCGGCAGGACCCGTCAAATTCGCGGAAACAACTTAGTACCAATCGAGTTCGAGATCAGCTGCGAACTGCCCGATAAGTTCGTCCGCAAGGATGAGATTCCGGCGCAGGACAGCGATGTTACGGTAGTCGGATTCCGCGGCGAGGAGTTGATTCAGTTTCCGCCCCCGCCACCCGGTCGTGCGGGTGGACCGCCTGGACCTCCTGCCGGTCGCAGCGGTCCACCGCCGAATCCTGCGCAGCAGCGGCTGACCACCGTCAAGCAGGACTTCGCCCGACTGATGCTCGGCGTGTTCGCGGCGTCGTTTTCGCCGTATCCGCTCACGTTCAAATATGCCGCGGAAGGCGAAGCGCCCGAAGGCAAGGCGGACATCCTCGACGTCGCTGGTCCGGCCAACTTTGCGGTCCGTTTCGTCGTCCAACGCGATACGCATCTTCCCGTCATGCTGATGTGGCAGCAGCCGGCGACTCCGGGGACAGCGCAGGCGAAGCCGACCGACTACCGGATGTATTACGCGGAGTACCGAACCGTGAACGGCATCAAGTGGCCGTTCCGCATCCGGCGCGCCGTCGCCGGCGACACGATCGAGGAAACGACATTTGATCGAGTCAGCGTCAACGTGAAGATCGATCCGCGGAAGTTCGAGGCACCGAAATGAGCGACGACGTGTTTGCGGCCTTGCGCAAGCTGCTCGTGATTCTGATCGCTGGAGCGACGCTGAATCTCTCCGGCGCGAACCTCTTCGCCCAGCCCGCTTCCGGCGGATCGCTGCGCGTTACCGTCGTGGATCAGACCGGCGCGGTCATCGTCGGCGCGACCGTCACCGTCGCGGCGGCAGATGAAGCGACGAAAACCGCGGCGATCGCGCCGGTGCGCACGTCGGACACGGGTGTGGCAATCGTCGCGGCGCTCACACCGGGCCGATATACCGTTCAAGTCGAGTTTCCCGGATTCGAAAAACGGTTGCTGACTGATGTCCGCGTGCGGAACGGCGAGAACAGGCAGGTCGCCGTGCTGACGATCGAGCGCGTCCAGACGGCGGTCACCGTGGAACAGGACAAACAGCAGGCGGCCGCCGACCGGAACGGCCCGTCGTTTGGTACGACCCTGACGCGCGAGCAGATCGAGGCGCTCTCGGACGACCCGTCGATCCTGCAGCAGCAGCTCCAGGACATGGCGGGTCCCGGTGCGGTGATCCGCATCGACGGTTTCGAAGGCGGAGCGTTGCCGGCCAAAGCGATGATTCGATCGATTCGCATCGCGCGCGATCAGTTCGCCGCCGAATACCACAGCGCCGGCGGCGTCGCGATCGAGATCATCACGCAGCCCGGCGTCGGGCCGATTCGCTATTTTTCGACCGTGCTCGTCCGGGACGGGTCGTTGAGCGGACGGAGCCCGTTCGTGCCGGTCAAAGGGCCGGAACAGAACGTCAACTACGGCTTCGGCATGAACGGCGCCCTGGTCAAGGACAAGAGCTCGTTCGGCATGGTCGTCTTCGGCACGAGCTCGTATGAGACGCCGAACTTGAATGCCGCCGTCCCCGGTGGAACGCTCTCACACGCGCTGAGCCTGAAAGCGCCACGCGACAACATCTTCGTGAACGGTCAACTCGATTACGCGCTCACACTCGATCAGACGGTCCGGTTCGGCTACAACCTCACCCGTGTGTCGAACGACAATCTCGGCGTCGGCGGGTACGACGAACCCGAGCGCGCGTACGCGACCGGGAACGTGGTTCATACCGTGCGCGCCCAGCACTTCGGTCCGGTCGGACGCCGCGCGTTCTCGCGTTCGCGCGTGCAGCTGTTGTGGTCGGACGCCGACGCGCAGTCGGCGAACGAGATGCCGACGATTCGCGTGCTCGACGCGTTCAACAGCGGCGGCGCGCAGCGGGCGGGCGGCGATCACGCCAGGACGCTGGACATCGCGTCCGACCTCGATTACGTGCGTGGCCGTCATTCGATCCGCACCGGCTTCGTGTTCGACAGCACCTGGTATCGGTCGGACACGAGAGCGAATTACCTCGGCACCTTCACGTTCACCAACCTTCAGGCGTACGAGACGGATCAGCCGAGCAACTACACGCGGCGCATCGGCGATCCGGCCATCGCCTACGACAACGTGCAGGGCGGGATCTACGTTCAGGACGACATTCGCGTGCGCAAGAACCTCACGCTCACGCCAGGCGTCCGCTACGAGCTTCAGACGCACGTCGGGAACTACGCGAATATCGGCCCGCGGTTCGGCGCGACGTGGGCGCCGTTGGCGGGCGGCCAGACCACGTTACGCGGCAGCGCCGGCATCTTCTACGATTGGCTGCCCACCAGCGCCTACGATCAGGCGTTGCGCGTCGATGGCTTTCACCAGCAGGAAATCAACATCGTCGATCCGTCGTTTCCGGATCCCGGGACCAGCGGCGTGATCGTCCCGATCAATCGGTACGTGCTCGGCGGCGCATACAGCGCCCCGCGGATCACGCGGATCAGTGGCGGCGTCGATCAGGGGGTCTGGAAAGTGACGCGTGTCGCGCTGACGTACAGCTACCTGCGCGGATCGCGTCTGGCTCGCGGCGTGAATCTGAACGCGCCGATCGACGGCGCCAGGCCGGATCCGGCGTTCGCGTCCATCATCGAGGTCGTGTCCGACGCAGCGTCGCGGCAGCACCAGCTGCAGCTCGACGCCAGCATCAATCCCGGCGCGCTGCTGCCGCTGTCCAAGGGTCCTCGAGTGAGCTTCAAGCGCATCACCGTGTTCGCCAACTACACGCTGGCGTCTCTACTGAACAACACCGACGGTCCGTTCAGCATTGCGCCGACCGGACGGCTCGCGACCGAGTGGGGGCCCGCCGCCGGCGGCGTCTCGGGCGGACCGGGAATCGGAGTGCCAGGTGTCTTCGTGTTCGGCGGCGGCGTCGTGGCCACGGACATCCGGAGCCGCCTGAATCTTGCCGTGAACAACCAGGTGATTCGGAACGTCCTCGTCGCGATCAATCTCAACAGCAGCACCGCCCCTCCCTACACGCTCCTGACGGGACGCGATGACAACGGCGATGGGATTTTCAACGACCGGCCGACGGGCGTGGGACGCAACACGCTGCGCGCGAGCGGGCAAACGACGATCAATGCGATGGTGGGTTACGTCTTCGCGTTCGGCCACACGACCGGGTTGCCGCCCGGCATCGGCGTCTTCGGGAGCGGCGGCGCAGCGCAGGTGCGCACCGTCGATCAAGGTACGGCGCGGTATCGCTTGCAGCTCTTCGTGCAGGCGCAGAATCTCACGAACGAAAGGAATTATCTCGGCTACAGCGGCACGATGACGTCGCCATTCTTTGGCAGACCGACAACGGTCGGCGGCATGCGAAAAATTGACGCGGGAATCAACATGAGCTTCTGAGTCGCCGAAGAGACCGCCAAGGATGGTCGACAGTAGAACGATACGGGGACCGTCCTCTCACGTGGACTTGCCGGCGAATCAGTGCAGTACTGACCTGGCGCCGGCACGCCTCGCCCGCTTTCGTGCCGCGGCCGCGAAGCCGGCGAGCGTCAGAAGGGTCAGCGAACCCGGTTCCGGAGTGGCTGCGATTTGCGCATCGGTGAACTCCAAAGCACCAAGCGAACCGGGCCGCAGCACGACGCCGCCAAAGTCGCTGTTTGCCGACAACAGGCCGGAAATGAAATTTGTCACGTCCAGGCTGATGGTTCCACCCCGCTCAGGAATCCTGGTGACCGACCCTAGGAGTGAGCCGGCGTTGTAGTCGGCGAGAGTGATCGATCCAGTGCCTGCGTAACCGAAGATGTTGACGCGCGTCAAATCCGGACACGGGCTCAGCGACGCGCATTCACTGAACACATCGCTGCCCCTCTTCACAGAAAAGAACAACGTCGTCGGCAAAGCCGAGCGCAGGGCCGGCAGCGCGAACTGGTAGAACACGCGTGTCTCCGCGCTGGGTCCAAGCGCTACATTCTGGGCGACCGCGTCCCGAAGAAATCTGCCATCAATCGGCGCCTCATCGACAATCTCGAGGAATGACACTGGCCTCAGAACAACCGGATCCGCCTGCACTATTGCGGACACACCCAGCAGACCCCCAACCACTATGCAACCGGTTCTTGTCAGTGATCCCATGAGCTGTTTCTCCTGTTTGCAGCTTGATCAGCCAGGAAGCACGTGGAGTAAATCATCGGGCCTTATGCGACAGAATGGGCCCGCGCACAGCAGAAATAGCGAACAGTCTGCCTGTAATCGCCCTGGTTCTTCATCCTCAGGGACCAGTCGAACAAAGAAGCACGTCACATGCCGGCCGCCTTCCCTCCCGGTTCCAAGGACCAACTCTCGCGGCAACGAACTCGTCTGCCGCGACCATGCCGCGCGCGTTTACGGCGACGCGCTAAGCCTTGGGCTCACATTGCGGATGATGATCCGCTGCCGAAGCTCAAAGATCGCGAGGACGTCGGCCGGGCAAGCTCAGCGGGCGAAGAAGGCGCGTTGCCGACATCCGCAACCGCTTCGTGACAACTTTGTTGTCCACCCCTTCCGCACACGCCAGGATGATCCTTGTAGACGAGTACGACAGGGCCGCGCGCCGCTTACTTCTGTTTCTTCGCGGACGGCAGGCTAGCCACGTCTCGAAATAAAGAATTGCTTACCAGCGCGACACCGACGCTGGCGCGGCGAGGATCGACGCCATGCGGAGCGGTGATAGCATGACGCGCCGCCGTGTCGTCGTCCCTTGCAACCGGGTCGAGGCGTATCTCCGCGATCGACGAGGCGATCCACGCGCTGCCGATCGAGTGGTTCCGGCCGTCGCGCGCCATCTATTGGACCGATCTGCTGGCCGCGGCGACGATCGGCTGGGCGGCGTTTGCATGGGCCGTTGCCGCGCGATCCGCGCTGGACCGCGCGGCGTTCCTCGCGGTCGCGATGCTCGCGTTGTACCGCGCTGTCCTGTTCATCCACGAGCTCACGCACCTGGCTCGACGCGACGTGCCGTGGTTCAGGCTTGCGTGCAGTGCGCTCGTCGGCGTGCCGCTGCTGATTCCGGCATTCCTCTACGAAGGCGTGCACACCGAGCATCATCGGCAACGCTCTTACGGCACTGAAGCGGACCCCGAGTACTTTCCGTACGGACGCCGCCGCCCTATCCTCATCCTCATCTCGCTCGGCGCCTCGCTGCTGGCGCCGCTCGCGCTGGCCGTGCGGTTTGGCGTGCTTGCACCGGTTTCGTGGATCGTGCCGCCGCTCGGACGCATGGTTCGCGAGCGAGCCTCTGCGCTCGCCATCAACCCCCGCTTCGTGAGGCGCGCGCCAATCTCCGCCGCAGGCCGCGTTGAAGAAGCCGCTGCGTGCGCCGTGGTATGGATGGGGGTGTCGTTGTGGTGGAACGGCCATCTGCCGACGTCGGCCTTCGCATGCTGGGCTGCAACGGTCGCCGTTGCGTCAGGCGTGAACGCCGTGCGAACGCTCGCGGCACATCGATACGACCGCGACGAGGGCGAGTTGAGAATGATCGATCAGCTGGTTGACTCGTGCACGATCGACGGCGGCAGGGGACGGAGGATGCTCATCATCGGCCACACGCTGGTGGCGCCGCTCGGATTGCGCTTCCACGCGCTCCACCACTGGATTCCGTCGCTGCCGTACCACAATCTCGGCCGTGCCCACCGCCGGCTGGTGGCCACGCTCGGCGGCGACGCGCCGTACCGGGCGACCGTCGAGCGCGGGTTCTCGCCGCTCCTGCGCGACCTCGTCCGCCGCTCCCGCCGGAGCAGGCTGTAGCGCGAGGCTTTCAGCCGAGTGGCCGACTTTGCCGCGCGACCGACGCCCGCCTGAAAGGCTCGCGCTACGCGTTCATGAAATACGATCTACCGATCTCCATCTCTCGGAAATTTGATTCGCAATCGCGCCTCACCGAGAACAATCTCATCTGCCGATTGAAGACGGACGCCGCGCGACCCTCGTGGCACCGAAATGGTTCTGCCCTCGCGCACGATCTCCGTCCCGTGTCCGCTGCCGTCGTCGTGCAATCGGAAGTGGCCGGTGCTCGGCTCGTACGTAATATGCGCATGCTGTCTGGAAACGGTCTGGTTGACGTCGGCCGACCCTTCAGTGAAGACGACGTGATTGGTTCTGATGAGTCTGTTACGGCTGTCCCGCACTTCCGTGCACCGGCCCAGATCGATGCGCGCGGCGGCGAGTGAATACGTCCACCGTTCGGTCACGCCGCGCAGCGCTGTGATTTCGATCCGCGCCGGTTTCGAGTCGTGCTCCGGATTCTCGACGTCCGGCTCCGCGACGCGCGCGAACTGCAGATCGAATTCCGGCGCGCGCCAGTTCGCTTCTGCGCGATCGACGTAATGGATCGCGACGGCGACCTCCGTCGGCGAGCATCCGGCCGACTGCAGCCGCTCGACGATCCTCGTCCGCAGAGGCGTGTCGCCTTCGAACACGGCTTCGAGCCGCCCGCGTGCCTCGGGCGATGGCGCCACAACCGAGATCTCGATTCGGTTGAACGGAAACACGCGCGTCCCGCGGCCGGTTGGCTCGATCTCCTGGTCGAGTGCATCGAGAATCGCATGAACGATCTCGAGCGGCTCACGCGGGCGCGATCGGACGAGCCCCCTCGCGGCCTCGTCGAGCCTTGCGGCGATCGTCGATTCGAGCCTTCGAGCTTTTCCCAGAAGATCCATGTCAGTTCATTTCATCAGCCCGGCGAGGGCGGCAGCGCTGACGATCTCTCCGGCAGCGGGAGCCGCGCTGCCTCCTCCGTATCCGGCGTTCTCGATGAGCACGGCAAAGGCAATCCGGCGGGTTGCGGGACCGAAGGGCGCGAAGCCGACGAACCAGCCGTGAGAAGGTCGGCCATCGAGTTGCGCCGTTCCGGTTTTGCCCGCAATTCGTCCGGGATGGTTCCGTAGTACGCGGCCTGTGCCGCTGAGGACCACATCGCGCATGTAGCCGGCGAGCACGCGTGCGTCGTTGCCGTTCAGGAACCGCTCGGTTGCTCCGCCCGCAGCTTCCTCCTGATCGCAGCGCGTCTCGCGCAGGACCCCGTTCGACGCGACGGCTGCAGCCACACGAGCCATCCTCAGCGGCGTCGCGACCACATCCCCCTGCCCATAACCGATCTGTGGAAGCGTCTGGCGCACACGCGCAACGACGTCCGGCGCCGGCGTCAGCGAAATCCCCAGTCGATTGGCGGCGTCGAGAAGCGGCTGCGATCCGACCTTGACCGCGAGCTGCGCGAAGAATGCGTTGCAGGAATGCACGAAGCCGTCGTGCACGTCGATCGTCCCGTGCGGGTGCGCGTCCAACACGTCGTCGCGGATCGGTCGATTCCAGCCGTTGATTTTCGCGCCGACCCGCCCATCGGGCAGCCGCGCGCACGTGAACGTCGTTCTGCGCGGATCGACATGCTGACGGAGCGCCGCCGAGGCCGTCACCAGCTTGAACGTGGATCCCGGCGGGTACAATCCGTAGCGCGCGCGGTCCAACAGCACGTCGGTTCCGCCTTCCGGTCGGAATGCCGCTGACGGCGCCGGCCACGGATAGCTGGCGCTGGCCAGCAGTTCGCCCGTATCCGGATCGAGCACGACCGCAGCCGCTTTGCCTGCCATCTTCTGCGCGTACGCTGCGACGATGGCGGCAACGCGAAGCTGCAGGTTCGCGTCGATCGTCAGGCGCACATCGTGCGGGCTCCGGAATCGAGCGAACGCCGCGTTGGTCTGATCGTGGCGATGTCGCAGCGCAGGGATGACGTCGCGGTAATCGCGCCGAATCGTCAGCATCGGTCTGCCGGCCGAATCCGTCGTCTGAATGGCTTCCGCATGGTCGTCGAAGCCACGCAGCTGATTTTCAGCATCGCGCTCGATGTACGACGAGTTGGGCGCGCTCCAGTTCATGCGCGTTCGCGCGTCTCCGAGCAGATGGAACGCCGCGCCGCCGAGCGGATAGCATCGTTCGCCGGAGATCGGACATGCTTCGGTCAGCGACACGCCGAGCTTCGCGTACGCCTGTCGCGCGACTGCGATCACCTTTGGATCGTCAGTGGCCAACGGCACACCCTGGCGATCGTAGATGGTTCCGCGCGGCATGAGCCGGACGAGGTCCAGCACGCGCGGGTTGTATTCGAACCGTCGTCCTCCGTCGGCTTGAGTGCCGAGATGAGGCCTGATGACGTAGTCGTCGGCATGGACGATCTGTATGTCGATCGCCACGGCAAGAAGAACCAGCGCAACGAGACCGAGCGAGGCCCCGACCCACGCGATCGGGATGCGGAACGGCTCGAAATCGCCCGAAGGGTGGCGGTCGGCGTGGATCGCCGCCAGCATTCCCAGCGCGCAGAAGTTCGCGACCATCGCCGACCCGCCGTAGCTCAGAAACGGCGTCACGACGCCCGTGAGCGGCGTCACCCCAAGGATGCCCGACGCCATGATCAACGCGGGTACGATCAGGAACAGCGTGAGAGCCGTGGCGAGGAAAAAGCCGTAGTCGTTCCGCGCCAGCCGTCCGATGCGAATGCCGCGCCACGCGAGAATCGCGTACAAGACGGCAACGAGCATCAGCCCTGCGGCGCCAAGCTCCTCTCCTATCGCAGCGAGGATGAGATCCGTGTGGCCGGCCGGTAGATAGCGGGTATCACCGAGACCGAGACCGGTTCCAAACGATCCGCCCGTCGCCAGGCCCCAGACGGCGTGCGTCACCTGATCGCCGCCGAGAACTGCGTTGTCCCACGGCGACTGCCACATGCGGACGCGCTCTGCGAGCGTCTGCGAGATGTGCAGGTGATACCCGGCATAGAAACCGAGAATCAACAGCGCCAGGCCGGCGATCGCCATCCCCACGCGGCCGCGCGCGACGACGTACGTGGCGAGAAAGACGCAGCAGAGAAACAGGGCCGGACCCAGATCTTTCTGAAGAAAGAAGAAGACGAGCGCCAGGCCCACGCCGGCCAGGACCGGCAAGACGTACTCACCGCGCGGCAAGTTGACCCATCGCGTCCATCGCGAATTCCGGAGCGCCGAGCTGTGGAGCTCCCTGAGCAATTCCCATCGGCGGGCGAAGAGGCCTGCGAGAAACAGCGCGAGCAGCAAACGGATCGCTTCAATCGGCTGCACCGGGCCCAGATTGACCTTCGCGCTGCTCGTTCCCGGACCGGAACCGAAAAGGATCAGCAGCGCCGACAGAGACAACGCGACGATGAGCGGCAAGTAACTCAGCTTCACGAACCCCGCGGCGCCGAAGTCGACGAGCGACACGGCCGTCATCACCACGAGACCGATGACCGCGCCTTCCGCGAAGCGGACGAACGTCAGGCTGTCGCGCAACGGATCGGCGCGACTGAGGAGGACGGCAAAACCGATCGCCGTCAGCAGATGCGCGACCGCGACCAGCAGCGGATCGGTTCGGATGCCGCGCAGCCGCCACACGAGCATCGCGACATGAAAGGCCAGAATGTAGATACACGTGAACAGCAACACCTGGCGCCGGAACTCTCCGCGCGTTCGAACGCTGAGAAACGGTTTCAGTTTCGCAAGGACCGCTGTACCGAACAGCGGCGCGATCGCGCCCACATTCGGCAGCGGGCGCTTCTGCTGTCGTTCGTCGACGAGGAATCGAAACAGCTGCTGCGCCGCCAGACGCCGATCGTTCACGTCGGAAAAGACCGTCTCCATCGCAGCTTCGAGCGGTGCGGCGTCGGCCACCGTGTTCAAGTTGATCGGCCGAACGGCGGCGGCCGCGCGCTCCGAGCTGTCGAAGACGCTCGTGCGTCCCGCATAGGCCAGCGCAATCGCCAGGATCGCGACGCACGACGTTGCCGCCATCGAGATCGCTGAGAGATCGAATCGATCCGTCCAGTGCTGCGTTCGTCGCCCGTCCCGTTCGGTGGCGGCCGTGTAGGTCACGGTCATGGCGCCAGCCCGTGGAAACGCGGCGACACTCCAACCGGCGATTGAAAAGGCGAGGAGCTTCGCGCCTGCGGTGAGATTGGTTGAACCGCCTGCGGTGACGCCGGTCGAACCGCCTGCGGTGACGGTGGTCGAACCGAGGCGCCCGACAACTCGACCCTCCGCTGCTCCACTTGTTCGAGCCCGCGCTGCGCGGCCCGCAGGCTGCGCGGAGCGTCCGCGTACCCGAGCACCTTCGAATACAGATCGATGGCCTGCCGATACGCTTCCGTCGCCCGCGTGAGGTATTCCTGTTCCACCGCCATGCCACTCAGCGTCCGCGCCGTGCGCGCGAAGGCCGTTGCACGGGAACGATATCCGTCGGCCAGCTGCACGGTCTCGCGATCCCCTGCCGTGTACCCGAGGCGCTGCGCCTGCTTCAACGCATCGGCGCCGCGGTCGACGTCTTCGAGGCCGTAGATGAACGTTCGCATGAGGCCGAGAAACGGATCGGGCCAGTCAGGACGGAGCTCGGCTGCCTCGCGGAATGCGGAGACCGCGTCGGTGAATTCGTGCTGCGCCTCCGCGTTCTGCTTGTGCGTCTTCCGTGCCTCGCCGTTGATCCGGTGAAGGTGACCGTCGCAGTATCGCAAGGCGCCCTTCAGCTGACGGTCGTTCGGATTGACCGCCAGCGCCTGCGCGAGCGCCTCGCGGGCCATCTTCCACTGAGTCTCCCGCACGCTGGGGACCGGCGTTCGATAGTTTCCGATGATGCGGTCCGCCAGCATGGCGGTCTGATTCGTCAGCGCACGCTCCAGGCCCGCGCTGCCGACTCTGAGGCTTCGCGCGGTGAGCGCGTGGTATCCGTCCCAGAGCCGACCGAGGCCGTCGAGCTCGACCGTCGGCACTTCCGCCTTGAGTCGCTCCGCGCGCGACGCAACCCTCAGCTCGTTTCCGATGATGGACAGAGCGAGCAGAAGGAGCGCCGCTCGCAGATATCGGCGGCCTGCGCGGCTCTGCGTCCTCGTCGCCTGCGGTTCGGGAGGCCGAAAGATGACGTTCGCCGACGAAGGCGCCGTCGTTTGCGATTCCGTCTCGACTCGGGATGTTCGGCGCGTCGCTTCCTCATCCATCTGCGCCGACGGCTGCGTGCGCCTCGTCGGAGGCTCGTCGTGCTGCATTCCACCGGCCGGCCATCCTTCACGTTCGGCCTGAGTGACGCGTCCGGACATGAGGCATTCGAGATCCTCGCGAATCGCGCGGGCATCGCCGTATCGATCGGCGGGATGCCCCGCGAGGAGCTTGGCCACGATGGCCTGCAACGCCGGAGGACATGGCGGCCCCAAGGGATCGGGAGGTTGCAGCGATCTGATCCGCTGCTCGAGTCGGCGCGTGTCCGGCGCCCGAAATGGCTGAACGCCGCCGACCATTTCGTACAAGAGCACTCCGACGGCCCAGAAGTCCGAGTAGGTATCGATCTCGCCCGACTCGAGCCGCTCGGGCGACAGGTACGTGATGCTGCCGAAGTCGTTGCGCGTGACCTTCCGGCTCAGCGAAAGCGCCTTGGCGATTCCAAAGTCGAGGATCTTGATCTTGTCGGCCCACAGCACGCGGATGTTCCGCGGCTTCAAATCGCCGTGCAGTAGCGAGCGAAGCTTGCGGCCGTCGACCGTCGCTTCGAAGCCGTGTGCCGCTTCGAGGAAATGACACAGCTGAATCGCGATGCCGACCGCACGGTCGGGCGCCAGAGGGCCACCGGCGACGATCTCCGAGAGATTTCGCCCGTCGAGGTACTCCATCGCGATGTAGAAATATCCGCCCTCGGTGCCGTGCTCGTACACGACGGGCACGTTCTGGCTGATGCGACAGAACTGCTCCTGAAGCTTCGCCCCCCAACGCTCCGCCTCGAGGACTTCCTGCGCGTCGCGGTCCGTTCCGGTCGGCACCAGCTTGAGCGCCACGCGGCGGCCGTCCCGACTGTCGGTCGCGAAAAACACGACAGCCATGCCGCCGCGCCCGATCTCGTGGACGATCTCGTACGGCCCCACGCGAACGCGCTGAAAAACCGTGGTCATCATCGCCCCCGGCGGACGCGCGGCGTGGTTGACGATGTGGATCGGGAATCCTGAGCCTCGGCGAACCAGTTGTCGCGGCCCAACGCGGCGCGCGAGCCGTCGCTCAGATCGCCGAACGCGTCGTGGCCGACTCCATGGAAGATGTTTCCGGAGAAGCGCGGGTCGGCCCCTTCGTCGATGATGAAAGATCGGCGGACGCGCTCCGACATGCCATTCCGCACGAAGACATTGTGCGCAATTCTCGCCGACGCCGAACGGATGGCCAGCGCGGCGCCGGGGTTGTCGTGGATGTCGCTCGCGAGGATCGTGGCGAGCGACAGCCCGTCGATGGCGAACGCGGCGTTCACGGCGCCGGTGACCTCGATGTCCACGATGGACACGTCGGAGCCTCTGACGAGGACACCCGTGCCCAGCGGCGTCGCCGCGTCGCCGACGATCCGGAAGCCGGCGAGCTCCGCGCCTGTGACTCCAGCGGCAACGACCGCGGCGTCGGCTTCCGACGCGGTGCCGGAAAGCCTAATGGTCGCTGCTCTTGGAACGCGGCTGACAACCCGGACGTTGTCTTTCAGAGTCAGCGTCTCGCGGTATTCGCCTGGCTCGACGAGCACGACCGATCCCTGACCGGCGCGCTGCACTGCCGCGGTAATCGATTCCGTAGGCCCGACGGTGATGGTTCCCGCATGCGCCGCGGGCGGCGCGCTCGCTCGTCGCTGGAACAGCGCGCCGTTCGGCCAGAGACGAACGATCGCCGTTGCGATCACAGCCGCAAGTAACGCGATCGCCGCAAGCGTGACGGCCCGTCGTGCTCTCGTCCGCTGCCCTCGCGCAGCTTTTTCCGGTTGCCGCGTCTCGACAACCGCGGGACGGTCGGCGGCGGAATTCGTGCCGAGCCGTCGCGTGATTTCCGCCGCCGCACGATCCGGCCTGCCATCGCCGGAGGCAAATCGCTCCCCTTCCACGTACACGACGCTGATGTTGTCTTTACCGCCGGCGGCATTCGCGGCATCGATCAATTCCTTCACCACCTGATCGGGCTGGCCCGCAAAGCGGTCGATGACGTCGTGCACCGCAGACGAGTCGATCAGGTCGGTGAGGCCGTCGCTGCAGAGAAGCAACGCGGCATCCGGCTCGAACGGAATCTCGCGCACGTCGATGAAGTCCGCATCGTCCGGCTGGTGGGGGTCCGAACCGACGTCGCGATACACCTCGTTGCGCCGCGGGTGGTGCATCGCCTCGAGCTCGGAGAGCTCGTTGGAATCTTCGCGCTCGCCAACCGGCGAGTGATCGCGGGTGATTTTGTCGATGCGATCGTCCCGCAGCTTGTACAGCCGCGTGTCGCCGACGTGGCCGACAACCGCGCGCGTCTCGTCCACGACCACGACCGTGAGGACGCACGCCATGCCATTCCACTCCGGCCGCAGCCCGGCAGCGCGATGGATCTCGTTGTTCGCGATCGCGATGGCTTCCCGCACCCGATCGACCACCGACCCCGTCTCCCGTTCCAGCCGCGCCCGCACCATTGTCAGCGCGATGTCGGCGGCCTTTCCGCCGGCCGCGTGGCCGCCGACGCCGTCGATGACCACGAACAGGCCTCTCGACACGTCGACGTGGACGCGATCTTCGTTGACGTCCCGCTGCAGGCCCGGGTTGGTGTCGGCCGCGGCTCTGAGCGCGCTCGCTATCCGCATCGACTGATTCACTCCGCCTTGCGTGAACGGTAACCGATCCACAGGTACAGCGCCACGAGAACGCCGCACGCCATGAGAAAGAGGAGCCGAACCGACAGCAGCAGGGCGATCATCGGCGCTTCCGGAAGTCGAGAAACACCGTGTCGGCGAGTCCTATCTTCGCGATGTCCGGCAGCAGCGTCTCGGATCCGTTCTCTCGCTTGGTACCGTCCACCTCGTCGTACCCCTTGGGAACGTGGCGGCCGTTCAACGTGGTTCCAAGCGAGCTCAGATCGATCAGGAAGAACCGATCGGTCGCCGGATCCCTGCGGATGCGGGCATGCTCACGAGAGACGTCGGCGGACGAGGCGATGCGGATGTCGACGGGATAGGCGATGCCACCCCGTCCGATTGTGAACGAGTCCTTGGTCACGTCGTAGAAATGATGACCGGACCCGTCGTCATATTCGATACGGCCCAGAACTCTCGGCGTCGATGAAGACGTTGCGCGGCTGATGGTGTGTTCCAGCGTTGTCGCGCGTTGGCCGGATTGAACGGTCGTAATTTTGCGGGTCTGCTCACCGAGACCGAGATCCGGTCTCGCCGGCATGACCAGCTCGGAGTCGACGAGAAGATCCCCTTCACTCAGCTCACCATCGGGATCCGCCACGAATCCGACGTACCAGTCGGCGGCGGCATTGCGAATCTCCGGTTCTGATTCACCCACGACCCGGCGCATCCATCGATGGACTGGCGACGCCGCGTTGAGATGGCGGAGCTCTTCGTCGAGCGCGCGGATCGTCTGTTCCTGAAGAATCGGGATGATCGGTTCCAGCCGCTCGAACTCGGAGGGATGAAGATACACGGTGTAGCGGCTGGGTGCGAGCGTCGAGTACTTGAGACGCTCGAGATTCTTCCGCATATTCGCGACGACCGCGTCGATGATGTCGCGGGCGTGGCGTCGCGACGGCGCCGCAGCGGACTCAGTTTTGTGCGAGACCATGGCGGGACCTGGCGACAGTGGGAGATGGGTACCCAAGATCTGAACCGCTCCGGGTAAGATTTGTTGACGGATGGTCGCACCGGCCGGTTCCGCCCGGCTCGCTGCTTTCGACGCCGACCACTATCGCCTGGCGCAGGCCGTCAAGTCTTAAGGAAACTCGAAGGATTCTGCAGGGTCGTCGCGGCGAGGGGCACCGTGAGAGTGCGATTCGGCCAGTTCACCATCGATTCGGACACACGGCAGCTCGTTCGGGGCGGGAGCGAAATCCACTTGTCGCCGAAGGCGTTCGATCTGCTGTGCACGCTGATCGAGAGCCGGCCGAAGGTGGTGGAAAAGGCTGACCTGCACGCACGAATCTGGCCCGACACCTACGTGGTGGACGCGAATCTCAATATCCTGATCGGCGAAATCCGGCGGGCGATCGGTGACAGCGCGCAAGAGCCGATCTTCATCCGAACCGTCCATGGCGTTGGATATGCGTTCTGCGGCACTGCGGTCGACGTCCAGTCGGCGCGTGCCGCAGTTGAGCCGCTGTTCTGCTGGGTTGCCTGGGGCTCGAAGACGTGCCAGCTCTCGGAAGGCGACAACGTCATCGGACGAGATCCGCGATGCAGTGTGTGGCTGGATGCGCCCGGCGTCTCGCGCCGCCACGCGAGCATTCGAGTCGACAGCGCGAGTCGGCGTGTCACACTCGCGGATTTGGGAAGTACCAACGGCACGTTTCTCCGGCGCGCTCCGGTGCACGCGGAAGTCGCGCTGACCGACGGCGACGTGATCAAAGTGGGCGCCGTCGATCTGACGGTTCGCCTGTGGGCCACCGACAAGGTTCCTGAGACAAAGCGAATTCGTCGGAGGGTCAAGTAGTTGAGCGATACGAGCACGATCCGTCGCGGCGCGGCGGCGTTCTGTTCGGAGATGGAGAATAAATGCTGACAAATCCGTACGGCGTCATCACCCTGGACAGCGCGAAAAAGGCGGCCGGCCCTGCGCTCGCCGAAGCGCGCAAGAACAATTGGATGATGGCGGTCGCCGTCGTCGATTCGGCCGGCCATCTCGTGTACTTTGAAAAGATGGATGGGACGCAGAACGGCAGCGTGACGGTGGCAATCGCGAAGGCGCGGTCCGCGGCGCTCTTCAGGCGGCCGACCAAAGCGTTTCAGGACACGCTCGCCGCCGGTGGAGACGGCCTCCGGATTCTCGGGCTGAAGAATGCGGTGCCGGTCGAAGGCGGTGTCCCACTCGTCATCGACGACAAGCTTGTCGGCGCGATCGGCGTGTCGGGCGGAACCAGCCAGCAGGATGGCCAATGCGGTCAGGCCGGCGCGAACGCACTCAAGTAACGAACGTCAGCGGCTACGTGATTGCCGAGCGACTCCACGACGACTGCGTCCGACCGACTTCCTGCGCCCCTTGGCGCTCACGAAGCGGTACGCACCGGTGATCAGGTCCCGCAGCGCGTCGGCGCGAACGCGTGACAGTCGCACGAGGACACATGGGTAGTTCAAGTAGTGTTCTTTCAGGTAATAAGTGCCAGGATCATCCTCCAGGAGCGCATCGCGGTCGCCAAAATCGATCATCACCACCAGCGTGTTCGGCTCGGCGGACCTGTGCGACGCGATGCAGGCAAACATCTTCCCGCGTACTTTGAGCGCGGGCTGACCCCAGGCGGTGGTCACATCGACGTCCGGCAAGGCGCGGCCGATCGATTCGACGGTCTTGAAGCTGATCGGTGGCATCGCGCGGCCCCTATCCATTCAGGATTTCTTGCCGATGTTCGGTCGCAGGCATCTCGATGAAATGGATCCTGCCGTTCGCAAGCGTCGGACGCGTTGCCGTCAGTGGGCGGCCGCAACGAGCCGGCGCAACTCGGACCGTGAACACAGCTCATTTCGGCTTGTACGTCCCGAACGGCGGCTCGGATGACGGAGGCACCACGCCCTTCAGCCGCATGTAGGTCACGATGTTTCCGTAGTGCTCGAACGCATGTCCCGTGTGAAACGCGAGAACCGTCAATCGTGGCATTTGAATCGGCACGCGCGACCCTTCGCCGCCTGCGTCGAACTTGACGATCGGCGTGCCCGCCGCGTCGGTCATCGCGGCGTACTGCTGATCGCAATACGCGAACGAATCCCCGAGCGCTTTGATCAGATCGGGCTTCGCCTGCTTGTTCTTTTCGATACCGGCGTCCGTAGCGGGGTCCTGGCCGGCCAGCACGGAGCAGAGCCTGTAGTTCGCATCGGCAAGGTGGCCGATCAATTGTGCAAAGGTACGAACTTCCGGCGTCGGCCGGAACCCGTAGTGCTCCTCCGGCATCTTCGCAGCGGCGCGCGTCACGTAGCCCTTAATCATCCCGTAGTGCATGCGGGCGCCGTTTGTCAGCGTGTTGGCTGGTGGCGTCTGTGCCGTGGCGCCTGCCGCGAGTGCCGCGACGAAAACGATGGTGCTTCTCACGAGGCAGATCCTTTCAGAGACGAGCACGTTATGGTGAGTTGCGCTTCAACATTTCTCTGGTCACCAAACTGCAGGAGCCCGACCTAGAGATGTGCGCTCCAGACGAGAGCACCGACCGCGATCATCGCGACGCCCGCGACTCGCGCGACGAACGCGCCTGCTGGTCCGATTTTTTCCACGAGTACGAAGATCGCCATCGCCGCCACCCATACGAGGTTCATCACGCCCACGACGAAGAGGACGCACATCAACGCCCAGCAGCAGCCCAGGCAGTACGTGCCGTGCTCGATCCCCATGCGCATGGCGCCGCCCGTTCCATCCCGCCAGCGGGACATGAGGAATCCGAGCGGGCTTCGGCAGTGCGTCAGGCACGCGCCCTTGAACGGAGTGAGTTGATAGACACCGGAAGCAATCAGAATGGCGCTGCTGAGCCGTGCGCTCGACGTCGTCATCGCCGGTGACAGCATCGCCGCCTGATGCAGCGCCCATTGCGCCAGCGCTGCGCACGCGCTGAACGCGGTCCAGACGAGCAGGTAGCCCGCGCTGAAGGCGAACACAACAGGCGGCGTGCGTCGTGCGCCGCGCGCCCGTTGCATCCCCGCGAAGAGGAGCATCACTGGTGCCGCCGATGCCATCATCATTCCAACCATCATCACCGCCCACATCGCGAACGTGAAAAATATGTCGGCCGTGTTCCACTGCATGTCCATCGTCATGCCCATGTCCGCCATCATCCGGTCGTGCTCCATCGCGGCCGACATCTGGTGATCGAGGTGGAACAGATACATCCACGCGAGCGCGGTCAGGAGGACGAGGCAGCTCGAGATGATGACGCGATCGCGACGGGAGAGGGCCGCGGTTTGGGATGGACTCACGAAGGCCACGAAGGACGCCGCGGTCGAGGACGCTAAGCGCTCTTCCAGGAAAAGGGTGCGTACTGACCGTTGTTCTTCCCGCTTACGTCGTCCCAACCGAGGCCGAGCGCGTGGACGTGACTCTTGGATGCGTGCGCGAGCGTGAACGTATTATTGGCGGGATGCCCGGTGTTCTCGAGGCGCAACTCGGCGGCATCGGGGTTCAAGCCCTTGGCGCCCGTGGCGGCCATGTCGACGAAATTCGACGCCTTGACGGACCATTTCGCGCCCTGGCGATCGAAGACGATCGGCGCCGATTCGACGCCAAGGAACTTCCCGATGAGGCCCGACAGGGCAGCCATCGGGCCGCCGGCCGCGCCGCTGGCGATAGCCGTCATCGCGTCGCGCTGCTCGGCGGTGGCGCGCGCGTCCGTGACGAGGCCGACCGACCAGTTGCCTTTGCCCATCTCCTCCGGCGACAGACCGAGGATTATGAAGCCGAGGCCGTCAAGCGGGACGGCGCCGTAGGACCCGCGTTCGATCTGAAACGCCATCGCGAACTGGCAGTCGCCTTTTGTGGGTCGCACGGCCAGCTGGCCAGGGACGCAGAGGCAGACGAAGTCGCAATTGCAAGTTTCGTAGTATTGGCCGCTCACGTTCCAGGCAGGCGTCGCCATGTTTCCCATCCGAGTCGCTGATTATCCGGGATTCCGTTTGGCCACTTGGATGGGCGCAGTTATACCCCAGGTAAACCGAGTGCGGCCAGAATTTCTTCGGTCCCCTCATGTTGCCCGAACGTCGCCGACACGATTGCGTCGTGCCGACGCGATCGGCGATCCCGCGCGCCTGCGCCAGCTCTAGCTGGCAGTCCTCGATGACTGACTCGCCAACTTTGGATCTTGCGCGGTCTTTTCTGACCTAAATCAGCGCCACGCAGCATCTTGTCTTGCGAACGGCCCATGCGTTGGGCATGATGGGGCCGCGAAAAACAGAGGCGGATCGTTCCATTCAGCGTCGGTCGAGCGTCTGCGTCCACGGGTGACTACGTGTCGCGGGAGGTAGTCATGATGTCCGGAAGGTTGCGGGTCGTACTCGTCGTTGCCGTCGCGTCGTTCCTGTTCCTGCCGCTCGCCGCATCCGCACAGAGCGCATTCTCCGGCGTCGTCCGCGACACGAGCGGCGGCGTGCTGCCAGGCGTCACGGTCGAAGCGTCCAGCCCGGTTCTCATCGAGAAGACCCGCTCGGTGGTGACCGACGCCGAAGGACGCTACACGATCGTCGATCTGCGCCCCGGAACGTATCGGATGGCGTTTGCACTGACCGGTTTCGCCACCGTCGTGCGCGACGGCATCGAGTTGCCGGGCAACACCACGGTTCCGATCAACGTGGATCTGAAGGTCGGATCGATCGAAGAGAGCGTCACCGTTTCAGGCGAGTCGCCGCTCGTCGACGTGCAGAACGCGCAGCGCACGCACGTGCTCGAGCGCTCCGTGCTCGACGCGCTGCCGACGACGCGCAACATGCAGACGGTGGGCGCGCCGATTCCCGGTGTCAAGCTGAGTCGTCCCGACGTCGGCGGCTCCCAGGGCATGGAACAGGCGTACATGCGGACGCACGGCGCTGACGATCGGCACACGAGCATGCAGGTCGACGGCATGATCGTCAACAGCTCGATGGGCGACGGCAACATCCAGGCGTACAACGACGATGCCCTCGCGCAGCAGGTCGTGTTCCAGACCAGCGCGCTGCCGGCCGAAGTCGCGGCCGGAGGCGTGCGCGTCAACATGATCCCGAAGGACGGCGGCAACACCTTCAAGGGCGGCGGCTTCTTCGGCGGCACGGCGCACGGATGGCAGAGCGACAACAACGACGATGCGCTCAGGGCGAGAGGATTCCTGTATCGCAACTTCGTTCAACACGTGCAGGACTTCAACTTCAACATGGGCGGACCGATCGTCCGCGACAAGCTCTGGTTCTTCGGCACGGCGCGTCACGTGTCGGTCGACGAAGGCGTCGCCAACACGTACTACAAAGTGCCGTACGAGACGTTCAAGGTGGGCGATCCCGCGATTCAGGGTCAGTTCGTACGCGATGTGCTCGCGCGCCTCACGTATCAGGTGACACCGAAGGCAAAGCTCAGCGCGTACATGGAACGGATCTGGAAGCACAAAGATCCCGAGCTGGCGCCGAACGTCGACCCGGTGACGGCGTCCGACATTCGCGACTGGAGGCATGCTCTCTATTACGTCGGACAGATCAAGTTCACCTCGACGCTGACGAACAGAATCCTGTATGAAGCGGGTTACTCGACGAACCTCGAGCGGCTCAGCCAGCGCTATCAGCCGGCGATCGAGGAAATCGCGCAGCACCCGTTCACGCCCGAATGGTTTTCGCAGGTGACGCATAACAACCAGACGACGACCAACGTCGACGGTGCGGCGCCGGGCGGGTCGACGGGCACGTATCCGGACCGCAAAGTGTTGTCGACGGCGGTGTCGTACGTCACCGGCTCTCACGCGTTCAAGACCGGCGCGCAGTGGTCGTTCGGCGTGGACGGCAACTCGCAGATCAGAACGGGCGACATCATTCAGAACTACATCCTGAACGCCGCAGGCGTCGAGGTCGCCAACTCCGTCACCGTCTACAACACGCCGACGCGGTACTTCGAGTACGTGAACGGCGACGTGGGCGTCTATGCGCAGGATGTCTGGACGATGAAGCGGCTCACGCTCAGTCCGGGCTTCCGGTTCGATCATTTCAACGCGGAGATCCAGGCGGGATGCCGCGCGGCCGGCCGATTCGTCGGCGCGTTCTGTCGCGACAGAATCCCGGACATGCCGAACTGGAACAACGTGTCGCCGCGGTTCAGCGCCGTGTACGATCTGTTCGGCGATTCGAAGACGGCCGTCAAAGGGAGCGTGAGCAAGTACATGCTGCCGTGGGCCGGGGGCTGGGCGAAACGGTACGACCCGTTCACGACCGTCAACGAAACGCGCAACTGGACCGATCTCAACCGCGACAACATCGCGGAGGACAACGAGATCGGCCCGAGCGGCAACGCGAATTTCGGCGTCTCGACCGGCCGCGCGCCGGCGTCGGGACTCTCGCGCGAGTACAACGTCGAGACGACGGTTGGCGTCCAGCACCAGCTGCTGCCGCGACTGTCGGTGTTCGGCGGCTACTACCATCGTCATTTCTACAACCAGGAGGCGCAGCAGAATCCGCTGCTGACGCTGAGCGACTGGAATCCATTCCAGGTCGTCAATCCGATCGGCAACGGCGAGACGATGACGCTGTTCAACCTGAACGCCGCGAAGGCGGGGCTCTATTCGAAACAGCTCGTCGACATCAACTCGAGCATCAACCGGACGATTTACGACGGGTTCGAGGTGAGCTTCAACGCGCGGCTGCCGCGCGGTGCCCACGTGTTCGGCGGATGGAGCAACGATCGGCTGATCACGATCTCCTGCGATCAGTACGATCCCAACAAGCTGCGGTTCTGCGATCAGACCGGCGAAACGTTCCAGCAGTTCGGCGCGACGAGCACGCCGCCGTTCCGGAACGACTTCAAGCTGTCGGCGAACTATCCGCTGCCGTGGGACGTCGACATCAGCGGTGTGTTCATCAGCTTCGCGGGGAAGGGCAACAGCTACACCGCGCAGGATCCGTCGCTCGGCGTGTACTGGACCGTGCCGGCGTCAGCGTTTCCGAACGGTCAGCGCACGCGTGCGGTCGTGTCGGCGCCGATTCTCCTGGCGGCCGGCGGGCAGACGCAGGCCCCCGGCTTCAATCTCGTCGCGCCGAACACCAAATTCGAACCGCGGTGGAACCAGCTCGATCTGAGCGTGAAGCGGACGTTCCGATTCTCGCGCAAAGAGGTTCAGGGTCAGCTCGCGGTGTTCAACGTGCTGAACGCGAACACCGTGCTGCAGGAGGTTCAGTCGTTCGGGTCGAGCCTCGGTCAGCCGCAGAACGTGCTGCAGGGACGCCTGATGCGGCTGGCGGTGCTGATTAATTTCTGAACGTCCGCGACGTGCGGACGCGAGGATGTTCGGGCGATCGTCGGCCGGGGTGACGCCGGGCCGACGATCGTGGCGACGCCGCCCTTCTACCTGCCGCGACTCCTATCTGATTCATCGCCGCCAATGTCGTCCCATCTGGAAGGCTCACGGAATGCCTCGATGGGACGCGCGCAAGACGGCGCGTAAATGGCTCGCGTTTCCATTCACAGCCTCGCGAGGAACGTCACTTGCAGTTCGGGACGCGTCTCGCGCATAACCGACCACGAATACGCCACGATGCCCACGATCGGTAACTTTTTTCACGTGTTTGCCAGGTATCGGAAGGAGTTGGCCCCTATGGGATGTCGGAGGCTGCTCGTCAGTATTGTCGTCGTTCTCGTGACGGTTGCCGCGACTGCGAGCGCGGATCCGATCGTCGTCACCGGAGGCGCGCTTGTTTCAGGTGACGATGGAACCTTGCTTCGCATCAGCGGAGCCGGATTGTCAACAGACGGGAGAGCGCGATCGGACTTCTCGTGGCTTCGGACTCCGATTGAGACAGGAGTCCCTTTTTCGCTGACGCACACGTTCGATACGTTCTTCTCCATCGCTACGTGCTGCACTGCGGCGACGGCGACGGTGAATGGCATCGTGTATCCACAGGTATTCCTTCATGCGTCGAATTTCGCCTTCGTCACGCCATCGGTGACGGCACCTTCGCAGCCTCGAGAGCCCGTTTTCTTGACTCTTCCGTTTCGGTTCAACGGCACGTTGGAGGGATTCGAGCTCATTCAGAACAGCGGAACCGGTCCGCAGCGCGGTCCACAACTTTTTTCACAGCCACTTACCGGTCAGGGTGAGGCGAGCATCCGGCTGTTTGCTTTCAACGGTGGTCTTGGGTCCGATGTCTATTCGTTCGCATTTCAGCCGCAGGGGCCGAGTCCAACGCCTGAACCGGCAACACTCCTGCTCGTCGGCACCGGCCTCGTCATCGCCGCGCGCCGGCGCAGCAGGTCCGCCCGATCGTCGTCTCTGTGACCCTCAGTCTTCATAGAGTGCCCTGGCGCTTGATCGCGGTCCACACGTCGTCATCGTAGATCGAGATCGTCGGCGTCCGCCGCACCCCGATCCCTCATGGCCACGGTGAGCGAGGCGCTCGAGTCCAGCCGCCGCTTGCGTGCTCGGATCGGAGCGGTTCGACTTCATCGTGAGCCGCGCATGGCGTCGTCGCCATACGCTCCTCGGACAATGGCGGTGAGATCACTCACGTGCTTGCGTCAATCGACGACGGATTGCCCGTCGCAGGCTTGACGGCCGTCGAGCCTTTTCCGATGTACGGTCTCGCGCGGGAGACGGTCCTCGACGTGCTCGCGGACTGCGGCGTCCGCACGTCGCGGTCGAGGACGATCGCAGCTGCGGCGACGACTGGGTGAGCTACCAGTATTTCGCCACCCGCGGCGAGGCCTGATTCCCGCCAATGGTCCGCGCTGACATCGTTCGACGATGCCCTTTGACACCACCGGCCGGTCAGGCGTATATTCAATGTAGATACATGGCGGCGACAACGCAGATTGCAAAGTGGGGCAACAGTCTGGGTCTTCGGCTTCCCAAGTCGGTGGCCCTCGAGGCCCAGGTCGACGAGGGTGACTCCGTCGACGTGTTGGTCAAGAACGGCGCGATCGTGATCCGACCAAGTCGTCCGGCCTACTCTCTCAAACAACTCGTCGCCAAGATCACGCCTCGGAATCGCCACGATGAGAGCGACTGGGGCAAACCGGTCGGCGACGAGGTGTGGTAGCTCGCGCGTACGTGCCGGACGCCGGCGATCTGATCTGGCTGACGTTCGATCCTCAGGCTGGTCACGAGCAGCGCGGGAGGCGTCCCGCTCTGATCCTCTCGCCGCGCGCCTACAATGCGAAAGCTCGGCTCGTCATTGCCTGCCCGATTACCAGTCACGTGAAGGGATACCCGTTCGAAGTGTCGCTGCCGCCCGGCGGCAGGATCTCCGGGGTCGTTCTCGCGGATCACGTGAAGAATCTCGATTGGCAGACTCGGCGAGCCGTGTTCGTCGCGAAGGCTCCCGCGGACATCGTTACCGATGTACGCGAGCGTCTGCGTGTGCTGCTTGGCTTGTAGTGCAGCAAACGGAAGCCGAAACGCTGAAATCACCGGCCCGGCAGACTGAACGACAACTACTCGCCGAAGTAGTTTGCCGCCGCTGATGGCAACCATGATGTACTGCTTTCCACCGATCGAGTAGGTCATCGGCGATCCGCTTTGAGGCGCCGCCATCAACACCGCTCCCACTTCCCTGCCAGTTGTCTTGTCGTAGTTCCGCGCATATGCCGGAGGCCTGGTAGGAAACGACTGCGTCGGGCTCGTCTTCTCGCCCGGCACGTCGGACTGCGGCACCGGCCGCTCCTCTCGATCGGCCAGACCGGCTGACCGGTCATTCGGTCGAACATGAACAGGAACGCTTGTTTGGCCGGGACTGCGACCGCCTTGATCGGACGTCCGTTCACATGGATGTCCGCGAGGAGCGGCGCGGACGACATGTCGAAATTCCAGAAGCGGTCGCGTGTATCTAGAACAGAACGTCGCAGTGGGGGCCACCCCGCGCTGCCGTCGCTTACGCTCCGGATCTTGAATCGAATCGCTCGTCGGCTCAAGCAAATGATCGTGCTGCGAGCGCACGCCCGACTCTTGCGGCGAACGGCCAACACATACGATCATGAGCGTCGGCGGGACGAGAGCAATGCGGACCAAGGAGAGAAACCCCGCGTGACGTCAGCGATGCATCTCGCCCAGGTGAACATCGGTCGGATCAAGGCGCCGCTCGACGACCCGATCATGGCCGGCTTCGTGTCGCGACTGGATGACATCAACGCGCTGGCCGAGACGACGCCAGGATTCGTCTGGCGGCTGCAGACCGACGAGGGCAATGCGACCGCGCTGCGGCCGTACGACGACGACCGGATTCTCGTCAACCTGTCGGTATGGCGAACGATGGAGGAGCTGCGCGAGTTCGTGTATCGCAGCCGGCACGTCGAGCTGCTGCGCGCGCGAGAAGAGTGGTTCGAGAAATTCGAGCGGCCGTACGCGGCGCTCTGGTGGATCCCGGCGGGTCACATCCCGTCAGTCGACGAGGCGAAGGAACGTCTCGCCCGGCTCGAACGGGACGGTCCGACGCCGTTTGCGTTCACGTTCCAGCAGCCGTTTCCGCCCGAGGCGGGGTTGAAGGCGCTCGCAGCGTCGATGTGACCGCAGACACGAAAGCGCTTGAATGTATCTCGTGATTTCGTGCCTCGTGATTTTCGTCGCGCCAGGCGCCCTCGACAAGTTTATTACGGAAATCGATAATTCGAAACCGGAGATCGCCTTCACATTTTCCAGCCGGGCGAATCGGGACCTTTTGGCTCGCATGAGACAACGCGATGGGTTGGTTCCGAGACATTGACCAGGACCTACGTTACGCAATCCGGACGCTGAGACGCTCGCCGGGCTTTACGACCGTTGCGGTGCTGACGCTCGCGCTTGGAATCGGCGCCACGACGGCCATGTTCAGCGTCATCAACGCCGTCCTGCTCCGTCCGCTGCCGTACCCGAACTCGGATCGTCTCGTCCGATTCATCGAGCATCGTCCCCCGGATGCCCGCAATGCAATCGGCTATCCGCAACAGCTCGCGAGCGTACAGACGACGGACCTGCCCGCCTTTCGTGCGGAAGCGACGACGCTTTCGCACGTGGGCGTGTATGTCGGGACGGCGATGATGTGGACCGGCCATGGCGAGCCCATCCGGCTGCAAGCGACGCGGCTATCGCCCTCCATCTTGGCGATGCTCGGTGTTCGCCCTCGAATCGGTCGGACGTTCGAACTGCGAGAAGAGACGCCCGGGACCGATGCGGCCGTCATGCTGAGTCACGCAGTGTGGCAACAGTACTTCGGTGGAAGGACCGATGTCCTGGGCCAGAGCCTCGTCCTCGACGGGCGAAGTTTCGCGGTCATCGGCGTGATGCCGAACGGTTTTCAATACCCCGATCCCCAAACGCAAGTCTGGACTCCGTACGCCTTGGGTACGACGCGGGCGAGACTACAGCCGATCGCGCGATTGGCCGATGGTGTGTCGTTCGAAGCGGCATCGGCGCAAGTCAGCGGCATTCTCCATAATCTCCGGACAAGCAGCGCGCCGCAGACGGCTAATCCTCCTGAGTTCGGGATTGAACGCGTGCAGGAACAGCTGGTGGCTCCGGTCAGACCGGCGTTGCTCGCACTGGCGGCGGCGGTCGCCGCCGTCCTGCTCATCGCGTGCGCAAACGTTGCAAATCTGCTGCTGGCACGCAGTGCTGCGCGACGGCGGGAGATTGCGGTCCGTCTGGCGTTAGGCGCCCGCCGCGGACGGATCGCGCGCCAGTTGCTCACCGAGAGCGCGTTGCTGGCTGTCGCCGGCGGCGCGGCGGGAACGTTGATCGCGATTGGCAGTCTTCAGCTTCTGCACGCCCTCGGCGCGAGCCTGTCGCGGACTGACCTCACGCCAGGCGTCAGCATTCCGAGGCTCGACGAGATCCGGATCGATATGTCCGCGCTCGCCTTCACGCTCGTCCTGGCCGTGTCGACCGGCATGCTGTTCGGCATGGCGGCGGCCCTTCGTCAGTCGAATTGCCGGCACTCCGATTTTCTGCGCGAGGGATTCTCGTCCGCGAGCCCGGGTTTTAACCTGCTTCGGCATCAGCGGACGCAGGGTGTTCTGGTCGTCGTCGAAATCGCGACGGCGATGCTGCTGCTTGTCGGCGGCGGCCTGCTGATACATAGCTTCATCAAGGTGTCGACCGTGAACCCTGGATATGATCCGGTCAACCTCCTCACGTTCAACGTTCCATCTGCAGGCAGAGCCGCTTCGCCGTTCAACGAAGATCTCGTCGAGCGATTGCGATCGTTGTATGGTGTCCGCTCGGTCGGCTACGCCGAATTGATGCCGATGGTCCGTTTCAGGACTGGCATTCCGATAAGACCGGCGCAATCGTCATCGCCAGAAAACACGCCTCCGGGTCCAATCGACTCGCGCACCGTCAGCCGTGATTTTCTGCGTGCAATGGGGGTGCGCGTCATCGAAGGACGCGGGTTCAATGAAAATGACCGCGCCGGGCAGCCGAGAGTGATGCTGATTAATCGCACGCTGGCCCGCAGCGGCTTCCTCGGCCCGAATCCGATCGGCACTAGAGTTTTTGCCGGGCCCTTTCCGTGGGAGGTTGTCGGGATCGTCGACGACGTGCATCAGTACGGGTTGGATCAGGAACCCGATCCGCAAGCGTTCTTCGACATTCGACAGCTCCCGACCGGCAATCCCAATCCGTATTTCGCCGTCCGCGTAGACCGGAATCCGATCGCGCTCGTCCCGAGTGTTCGAGGCATCGTCCGCCAGCTCGATCCGAGTGCGGTGGTCGACAGCGTCGCGACGATGGAACAGGTCGTGTCGAATTCGATTTCCCGGCCTCGTCTGTACGCCGTGCTGCTCAGCGTCTTCGCGGGAGTTGCCGGCGTATTGGCCGCGATTGGTATCTATGGCGTCATCGCATGTTCCGTCGCGCAGCGCACGCGCGAGATCGGTATTCGCATGGCGCTCGGCGCCGCCCGTACCGATGTGATGGCGCTCGTGCTCGGGCAGAGCGCCGTTGTGGTCGGCGTCGGGCTCGCGCTGGGGCTTTCGACGGCGGTAGCGCTCACGCGCTATCTTCAGGCGATGTTATTCGGCGTTACTCCGGTCGACCTGACGACGTTCGTGGCGGTATCGTTGCTGTTCGGGATCGTCGCCATGTTCGCGTGTTGGGTGCCCGCACGCCGCGCGGCCGATGTCGATCCGATGGTCGTCCTGAGATGTGATTGAAATTCTGAGAATGACCTGACCGATGCACATGCCGATGCCAGCAGAATTTAAATGCGCTGAGTGTCTGCGGCTGGTCCGGATGCTCGAGGCCGCGCGGCGCGCCGACAATCAGGCGTTGCGCACGAGACTGCGGAGCGTGGCGGCGTCCTCAGGCCGCGACTTCGTCCAGTTCGGAATCGGCTGGGTGTTTTCGATAACCGCGATGCCGGAAGACGAAATGAAGGTCTTGCTCCATTCGCACTATCCGAAACTTGCCGAAGCGAATCGGAAACGTGAGGAGCACGAGGCGGCAAGCGGCCACTCCCTCAAAGGATGGTGGATGCTCTCGCAATATTCAGGACGGCAAAGGACGGATTGAGCTGGCTGACGACACGTCAACTCGTTCGTGGGACGGCATAGCCGACGAGTGGGTGCTGCACGCCGACGCAAACGACTACCGAAATCACTATCTGCTGCCTCGCATGCTGGCCATGCTCGGGGAGGTCGCCGACAAGGCGGTGCTCGATCTCGGATGCGGCGAGGGCGGCTACGCGCGCGAGCTCGCGCGGCGCGGCGCTCGTGTCACCGGGGTGGATGGCAGCGCGCGACTCATCGAGGTCGCGCGTCAGCGTGCGCGCGCCGAAGGAGTCGACGTCCGGTTCGTGCACGCCAACGCGAATGCGCTGCCCGAAGCGGCATCAGACCGGTTCGACGTCGTCGTGGCGCCGATGAGTCTGATGGACGTCGAGGACTACCGCGGATCGATCCGCGAGGTACAGCGGGTGCTTCGTCGCGGCGGAGAGCTGGTGATGAGCATTACGCATCCATGCTTTTCGGCGCCTCTCTCCGAGTGGATTCGTGACGCCGACGGCTCGCTGCGGGTGTTCGCCGTCGATCGCTATTTCGAGCGCATCGCGTGGCCCCAGAAGATCACGGCGGCGTTTCACTCGCAGGTCCTTCGTCGCCACCGTCCTCTCGAAGACTACATGGCGGCGCCGCTCGAGTGCGGGCTGCGACTCGGTGAATTCCACGAACCAAGCGTGACGGACGAAGAGCTGCGCCTTTCACACCGGTTCAGAAAGCTCACGCGGATCCCATACTTTCTATTCATGCGGTGGGTCAAGGAATGAAGGGGCGGAATCGCGCTCGTGAACCATCCGGTCATCGGATGCTCATGCCGTTCGCAATCCGCTCGGCTTCCGCCTTTGTGAAGTCACCGCTGATCTCTGCCGACTTGCCGGTCGCGGCCGGAACGGCGATGAAACCTTCACGGCCCGCCAAATACTGGTCAGCAAATTGTTTGGGAAAATTTGGCGGAATCGTCGCCTGACGAATCTGCGGCTCCACGGCCTTCAGTCCTGCGCCGGCACTCTCAACCGTCTGGCCCGACTGAAGTCGTCCGATGATCGTCAGCCACGAGCGAGATGATGGCGACACCGG
>Ga0209057_1000357_pt1 | contig 41788 bp, 42 predicted proteins | sample GraSoiAngelo_146_FD_185903 | JGI IMG/M metagenome (GOLD analysis project Ga0209057, IMG submission 185903) | Grasslands soil microbial communities from the Angelo Coastal Reserve, California, USA - 14_1009_05_30cm (SPAdes) (version 2) | ecosystem: Environmental > Terrestrial > Soil > Grasslands ...
CCTTCACGACCGATCCGTCGCGCTACCGCCACTGGAAGCTCGAGCTGCGCGACGACGTCGCGGTGCTGGGGATGGCGGTCGACGAGGGCGCCGGGCTCGTGCCCGGCTATGCGCTGAAGCTCAACTCCTACGACCTGGGCGTCGACATCGAGCTCGCCGACGCCGTCCAGCGCCTGCGCTTCTCCCATCCCGAGGTGCACGCGCTCGTGGTGACCTCGCTCCGCGAGCGCATGTTCTGCGCGGGCGCCAACATCTTCATGCTCGCCTCGAGCTCGCATCCGTTCAAGGTCAACTTCTGCAAGTTCACCAACGAGACCCGCCTCTACCTCGAGGAGATGAGCGCGGAGTCGGGTATCCGTGCGCTCGCCGCACTCAACGGGACGGCGTCGGGCGGCGGCTACGAGCTGGCGCTCGCCTGCGACGAGATCCTGCTCATCGACGACGGCTCGGCCGCGGTCTCGCTCCCCGAGGTGCCGCTCCTCGGCGTGCTTCCCGGCACCGGCGGGCTCACGCGCCTCGTCGACAAGCGGAAGGTCCGGCGCGACCGCGCCGACTTCTTCTCGACGGCGGCCGAGGGCGTCAAGGGAAGGCGCGCGGCCGCGTGGCGCCTGGTCGACGAGGCGGTGCCGAGCTCGCAGTTCGCCGCGCGCGTGCGCGAGCGGGCAGCGGCGCTTGCCGGGGCGAGCGACCGTCCGAAGTCCGGCCCCGGCGTCGAGCTGGAGCCCATCTCGGCCGCGCCTTCGGCGCACGGGATGGAGTACCGCTGGGTGCGGCTCGAGATCGGGCGCGAGAAGCGCGTCGCCACGCTCACCGTCCGGGCGCCGGACCGGGGTGAGCCGGAGAGCCCGTCGGCTCTCCTCGAGGCCGGCTCGCGTGCCTGGGCGATCGCCGCCTGGCGCGAGCTCGACGACGCGCTCCTCCACCTGCGCTTCAACGAGCCCGAGATCGGCGTCGTGCTCCTCCGGACCGAAGGTGATGCGAAGGCCGTGCTCGCCGTCGACCGCACCGTCGACCGTCACCGGAGCCACTGGCTGGTGCGCGAGATCCTCCTCCTGCAGAAGCGCGTGCTGAAGCGCCTCGAGCTGACCGCGCGCACCTTCTTCGCGCTCGTCGACCCGGGCTCGGCGTTCGCGGGCTCGCTGCTCGAGTTGGCGCTCGCGGCCGACCGCGCCTACATGCTGGCTGGCGGGGATGCGCCTGCCACGGTCGAGCTCTCGCCGCTGAATCGCGGAGCGCTGCCGACGAGCTCCGGTCTCTCGCGGCTCGAGGCGCGCTTCCTCGGCGAGCCGGCCCGCCTCGGCGAGGTGCTTTCGCACGGCGGGCCGTTCGACGCGGAGGCTGCCTGCGATACCGGCCTCGTGACCTTTGCCCCCGATGACATCGACTGGGAGGACGAGGTACGCTTGGCAGTGGAGGAGCGGGCTGCAATGAGTCCCGACGCGCTGACCGGCATGGAGGCGAACCTCCGCTTCCCCGGGCCCGAGACGCTCGAGACGAAGATCTTCGGCCGGCTCTCGGCCTGGCAGAACTGGATCTTCACGCGACCGAACGCCACCGGCGAGAAGGGGACGCTCACGCTCTACGGCAAGGCGGGGCAACGGCCCGAGCTCGACCGGCGAAGGACCTGAGCGCGATGGGTGCGGTGGAGCTGCACGAGACGATCCCCAACAACGTGGGGCTGTCCTCCGACAAGCGCCTCAGACGCGCGCTCGAGGAGTGGCAGCCCCACTTCCTCGCCTGGTGGCGCGAGATGGGCCCGGATCGCTTCCGGGACGACGCCGTCTATCTCCGCACCGCGGTGTCGGTCGACGCGAGCGGCTGGGCGCACTTCGACTACGTGCGCATGCCCGAGTACCGCTGGGGCATCTTCCTCGCCGAACCCGTGGCCGACCGCCGCATCGGCTTCGGCGACGACCACGGGAAGCCGGTGTGGCGGGAAGTGCCGGGCGAGCACCGCAACACGCTCCGCCGCCTGATCGTCACCCAGGGCGACACCGAGCCTGCCTCCGTCGAGCAACAGCGCCGTCTCGGGGCGAGCTGTCCGTCGCTCTACGACCTCCGCAACCTCTTCCAGGTCAACGTCGAGGAGGGCCGGCACCTCTGGGCGATGGCCTATCTCCTCCATACCTACTTCGGCCGCGACGGCCGGGAGGAGGCGCGCGACCTCCTCGAGCGCCGGTCGGGGAACCCCGACAAGCCGCGCATCCTGGCCGCCTTCAACGAGCCGATCGACGACTGGCTGTCGTTCTTCATGTTCACCACCTTCACCGATCGCGACGGTAAGTATCAGCTGCTCGCGCTCGCCGAATCGGGCTTCGATCCGCTGTCGCGGACCTGCCGCTTCATGCTGACGGAGGAGGCGCACCACATGTTCGTCGGCGAGAGCGGCGTCGGCCGCATCGTCGAGCGGACCGCCGAGTGCCTGCGCGCGGGTACGGACGCCCGCGCCGCCGGCGCGCTCGCCCTCGGCATCATGCAGCGGTACCTGAACTTCTGGTACTCGCTCTCGCTCGACCTGTTCGGCAGCGAGGTGTCGACCAACGCCGCGCACTTCTTCGGGGCCGGCCTCAAGGGGCGGCCGAGGGAGGACGAGCGCTACGACGACCACCTCGCGCTCGAGGGCGGCTACGAGATGGACGTCTACGAGGAGGGGAGGCTCGTGCGCCGGGCGATCCCGCTGCGCTCGGCGATGAACGAGGTCCTGCGGGATGCCTACGTGGAGGACTGCCAGAAGGCGCTCGACCGCTGGAACCGGCGGCTCGAGGGAACCGGCGTGCGGCTCGTCCTCCCGTCGCGCCGCTTCCACCGCCATCGGGGGACGTTCGCCGGCCACTTCTTCGACCCCGCGGGTGGCGAGATCACGGGCGAGGCGTTCGAGCGCTACCGCGACCAGTGGCTTCCCTCGGAGGCGGACCGCGCCTACGTCCGGAGCCTCATGGCTCACCCCGTGCTCGAGCCGGGCCACTTCGCGAGCTGGATCGCCCCGCCCGCGCGCGGCATCAATCACCAGCCGATCGACTTCCAGTACGTGCGCTACAACGAGGAGTAGCTCGCCGCCGTGAGCCTCAACATCGCTGCCGAGATCCTGTGCCGCGGCGACGATGCTGGCGTCGCGCTGCGCTTTCGTTCGGACGGGGAGCGCATCGACGTCGGCTACGCCGAGCTCAGGCAGCGCGTGCGCCAGATGGCCGCGGCGTTCGAGCGGCTGGGCATCCAGGAGGAGCAGCGCGTCCTCGTCATCCTTCCCGACTGTCCCGAGTACGTCTACGCCTTTCTCGGCGCGATCTGGGCCGGGGCGGTGCCGGTCCTGGTGAGCACGTTTCTCCGGCCCGGCGACTCCCTTCCCTTCGTGCGCGAGACGCGGGCGCGGGCCGTGATCACCACGGCGGCCGTCGCCGACGTGCTCGAGGCCGAGACGCGCCCGCTCCCGATGGTGCTCACGGTGGGCGGCGGTCGGTCCGGCACGCTGTGGCAGGCGATCGAGGACGCGCCCGCCTCCCCGGGGCCCTTTCCGACGCACCGCGACGATCCGGCGTTCTGGCTTTACAGCTCGGGAACCACCGGCCGTCCGAAGGGCGTCGTTCACCGCCACCGCGACATCCTGCATGCGGTGGAGAGCTACGGACGCCATATCCTCGGCGTGCACGCCGGCGACGTCGCCTATGCGACCTCGAAGCTCTTCTTCGCCTACGGCCTGGGCGCGAGCCTGTACTTTCCGCTCGCCGCCGGTGCGTCTGCCGTGCTCTCGCCGGAGCCCTTCTCGCCGGCGCGGACCTGGACGATCCTCTCCGAGGAGCGGCCGAGCCTCTTCTTCGCCGTGCCGTCGGTCTATCGCGCGCTCCTCGAGCAGGCGCCGCCGGGCGCGCAGGAGGCGATTTCGGGACTGCGCCGCCTCGTCTCGGCGGGCGAGGCCCTGCCGGAAGCGCTCTTCCATGCGTGGAAGGAGCGCTTCGGCCAGGACATCATCGACGGCCTCGGCTCCACCGAGACGCTGCACATCTTCCTCTCGAACCGGCCCGGCGAATGCAGGCCGGGATCGCTCGGCCGGCCCGTCCCCGGCTACGAGGTGCGGGTGGTCGACGAGGGTGACGTGCCCGTCGCGGCGGGAAGCGCCGGACGGCTTCTCGTCCGCGGGGAAAGCATCGCGGCCGGCTACTGGCAGCGCGCGGAGGCCACGTGTCGCGCCTTTCGAGGCGAATGGCTCGCGACCGGCGACCAGGCGGTCGAGAACCCCGACGGCTCCTTTCGGGTCCTCGGCCGCACGGACGACATGCTGAAGGTCTCCGGGCAGTGGGTCTCGCCGCCGGAGGTCGAGAGCGTGGTGGCGTCGGTCGACGGCGTCCGCGAGTGCGCCGTGATCGGCGCGGCGGGCGAGGGCGGCCTGACGGAGCTCGTCGCCTGCGTGGTGGGCGTGTCGGGCGAGGCCGACGCGCTGCGTGAGCGCATCGAGCGCGCCTGCGCCGACGGCCTGCCGCGCTTCAAACGGCCGAAGCGGCTCGCCTTTCTCGAGTCGATCCCGCGCACCGCCACCGGGAAGGTTCAGCGCTTCGCGCTGCACGAGAGGATCGGTATCCGGCCTCCGCACGGCGTTCCTCGAGCTTGACCATCCGTCTCGGCGAAGCGACAATCCGCACCCTGTGCGGAGACTCGCCCCCGAGCGTGTGAACCGCGTACCGGCGGGCGACACGCCCCGGCTTCCCTTCGACGCGGCGGAGCTCGGCGTCTGGGAAGCCGACCTGATGACCGGTGAGGTGCGCGTCACCGACCGGTTCGCGGCGATGCTCGGTGTGCCGCCCGGCGTGACCCTCCGCCATCGTGATGAGTTGCGGGCCCGCGTTCACCCGGACGACCGGGAGCGAGTCAGAGCCGCCTTCGAGTCGGCGCTCGCGGGAGCGGGAGAGTACGGCGTCGAGTACCGCAGTCTCGGCGACGACGGCCAGGTCCGCCGGCTGGCGTCGAGCGTCGTGATCGTCCGGGACGTAAGCGGCCGCCCGCTGCGCGCGATCGGCACGGCGGTGGACATCACGCGGCGCGAGCGGCCCGAGGAGGCGCAGGCGCGCCTTGCCGCCATCGTCGAGGGCTCCGACGACGCCATCATCGGCAAGTCGCTCGACGGCATCGTGACGAGCTGGAACCAGGGCGCGGAACGCATCTTCGGATACACGGCCGAGGAAATGGTTGGGAGCCCTCTCTCTCGCCTGGTTCCGCCCGATCGCCCGGACGAGGTCCCATCGATTCTCGCGGCGATCCGGCGCGGCGAGCGGGTGGAGCACTTCGACACGGAGCGAGTGCGAAAGGACGGGCAGCGTATTCAGGTGTCGCTCTCCATCTCGCCGATCAGGGACGCGACGGGCGACGTGATCGGCGCGTCGAAGATCGCACGCGACGTGACGGACCGGAAACGTGCGGAGGAGGAGCGCGAGCGGCTCCTCGCGGAAGCCAAGCAGGCCCGCGCCGAGGCGGAAGCCGCGAGCCGCGCCAAGGACCAGCTGCTCTCGATCGTGTCGCACGAGCTTCGCACGCCGCTCGCCTCGATGCTCGGCTGGGTGCGCGTCCTGCGCCAGGGGAAGGTCTCGCCGGAGCGCGCGGCACGAGCCCTGCAGAGCATCGAGCGCAGCGGCAGGATACAGGCGGAGCTGATCGACGACCTGCTCGACGTGTCGCGGATCGTCACGGGCCGCCTGAGGCTCAACCTCGCTCCCGTCGACCTACGGGCCGTGGCCCAGGCCGCGCTCGATGCGATTCGACCCGACGCGGTCGGAAATGACGTGCGGCTCGAAGCGAGCCTGGAGGCGGGCGGCACCGTCCTCGGCGACGCGATCCGGTTGCAACAGATCGTTTCGAACCTCTTGAGCAACGCCGTGAAGTTCACCCCCGCGGGCGGATGCGTCGAGCTGCGCGTCGAGCGAACCGACCGCGAGGCGCGCATCGTCGTCCGGGACACGGGGCGCGGGATCACGCCCGAGCTCCTGCCGCAGATCTTCGAGCCGTTCCGCCAGGGCGACGACGTGAAGACGAGGAAGACGGGCGGGCTGGGACTCGGCCTGGCCATCGTGCGGAGCCTGGTCCAGCAACACGGGGGTAGGGTGAAGCCGGAGAGTGCGGGCGAGGGGACCGGCTCGACGTTCACCGTTACCCTGCCGCTCATGGACGCAACGATCATCGAACCGGCGGACCGGGAGGACGGCTTGCCGGCGCTGCCTGTCCCACGGCTCGACGGGCTGCGCGTGTTGATCGTGGACGACGAGCTGGAGGCGTGCGAGCCGCTGGGGGTGCTCCTCGAGGAGCGCGGCGCGAAGGTCACGATGGTCGCGTCGGTACCCGACGCGCGAGCCGCTCTGGACAACTGGGAGCCGGATGTGCTGGTAAGCGACATCAGGATGCCCGGGGAAGATGGGTACGCGCTGGTACGCGAGCTGCGGGCGACGGGCCGCCTGCGTGCGGTCCCGGCCGTGGCCATCACGGGTTACCATCAAGAGGGAGATCGCGTCGCTGCGGCGGGGTTCCATGCGTGCTTCCGCAAGCCGGTCGAGCCCGACGGCCTGGTGACGCTGCTCGCGTCGCTCGCAGGCCGCTGAGGGCTTCGCGATGAGTCCAGGCAAGACCATCCTGATCGTCGAGGACGATAGCGACGTGCGCGAATCTCTTGCGGTCTTCCTCGAAGGCGAAGGGTACAGCGTCGTCGAGGCGGAGCATGGGAAGGAAGCCCTTCGCTGCCTCCGGTCTTCCACCGACTTCTGCCTGATCCTCCTCGACCTGTTCATGCCCGTGATGAACGGGTGGGCGTTTCGTGACGAGCAGCTGCGCGATCCGAGCCTGGCGGCGATCCCGGTCGTCGTCATTTCGGCGGACGCCGGGACCTCGCAGAAGGCGGCGGCGCTCGGCGCGGTGGACGCCATGGTGAAGCCGATCGAGTTCGACCGTCTGCTCGAGACGGTCGCCCACCACTGCTGACCGCGACCCCCGAGGGGGCATGCTCCGCACCCGCCTGTGTGACCTGCTGGGCATCGAGCTGCCGATCATCGCGGCGCCGATGGGGCCGTCCATCACGAGCCCGGAGCTGGTGGCGGCGGTCGGCAACGCGGGCGGTCTCGGGATCGTATCGTTCGGCGCCAACCCTCCGCCGCTCGTTCGCCGGCTCATCCGTCGTGTGCGGGAGCTGACCGACCGGCCCTTCGGCGTCAACTTCATTCTGCCGCTCGCCGCGCCGGAGCAGGTTGCGGCCTGCATCGAGGAGCGCGCGCCCGTACTGTCGACGTTCTGGGGTGATCCGGCGCCCTACGTCGAGCCGGCGCACGCGGCGGGCGTCAAGGTCCTGCATCAGGTCGGGTCGGTGGCGGCGGCGCGGCAGGCCGCGCGCGCCGGTGTCGACGTCATCGTCGCGCAGGGCGTGGAAGCGGGAGGCCACGTCGCCGGCCAGGTGGCCACGATGGTCCTGGTGCCGCGCGTGGTTGATGCCGTCGCCCCGACGCCGGTCGTCGCCGCCGGCGGTATCGCGGATGCGCGCGGCGTGGTCGCGGCGCTGGCGCTGGGTGCCGATGGCGTCGTCCTCGGCACGCGATTCCTCGCTACGCCGGAAGCCGCCGCCCATTCGTTGTACAAGGAGAAGGTGGTCGCCGCGACGGAAGAGGATACCGTCCTCACCATGCTGTTCGGCGGCGGCTGGCCGAACGCCCCGCATCGCGCGCTCCGGACGCCGTTCGTGGAGCAGTGGCTCGGGAAGGAAGCGCGCGGGCAAGAGCAGCGAGCGGACGAGGCGGTGATCGGCGAGGCATCCTTGGGCGGACAACGCGTGCCTGTCCCGCGCTTCTGGGCGGCGCCACCCACCGCCGACGCGAGCGGCGACGTCGGCTCGATGAGCCTGCTCGCGGGGCAGAGCGTCGGGCTGGTCGGCGGGATCAAGCCGGCGGTCGACGTCATCCGCGAGCTCGCAGAGGACGTCGAGCGCATCGTCCGTCGGCTCGGCGGCCTGATCCGCTCCTAGCGCCGGCCGGGCCCGGCGGCTTCGATCTCCATGAGGCGCTGGAGGTCGCGCTCGCCGTCGGGCTGCCCCGGATGGGCGCGCGTGAAGGCGCGGAAGTAGGTCTCGCCGTCCGCGAGCCGGCCCGTCTTGACGTAGGCGGCGAAGAGCTTCTCGAGCGCCTGCGGGCAGCGGGTGGGACAGCCGCGGACGGCCTCCTGGAAGACGTCGATGGCCCGGTCGGGCATGCCGGCCGTCTCGTACACCTCGCCGAGGTGGCGAAGCCGCATCTCGACCACGAGCTCGTTGTCGCGCGAGAAGATGCCGAAGCGGTGGAAGCAGAGGAGCCCCGCGCCGGCGACGACCGCGGCCGCGGCGGCGACGCGCGTCCAGCTCCGGTCGCGGATCCGGGCGACCAGCTCGGCCGCGCCGACCGCCGCGAGCGGCAGCAGGGCAGGGACGACCTGGATCCGATAGCGCGAGAAGATGAAGAACGCGACCACCGAGGCGCAGTAGAGGATCACGAAGCCGCCGAGCAGCCGTACGGCGCGTCTCGTCCGCACGGTGGCGATCACCCCGAGCAGCGCCAGCGGCGCGACCCCGCCGAAGCCGAGGAGCGGCAGGCGCAGCACCCAGGAGTCGCGCTCGAGCAGGTACTGGTCCTGATTGTCGGAGATCTCGAAGTCGTTCCAGAAGAGCACGAGCTTGCAGAACATCGCCCGGGCCGCAAACGCGGGGTGCTCGCGCATGTGCTGGAACGCCTGCGCGAACCAGAACCTCGACACCTCTCGCGGAGCCAGTGAGCGGCCCGCCTGCGCCTCGGCGGCGGCGCGGAAGTCGGCCTCCTCGAAGTGCGGGTTGCCGCGCACGAAGGGCAGCGCGCCGTAGGCGCCCCAGGGGTTGGTCGGATTGTTGCCGATGTAGAAGTTCTGGCCGGCCTGCGAGGTGGTCAGGATCCACTCGCCCGAGAGATGGTGGTTCCTCAACGCCACCGGCAGGAGCGAGAGCCCAACGCCCGCCGCGAAGAGCGTGGCGGCCACGACCGGCCGGGGCAGCCCGAAGGCGCGCGCGTCCGGCACGCCGCGTTCCATCAGGAAGACCAGGATGCCCAGCGGCGCGAACAGGAGGAAGTTCGCGCGCGTCAGCGCGGCCAGGCCGAGAGTGAACCCCCCGGCGAAGCGTGCCGGGAGCGACGGTCCGAGGGCGAGCGCCAGGGCGGCCGCGGTCAGGAACACGGACAGGCAGGTCTTGTCGACCTCGGCGACGTAGAAGATGTCCGGCTTGTAGAGGGCGAAGCCGAGGGCGGCGAGCGCGCCGATCGCGGCGCCACCGACGCGCCTGCCAATCACCGCCACGAGCGCGCACGAGCCGGCGCCGAGGGCGACCTGCACGAGCCGGACCAGGAGGAGGTCGCGACCGCAGAGTCGATAGATGACCCCCAGGAAGTAGGGATAGAGCGGATCCATGTAGAAGGGCCGCTCGCCCAGCCAGCCGCCGGCGGCGAGCCGACGGGCCCACTCGTCGTAGTACTCGGGATCGACGACCAGGTGGTCGAACCACGGTGTCGCACGCAGCGAGAGCACGTGCGCGGCGCGCAGCGTCGTCGCGAGCGCCACGATCGCGACGAGCCACCACCGACTCTCGAGCGAGCGCGCGAGCCTCCCGAGAAGGCGGGGTGCCATCGCGGCATTCTCCCAAGGAGCCTCCGCGGCTCGCAAGATCACGCTGCGAGCGCAGCGTGATCCGCCGGTCGAGCTCTCAGCGCAGCGGTCGCAAGCCGCGCGCCGGGAACCATACGGCGCTGCCGCTCACCGGCTCCGCCGGCCGCTTGTACAGGTTGAAGAGGTAAATTTCGTGGCCCGCGGTGGTCCCCGTCCCGAGGAGGTTGGCGGTCGTGCAGACCGTCAGGAAGTAGAAGCCCGCCCCCGCCACCACGTGATTCGTGTCGCCCCCGTCGATCGGCAGCCGGTAGCGGCGGTCGGCGCGCAGATCATGGTAGAAGCCCTGCCCGGCGCAGGTGAAGGCGATACGCCAGTCGCCGGCGCGCTTGAGCGCCGACGCGCCGGTGCAGCCGCTCGGGTCCTGCGTGACCTGGGCGAAGTTTCCGCTCATGAGGTCGTAGGCGAAGATCTGGGGGATGCCCGTGTTGGCGCCGCCGCTCGCGAGGTCGGCTTCGCTCTCGAACACCAGGATGCGCCCCCGGTTGCTGACCAACGGATTGCGGCTCGGACCGTTGCCGGCGGTGATCGGGTGGCTGGTGGCGGGGTCCGTCGACGAGAGCCAGATCTGCGAGATCCCGGTGTCGATTCCCGTGGCCGGATCGCTCGTCGAATCGAACGCGATGGTGGTGCCGCCCCGGCTGAGCGACGGATTGCGGCTGGTCCCCTGGCCGCGGCTCAGCTGGACTACGGGGCCTCCGTCGGCGTCGCGCAAGTACACCTGAACGGTCCCGAGGCTCCCCCTCCCGGCGAGGTCGCCGGCCGACTCGAAGGCCAGGAGGTTGCCGAAGTAGTTCAACGCCGGATTTGCGCTCGTGCCGGTCGGGTCGTGGGTCATCTGCAGGAGCGCCCCGCCGGCCCGCACGAAGACCTGCCGCCCCGGGTCGCCGCTCGCCAGGGGATCGCCATCGGAGTCGAAGGCGATCGCGCGCGGGGACGCCGCGGGGTTGGCGTTGTTGCCGCCGGCACTGACCGGCGTCACGATGTCGGGGCGGTCGAAGAGACGAAGGCTGTAGATGGACGGGCTCGGGCCCGGACCGACGAGGGCGAGGGTGTCGGTGAAGGAGGGAAAGCGCGGCAAGCTGTTGTCGCCCGACCAGGTGATTCGGACGACGGGTGGCGTCCCCGTGTGATGCGCGGCCGCTGGCGCAGCGGCAGCCAGAAAGCTGATGAGTGTGGCGGTTCGCCTCATGGATGGTGGTCGCGGCCTCGACCCGGGTTCGAGGCGGGAGATCCGGGGCATGCTAGGCGCATGCCTGCGCAGACCGCATGGGTCCGGACCGGGCATCGTGCAGGGCTGCACGCCAATGCAGGGCCGCGGGCGGGCAGGAGGCGCCGTGCGACTTCGGGCTGCCACGAGCCCGCAGAAGAGGTAAAAGGGACAGGGAGCTAGCAGCCGAGGTTGGGCCGTGTCACAGGGGTTCACACCGCCCGCGGCGCTCCTCGTCGAGGGTGATTCGCGGGTTCAGGAAACGCTGAGGCCGGCGCTCGAGGCGCTCGGCGTGTCAATGACCGTCGAGCATCGCCCGGACGCGGCCGTCGCGCTGCTCGCACGGCGTCGGTTCGACGTGGCGCTGCTCGCTCTCGATCTCGGCTCGACGGATGGCCTCGCTCTCATGCGCGCGCTGCAGGCTCGGTCCCCCGGGCTCCCGGTGCTCTTTCTGGTCCCGGAGGGGGCGCGCGATCGCGTGGCTCGGGCGATTCGGGAAGGCGCGGCTGACTGCGTCGGCACGCCGATCGTTCCGGAGGAGGTCGGGGTGCGCGTCTCGGCGGCGCTGGCGGCAGGCCGTGCAGCACGGGACCGCGCGCTGCTCGAGGCGCTCCGCACCGCTCTCCTGGTGTCGGGCCCGGCCGCCACCGTCCTCGCCCGCGTGGCGGATGCGGCTCGAGCGGCGATGGGAGCAGACGTGGCCGCCGTCTTCGCCTTCGAGGACGGACGGCTGGCGCGGGTCGCCGGCGACGACGCGCCGGAGCCGCTGGCGGCCGTCGCGGAGGAGGCCGTCGCGAAGGGCGCACCGGCGGTGCGCACGGGTGAAGGGCGCACGGCGCTTTCCGTCCCCGTGTTGATCCAGGGCGCGACGTCGGGTGCGCTGGCGGTCGAGCTGCCCGGGCCGCCCGCCGACGCCGGCCCGCTCACGCTCCTCGCGGCGCGTGCGGCGCTCGTCATGGCGGAGGAGCGCAGCGGCTCCCGCCTCCGTGGCGCCGTGGGCGCGTCCCTCGGTCGCCTCGCCATCCAGATCGCGCACGAGCTCAACAACCCTCTCGGCGGGTTGAAGCTCTACACGAGCCTGCTCGAGCGCAGCCTCGCGCAGGAGGGAGGCCGCGGGCTCGAGCTCGCGCGGAAGGTCGCCCGGGCGGTCGACGAGCTCGCCGCGCGTGTGGCCGAGATTCGCGCCTATGAGCGGGGCGGAGCCGCGGGGCCGCTCGGCCAGCTGATCGAGAGCTGCGTCGACGAGTGTCTCGAGCGCGGCACGTCGGGTGGACGCGGGGGCGAGGGCGACGCGTAGCAGTCTACTCCTCGCCGCGCTCCTCGTGGGGTGCGCGGCACGCGTCCCCGAGGTCGCGATCGGGCCGCTGGCCGATGGGCTCGACGCGTTCCTCGCCGCCCACGTGCCGGCGGACGAGAACATCCGCGCCGATCGGGTCGCCCGCACCGAGACCGCGAGCTACCACGTCGTCCAGGTGCGGGATCGGGAGGCGCCGCACCGCCACGCCGCCCACGACCTCACGGTGTTCGTGCTGCGCGGGCGGGGCACGCTCACTCTCGGCCACACGCACATTCGGCTCCGGGCCGGCGACGCCGTGCTCATCCCGCGCGGGACCCCGCACGGGTTCGTGAACGAGGGTCGAGGGCGGGCCGTCACCCTCGCCGTCTTCACGCCGCCGCTGGATGCGCCCGACGCCGTGCCGGCCGGCGAGTTTGACTGACAGGCCCACGCCGGGTAGGGACAATAGGAACGATTCCGATCGTTGGGAGGGGATGGTATGCGAATGCGATTGCTCTCAGTGCTCGCCGCCGTGGTCGCCGGGCTCCTCTTGACCCCCGCGGTGCGGGCCGACACGCTCACCGGCGAGGTCGTGGACCTGGCGTGCTACATGGCGCACCCGGAGACCAGCCGGGGTCCCAGCCACAAGAAGTGCGCCGAGACGTGCGCCAAGAAGGGGATCCCGCTCGGCCTGCTCACGGACGACAAGCAGGTGTTCCTCCTCCTGGAGGACCACGAGAACGCGAAGCCCTACGGGCAGGCGAAGGACAAGGCCGGTGAGAAGATCACGATCGATGGCAACAAGGTTGCCCAGGGCGGTCTGCAGGGGATCGTCGTCGAGGCGGTGAAGTAGCGGCGGCGCGCCGGCGGCCTGCGTCCGCTGGCTCAGTGCCCCGTTTCGAGCGCCGCCTTCAAGGCGGCGAGGTGCGACAATTCCTCGGAGAGCCGTCGCAGGCGCTCGAGCACGCGGCTCACCTCGCCCTGGGCCCACTCGAGCTCCTGCTGGCTCACCTTCCCGAGCGCGCTGCGGAGCTGATCGTAGAGGCCGACGAGGCCTTCGACACCGGTGATGCCGGACTCGGCGATGCGGCGGTTGATCTCGTTGGTGAAGTTGATGATCTGATCGGTCTGGCGCACCATGTCTTCCATGGACGCGGTGCATAGCACCGCGTCCGCCCGAGTGACAACAGAGCGGGCGGTCATTGCGGGATTCCCCGCGACGCTTTCCCGGATCGACGTCGGTGCCGAGGCGATCGCACTGTGGGAGGTCGCGGATCTCGAGCGTCACGTCGACCGCACGGCGCTGCTCGCCGGCGACGATCCGCCCGAGCCGCCCTACTGGGCCCATCGCTGGACGGGCGCGGCGGTGCTGGCCGAGGCCGTGCCGCGCGGCGCGCGCTCGGCGGTCGAGCTCGGCTGCGGCCTCGGGCTCCCGGGCCTCGTCGCCGCGCGCCGCGGCGCGCGCGTGACGTTCGTCGACCGGGTGGTGGCGCCGCTCGCCTTCGTGCGCGCGAGTGCGGCGGCGAACAGGCTCGTGGACGTTCAGTGCGTGGTCGCCGACATCACCACGCCGGCCGTCGCCGGACGGTTCGACCTCGTGCTGGCAGCCGAAGTGCTGTACGACCGCACGGCATTCGACGCGGTCGTCCACACGATCGCTCGCCTCCTGGCGCCCGGGGGCCGGGCGCTGGTGGCCGACGCGCGGCGCATCGACACGCTCGGCTTCTACTCGGCGCTCGACACCGCCGGCCTCGCCTGGCGCGCCGTCGAGCACCCCGTCCGCGAGGAGGGCCTCCCGCTGACGGTTCGGGTCGCCGAGATCGCCTGGCGCTGAGGCAGCGTTTGGAGTTTCTCAGCCGAGCAGGCTCGGACCGGGTGCGGCGGCGCGGGCGGGCCGGCCGCCTCCCGGGAGCTCCCAGCTCGGCCGCGTGCGTCCGAAGGGCATCGCGAGGAGCCTGCCGAGCGTCACCTCCCGCGGGTGGCGGTAGGCGGGGACGCCGATCGTGACCTCCTCCTGTGGCACGTCGAGCCGGAGGGTGCCGTGCAGCCAATCCCAGAGGGTGAGACCGCTCGACCAGTTCGAGTCCGTCTCCTCGCGCACGGTCGAGTGGTGGATGCCGTGCATGCGCGGCGTCACGATGAACCGGTTGAGGCGCCGCTCGGCCGCGATCGGCAGGCGCACGTTCGCATGGTGGAACATGATCGAGACGAGCGTCGCGGTCTGCCAGGCCGAGAGGGCGAGCGGCGGCACGCCGATCAGCACCACCTGCGCGATGCGCCACCCGATCGAGATCACGATCTCGGCGAAGTGGAAGCGCAGCGCCGTCGAGGCGTCGAGGTCGAGGTCCACGTGGTGCACGACGTGAAACCGCCAGAGGAACGGCACGCGGTGCGTGAGCACGTGCCAGCCGTAGAGCGTGTAGTCCATGAACACGACGGCGAGCAGGAGATGGAGCCAGGTGGGCAGGGGTGCCCAGCCGAGGAGGCCCCATCTCCCCGCCTCGACCCACCGCGCCAGCGGCAATATCGCCGGCAGCTCCACGAAATGGACCGCACCCGCGCTGAAGGTCGCGACGGCGAGGTTGCGGGCCGTGCGTCGCAGCTTGGGCTCGACGGACCGCCTGAGGGGGTAGCGCTGCTCGAGCCACACGAGCACGAGGAAGGTCCCGGCAAGGAGGGGCCCGCTCACGATCGGCGGGACGACGTCAGCCGGCACATGGGGACCGTTGCACAACCAGGCCACCGAGAGTAGCTTCAGGCTCGGTGCGTATCCGGTCTCTCATCGCGGTCGCGTCTGCCCTATCGATCACGGTAGCGGTCCAGGTTGCCTACGCGGTCCCGTCCCGGACGATGCGCGAGCTGCGCGCCGCCCGCTGCTGCGCAACGCGGTGTCAGCACCAGAACCGCGGCATCGCAAAGGCAGCGCGCTGCTGCAGCGTTGAGCAGGCCTCAGCCGAGCAGGCCACGCTCGCACCGTCCGCCAAGCTGCACCCCACGTTCCTGGTCGGTCTCTCGTGTCCGGTCTCGGGCGGCAGCGTGGATGGGACCTACGTCCAGACGTCGGGTCCTTCCGATCCCGTCGCGCGCGCGAGCCCCGTCTTTCTCCTGATCCGTTCGCTCCGCCTCTAGACTTCTCTCCCAACCAGCGACGGCCCGTCGGGGCTGATGCGCCGCGGGCAGGGTGCGCGACGTTTCGTCGCGCGAGCAAGGGAGAGAATCATGAAGACCACGAAGACTCTGCTGCTGACAATCTTCGCCATCTCCGCCACGGCCCAGGTGGCCGCGGGGGAGTCACACGCGATCAGCGAGCTGAAGGCGGGCCAACAGAGGCAGGCCGTCGCCCGCCTGAAGGCGGCCGAGGCGAATCTGGCTCGGCGAGCCGATCAGACAAAGGGCGGCGCACGCCAGGTCCTGCTCCTCGAGCAGCAACGCGTCAACGGCCTCATCGAGGACCTCGAGCGCGGGAAGCCTGTCGCGCCCGATGCAATCGATAGGGCCCTACAGCGCGCCGAGCAGGGGACCCCGTAAGGCCACGCTCGCGTCGCCTCGACGCGGCCCGACCGCAAGCGCCGCCAAGGCCACTACGCCTTCGTCGCCCCGCAGGCACGCCTTGAGTTCCTCGCGGGCGCGGCGCAGTTCGGCCAGCGCACTCGGGCGCTCGCCGCGGTCGAGGTACGCACGGGCCAGCCGCAGATGCTCGACGTAGCCGGGACATGGGTCGCTCGCGCTCGAGATCGGCCCACCGACGAGCACGAGAGCGAGAACAAGGGGAGCGAGTCGCCCAGCCATTGTACCCGGGTCGGAGCAAGGCGGATGCCACGAGGTGTCCTGGTACGCATCACGGAATGCACGGGTGATGGTTCTGCCCCGGTCGTGATTGCCCGCCCATTTGGCATCACTGCTCGCCGACGAGGCAATCGGGGAGGGAGTATGTCGCAGACGACGAGAGGCGTATTCGTGGCCGCCGTGCTGCTGGTGGCGGCGGCGCCCGGACGCGGAGACGAACCTCCGGCCATTCGCCTGGCCGAGGTGATCGAGGAAGCACGGGTGCAGAACCCCGAGATCAAGGCGGCGCGGGCACGCGCTCAGGCCGCGTCCTACGTGCCCGCGCAGGCCTCCGCCTACGACGACCCGGTATTCAGCTACGAGACCTGGAACGCGCCCGAGTCCTTCGACGTCACGCGGGCCGACAACAACATCCTGAGGCTCTCCCAGAAGGTGCCCTTCCCGGGGAAGCGCACGCTCGCGGGCACCGCCGCCGAGCGCGACGCCGACGTCGCCCGCCGCGAGGCGGACATGGTGCAGCTCGAGGTGATCGCGGCCGTGAAGCGCGCCTACTGGGACCTCTGGCTGGTGCACGAGAACCTCCTCGTCTACTCTCGCGACAAGGACCTGGTGGAGCGCCTCGCGCGCATCGCCGAGCAGAAGTACGCCGTCGGCCAGGTCTCCCAGCCCGACGTGCTGCGCGCCCAGGTCGAGCTCACGCGTCTCATCAACCGCGTGACCACGCAGACGCTCGGCGTCGACGCGGCGCGTGCGGAGCTCGCCGCGCTGCTCAGCCGGGAGGATCCGGGATCGATCGGGATCCCGGAGGAGCCGGAGAGGGTGCGGCTCGAGCAGGATATCGGGTCGCTGACGGAAGTTGCCCTTCGCCAGCGCCCCGAGCTCGCGGCACAGCAGGCCTCCATTGCGCGGTTCGAGGCGAACCGCCGGTTCGTACGCCTCAGCTACTTCCCCGATTTCGAGTTCATGGCGGAACGCTTCTACAACTTCGACCGCCGCGACGGGCTGGGCGCGATGGTCTCGATCTCGATCCCGCTCGCCTACAAGTACAAGTACGACGCGGCCGTCGGCGAGGCGAACGCCCGGATCACGACGGCGCAGGCCGACCTCCGTCGTCTGCAGGACCGGATCCGGCGCGAGGTGCGGCAGGCGTACCTGCGCGCCAAGACAGCGCTCGCGCAGCGGGACCTCTTCCTGTCGACGCACATCCCGCAGGCCGAGCAGGCGCTGCGCGCGTCGCAGGTCGGTTACGAGACGGGCAGGGTCGACTTCCTTTCCCTCATCGACAGCGTGCGCGCCATCGAATCCGTCCACCTCGAGCACTTCCAGGCCGAGGCGGACTTCGAGAAGGCCTATGCCGACCTGGAGCGCGCGGTCGGCAGCGAGCAGTGAGGCATTCCGAAATGGCAAGACGTTTCGTTCCGTTCCTCGTGATCGGTGTCGCTCTGCTCGCTCCCACGCCGTTCGTTGCAGACGACGACGCGCAGGCGGCCGGAGCGCCAACCGCGGAGCGGGCGGCGCCAGCGGCGGAAGGCGTCCGACCCGAGGAGGGCTTCGCCCGCGCTCCGATCCGCCTCGACGGCATTCAACAGCAGGCGATCGGGCTCACGTACGGCACGGTCGAGCGCCGTCCCCTGGAGCAGGTGATCCGGACCGTGGGCCGCTTAGACTACGACGAGCGCAAGCTGGCCGAGGTGACGCTCAAAGTGGAGGGGTACATCGGCGACCTCTTCGTCGACTACACGGGCAAGCCGGTCCGCAAGGGCGATCCGCTGTTCACGATCTACAGCCCCGAGCTGGTGACGGCGCAGGAGGAGTACCTGCTCGCCCACGAGACGCTCGGCCGCCTCGGCGGCAGCAACGTCCCGAGCGCGCTCGACAGTGCGCGGTCTCTCGTCCGCGCGAGCCGCGAGCGCCTCCGGCTCTGGGATCTCGCCGACCAGCAGGTCCGGGCGCTCGAGGAGAGCAGGAAGCCCGAGCTCTACCAGACGATCTACTCGCCGATCTCGGGGGTCGTGATCGAGAAGATGGCCTTCAAGGGCCACCGGACCGAGCCGGGAATGCCCCTCTACAAGATCGCCGATCTCTCCACGGTCTGGGTGTACGCGGACATCTACGAGTACGAGCTGCCGTTCGTCCAAGTCGGGCAGGAGGCCCGCATCACCTTGGCGTACTATCCGGCGGAAGAGTGGACCGCACGCCTCACCTACGTCTACCCCTCCATCGACCCGAAGACCCGCACCGCGAAGGTGCGGTTCGAGCTCCCGAACTCCGGCAAGCATCAGCTCCTGCCCGAGATGTACGGCAACGTCGAGCTCCACGTCCCGGCGGGCGAACGCGTGGCGGTCCCCGAGACCGCCGTGCTCGACTCCGGCCGCCGGCAAGTGGTCTTCGTCGCGTCGACCGACGGACAGCTCGTGCCGCGCGACGTGAAGCTCGGCAGCCGCTTCGACGACTACGTCGAGGTGCTGGAAGGCCTCTCCCCCGGGGAACGCGTCGTGACCAGCGCCAACTTCCTCGTCGACTCCGAGAGCAAGCTCCAGGCGGCCGAGAGCATGATGGGGATGATGGGCGCCATCGGCATGGGCGACTGGAAGATGGAGAGCGCCCGGCCGATGGAGATGGGCGGTCAGGCGGGTCCCGGGCAGGAGGAAAGGCGTGTCGGCGATGTCATGGTCGCGGTCTCCGTGGCGGCCGGGCCGGCCAAGGTCGGAGAGAACGCCATCCGCGTGCACGTCCGCGACGCGAGCGGTGCGCCCGTCAAAGGCGCCGCCGTGAGCTTCTCGTACACGATGGACATGCCGGGCATGAGCATCGAGCAGGCCCGCGCGCAGGAGCGGGGCGACGGGATGTACGAGGGGAGCGCGCGCTTCACGATGGCGGGACCGTGGGGGCTCGTCGTCGAGATCGAGCGGCCGGGCAAGCCGCCCGCCCGCGAGAAGTTCACGCTGCGGGTGAGCGGCTAGCTGGCGGACGCCATGATCGACCGGATCATCGAATACAGCGCGCGCAACCGCTTCCTCGTCCTGCTGCTCGTCTTCTTCGCGACCGCGGCCGGGGTCTGGTCGCTGCGCACGAGTCCGCTCGACGCCATCCCCGACCTCTCGGACGTGCAGGTGATCGTCTTCGCCGACTGGCCCGGGCGCAGCCCGGACATCGTGGAGGACCAGATCACCTACCCGATCATCACGACGATGATCGCCGCGCCGCGCGTGAAATATGTCCGCGGCGAGTCGATGTTCGGCTACTCCTTCGTCAACGTCGTGTTCGAGGACGGCACGGACCTCTACTGGGCGCGGAGCCGCGTCCTCGAGTACATGCAGGGCATCACGGGCCGGCTTCCCGAGGGCGTGAGCCCCCGCCTCGGGCCCGACGCGACGGGTGTGGGGTGGGTCTACGAGTACGCCCTCGTCGACCGGAGCGGGAAGCACACGCTCGCGGACCTGCGCTCGTTCCAGGACTGGTACCTGCGCTACTGGCTGGCGAGCGTCGACGGCGTGGCCGAGGTCGCCTCGGTCGGCGGCTTCGTGAAGCAGTACCAGGTCGAGGTCGACCCGGCGACGCTCCTCGGCTACCGCCTGCCGCTCCGCGACGTCATCGAGGCGATCCGGCGGTCGAACAACGAGGTCGGCGGCCGCCTGGTCGAGTTCAACGGGACCGAATACCTGGTCCGCGGCCGGGGCTACGTGCGCTCGGTCGAAGACATCGAGCAGATCGCCGTCGGGACGAACGGCAGCGGGACGCCGGTCCTGGTCCGCGACGTCGGTCGGGTGCATCTCGGTCCCGACCTCCGGCGCGGGCTCGTCGAGCTGGACGGCGACGGCGAGACCGTCGGCGGCGTCGTCGTGATGCGGCACGGACAGAACGCGCTCCAGGTCATCGAGGGTGTCAAGCGCAAGCTCGAGGAGGTGAAGGCGTCCCTCCCGCCCGGGGTGGAGATCGTCAGCACCTACGATCGCTCGGATCTCATCCACCGGGCGATCGACACCCTCCGGCACACGCTGGTCGAGGAGCTCGCGATCGTGAGCCTCGTCATCCTGATCTTCCTCTGGCACATCCCGAGCGCGCTCATCCCGATCTTCACGATCCCGATCGCCGTCCTGCTGGCGTTCATCCCCATGCGGGCGATGGACATTACCGCCAACATCATGTCGCTCGGCGGGATCGCGGTGGCGATCGGGGCGATGGTGGACGCGGCGATCGTCGTCGTCGAGCAGACCCACAAGAAGCTCGAGCACTGGCAGGCCGAGGGACGGCCGGGCGATTTCCGCAACGTCGTCGTGGGTGCCGTCAAGGAGGTCGGCGGGCCGAGCTTCTTCTCGCTGCTGGTGATCGCCGTCTCCTTCATTCCCATCTTCGCGCTCGAGGCGCAGGAAGGGCGGCTCTTCAAGCCGCTCGCCTTCACGAAGAACTTCTCGATGGCGATCGCGGCCGTCCTGGCGATCACGCTCGACCCCGCGATGCGGCTCCTGTTCACCCGGCTCGAGCCGTTCACGTTCCGGCCGGGCTGGCTCCGCCGCGTGGCCAACGCCGTGCTCGTGGGCACGATCCACAGCGAGGAGCGGCACCCGATCAGCCGGCCGCTCATGCGCCTCTACCACCCGGTCGTGAAGCTCGTCCTCCGCTTCCGCTGGCTGACCGTTGCCGCGGCGGTCGTGATCGTCGCCCTCACGGTCCCCATCTACTTCTGGCTCGGGTCCGAGTTCATGCCGCCGCTGAACGAGGGCACGATCCTCTACATGCCGACCGCGCTCCCCGGCATGTCGATCACCCAGGCCCGCGCCGCCATCCAGACGCAGGACCGGATGATCAAGCAGTTCCCCGAGGTGGACCACGTCTTCGGCAAGGCCGGACGCGCCGAGACACCGACGGATCCCGCGCCGCTCAGCATGTTCGAGACGGTGGTGACGCTGAAGCCCGAGGAGGAGTGGCCCGCGGGCATGACGTGGGACAAGCTCCTCGCCGAGATGGATCGCACGATCCGCTTCCCGGGCATGCCGAACATCTGGTGGATGCCGATCCAGACGCGCACCGAGATGCTCGCCACCGGCATCCGCAGCGTCCTCGGCGTCAAGGTGTACGGCCCCGATCTCACGGAGATCGGGCGCATCGCGCGCGAGATCGAGGGCGCGGTCGCCACGCTTCCCGGGACGCGCAGCGCCTTCGCCGAGCGCACGACGAGCGGCTACTACCTCGACGTCACCGTGCGGCGCGACGCCGTCGCGCGCTACGGCCTGACGGTCGGCGACGTGCAGGACGTCGTCGAGTCGGCCATCGGCGGGACGAGCATCTCCCAGACCGTGGAGGGTCGCGAGCGGTACAGCATCAACGTCCGCTACTTCCGCGACGAGCGCAGCGACCCGGAGAGCCTGAAACGGGTGCTCGTGACGAGCCCGGACGGCGCGCAGATTCCCCTCGCGCAGCTCGCCGACATCGGATTCTCCACCTCACCGCCGTCGATCCGCGACGAGGACGGCCAGCTCGTCGGCTACGTGTTCGTCGACGTGGCGGGCCGGGACCTTGGCAGCTACGTCGAGGAGGCGAAGCGCGTCGTCGCCGAGCGGGTCCAGCTCCCGCCCGGCTACCACCTCGGCTGGGCGGGTCAGTTCGAGTACCTGCAACGGGCGAGCGCGCGCCTCAAGCTCGTGGTGCCGTTCACCCTGCTCATCATCTTCGTGCTGCTCTACGTGAACACGACTTCGGTCACGAAGACCCTCATCATCCTGCTCGCCGTGCCGTTCTCGGCCGTCGGGGCGATCTGGCTGCTGTGGCTCCTCGGCTACAACATGAGCATCGCGGTGTGGGTGGGCCTGATCGCCCTCCTCGGCGTCGACGCGGAGACCGGTGTCTTCATGCTCCTCTACCTCGACCTCGCCTTCGCCGAGCATCGGCGCCGCGGCCGCATGCGGTCGTGGCGGGATCTCGAGGAGGCGATCATCGAGGGCGCCGTCAAGCGCCTGCGGCCCAAGGTGATGACGGTCGCGGTGATGTTCATGGGGCTGCTCCCCATCATGTGGTCGCATGGCACGGGGGCCGACGTGATGAAGCGGATCGCGGCGCCCATGATCGGCGGCATCTTCACGTCGTTCTTGATGGAGCTCCTCGTCTACCCCGCGATCTACGCCATCTGGCGCCGCCGTCAGCTGCCGTCCCCGAGGGGGGCGGGGCTTGCCTAGCTTAGTTGCCTAGAGCAGGGGCAGGGCTCCCCCTTGGTGCGCGGTAGTCCGTCACCTCGAGGTGCTCTTCGCCGAGCCGGAGACGCACGACGCGCATGCGGACGGGGCACACGCCCCGCAATCGCTAGTAGTCGTGCATGGTCCGGCGGACGCGCCGTCGCCGAGTGGCTGTAGAGCGCTCCCCGGTTGCCGCGGGTGGCAAGCCCGAAGCAGGTCAGGGGGGCGGCGGGGTGGCGCGATCGTGCAGGAAGACGTCCAGCTTGTTGTTGTGATCGTACGCCACGAGGTTCGGGGAGGCGCTTTCGAAGGCGATGAAGCGGCCGTCGCCCGAGGGCAGCGGAAAGCCGTCGCCCGACGGGCTCGGGCTAAATACACGCCGGGCAGTCAGGGTCACCGTCTCGATGGACCCGGTCTGCCGGTCGTAGACCTCGTTGCCGCCCCCGACGAAGCGCCCCTCCGCGGAGATCGCGGGAAAGTAGACGGGCTGGGAAAACGGCGGCACATCGCGTGCGCCGGTCGTGCGATCGTATGCGTAGACCCGAGGACCCGAGTAGTCGACGCTATGCTCATTGTAGACGACGATCCGGCCGTCGGCCGAGATGCGGCCGCCGAAGCCGCCGGCGGCGAGCTCGGATCCGTTGGTCGCGAGGCTCACGCGCTCGGTTGCGCCGGTCATCCGGTCGTGCAGGAAGACGTCCTCGCCCTGGTAGGAATTGTTGCCATTGGTATCGCCCGGGACCAGGTTGCTGGCGAAGCTCACGAAGACGACGAACCGCCCGTCGGCCGAGATGTCGATCGGCCCGTTGCTGTAGAGGTTGCCCTGGGTGCCGTCGGAAGCGACGCTCACCCGCTCCGTGGCGCCCGTCGTCCGGTCGTGGACGAAGATGTCGCTGTTGGCGTTCGTGTCGCCCGCCACGAGGTTGTCGGCCCAGCTGAGGAAGGCGACGAATCGTCCGTCGGCCGACAGCCCCCCGCCGGCAGAGTAGCCGTTCCCCCCCGTGCCGTCCGAGGCGACGCTCACCCGCTCGGTCGTTCCCATCACCCGATCGTGCACGAAGACGTCAGGGCTGCCGTTGGCATCGCCCGCAACGAGGTTGGTGGCGTCGCTGTCGAACACGACGAAGCGGCCGTCGGGCGAGAGTCCGAGCGCGAAGCTGTCACGGTTCCCCTCGCTGCCGTCCGACGCGACGCTCACCCGCTCGGTGGTGCCCGTCGTCCAGTCATGGACGAAGGCGTCGACCACGCCGTTCGTATCGTCGGTGACGAGATTCGTGGCAGCGCTCGTGAATGCCACCACGTGGCCGTCGTCCGAGATTCCGGAAGGGGCGCTGTCGCCGTCGCCGCCGCGGATGCCGTCCGCTGCGATGCTGATCAGCCTCACCGTGTCGGCACAGTAGGGATTGCTCGCGGGATCTGCATAGGCGGCTGCGAACGGGCCGGTGACGAGGGAGAGCAGGCCGGGCGTGCCGGAGGAATAGGAGCCACAGTCGGGCAGGGTCGGGCAGGCGGCGGTGATCTTGGTTCCGGCCCTGGCGAGGGCGCCGGCCGTGCACTCTCTCGCCCTTGGCTCGAGCCCATCGAACGGATCGTCCGCCGTGTCGGGGGTGCAGGTCCTCCGGTCGTCGCGGCCTTGCAGCACCCGGTAGCACTTGCGGAGGCACCGCCCGAGGTTCGTCGCGAGCGCGCCGAGTGCCTTTACGACCGCGGCCTCGCACGAGAGGCGCGCCGGATCGCAGAGCAGCTCTGGTGCCACGACCGGGTCGATCAACGCAGCTTGTGCCGCTTCCTCGCCGGCGGCGAAGGACTGGGGCGTCTCACCCTCATAAGGCGCACAGCGCGGGAAGTTCTCCGGCGGGCAAACCTGCATCACCGTCGCCTCGTATTGGGCGTCGGGAGGGCCCATACACGCCAGCGTCACCGGATCGAACCCGGGCGGATCCGAGCAGACGCGGGTCGCGTCGCCGCCCGTTCGGACCACCTCGCACTGGACGATGCAGGCCGCCCGCTGGCTGGCCCATTTGCCGATCGCGCCGGCGGCCGCGTCCTCGCACTTGAAGACGCGCGGGTCGACGATCGCGGCCGCCGGCGCCGCGAGCAGCGCCACTGCCATGCCGAGTGCGAGCGCTGTCGTCTGCCTCGCCTCCAGGGCGGGGGGCCGTTCAAGGGGCATAGGAACCACCACGCCGCTCCCTTCCCGGATACCGACGTCGCTCCGGAGCCGCATATTAGGAGGCGGACAAAGCGACCGTCAAGAGAAATTCTCGGCTTGGAGAGACCCGGGGGAATCCAGATTCCTGCGTCGAGGACAGCGCTGACGCCGCACGTCAGGGAGGCGCGGGGATGTTGCCGCATGAAGCTCCCACTCCAACGCAGATCTGCGCAAGGGGCAGGAGCAGGCGTGGCAATCCGGGCCGCGCGATGGCGGGGGCCGCGAGGGCTAAAGCGCGGCTCGATGTTGTCGGGCTCCGAGTTCTTCCCTATAGTGGAACCCATGAAGCAGTTACTGGTCGAGGTCGATGAAGACACGTTCAAGAAACTCGAGCAGATTGCTCCGGCTCGATCGCGACGACGTTCGGCTTTCATTCGCGCGGCCATCCAGAAGGCGATCCTCGAGGATCTGGAGCGTGCCACCGCCGAAGCGTACCGCAGGGTCCCCGACAGCCCCGATGACGCCTGGTTCGATCCCCGTGTCTGGGAGCGGAAGCCGCCCGCGTATCGTGGCCGGAGGCGACGGTGAAGCAATACGAGATCTGGTGGGCGAGCCTGCCACTTCCAGTGGGGCGCCGGCCGGTTCTCCTGCTGTCGCGAAACCCGGCCTACCCCTACCTGAACAAGGTGCTCGTCGCTGAAGTCACCACCACGGTCCGCGGAATCCCGCAGGAGGTGACGGTGGGGCGGCCGGAAGGCTTGCCGTCCGCTTCGTTCGTCAATCTCGACAATCTGCACACGGTCGCCAAGCGTCAGCTCACCAAGCGCGCGGGCTCGTTGAGGTCCACCCGCGAGATCGAGATCAAGCGCGCGCTCGGTCATGCACTCGGCTGGGTCGAGCTGAGCGCGCTCTGAGCGCGCCTGGAGCCCTGACACCCGGCCGGCGTGGCAATCCGGGCCGCACGATGGCGGGGTCGGCGAGGCCGCGGTAGAGAAGGCGGCGATGGAACGCCGCGACGTCGTCATCGTTGGCTCCGGCCCGGCCGGCGCGGCGACGGCGCTCGGTCTCGCCGCCCGCGCGCCGGCGCTGGCCGCGCGGTCGGTGCTGCTCGAGAAAGCCCGGCATCCGCGCGACAAGACGTGCGCCGGCGGGGTGATCCCGAAGGCCGTCCGCCTGCTCGAAAGCCTCGACGTGCCGCTGACGGTGCCGCAGGCGCGGGTGGACCACGCCGGCGTGGCGCTCCCCGGCGGACGCGAGCTGGCGGTCGACGGCGAGGATCTCTGCCGGGTCGTCCGCCGCCGGGAGCTCGACGCGCAGCTCGCCTGGACGGCGCGCGACCGGGGCGTCGAGTTCCGCGAGGAGGAGCGCGTGACGCACGTGGCGCGGGACGGCGCCGGCGTGCGCGTCGAGACCTCGCGGCGGACCTACTGGACGCCGGTGGTCGTCGGCGCCGACGGCAGCGGCAGCCTCGTCCGCCGCGCGCTCGTCGGGGGAGGCGGTGTCACCGCGCGGGCGGTCATGTGTGACGTCCCGGTCGCCGCGACGTCCTGGACGGGCTTCGCCGGACGCCGCTACGACTTCGACTTCAGCGCGTGCCGGACAGGCCTGCGCGGCTACCGCTGGGCGTTCCCGTGCCTCATCGACGGAGTCCCCCATGCCAACGTGGGGGTCTACGCGCTGCCGCCCGCCTGCGGGACGCGGCTCCGCACCGAGCTCGCAACGGAGCTCGCCCGCCTCGGTACGACGGCGGTGGCCTGGAAGGCGTTTCCGATTCACGCCTACGTGGGGGCGCCGCGCCTCACCGCCCCGCACGCGCTGCTCGTCGGCGATGCCGCGGGCGCCGACCCGCTCATGGGCGAGGGCATCTCCTTCGCGCTCGAGTACGGTCTCCTGGCGGCCGAGGCGATCTGCGCGGCCCACGGGACAGGCGACTGGTCGTTCCGCGGCTACGCGCGCGCCGTCGAGCGCGGACCGCTCGGACGGAAGCTCCACCGCCTCGGCCTCGCGACGCGGCTCTTTTACGGACCTCGGGGTCGACTCTGGTTCCGGCTCGCTGCGCTGAGCCCGCGCGCGCAGGCGATCGGCCTCGCCTGGTACAACGGCGTCGACGGCTGGGACCGCCGCAATGCGTTCGCGGCCCTCGCGGCGCTGTTCAAACGCTTTTGACAGCCCGCCCGGCCGTTTGCTACCCGGGAGCCCAATGGCGTCCGCAGGGCGGGGTCGGCGGCGCCGCCGCAAGCTGGCGACGGCGGCGCCACACCTCGAGACGCTCCTCTGGCGCGTCGGCATCCGGCTCGTGGCGGGCGTGGACGAGGTGGGGATGGGCCCGCTCGCCGGCCCGGTCATCGCCGCCGCCGTGGTGCTGCCGCCCGGAACGTGTCTCGACGGCGTGGCGGACTCGAAGGTGCTCCAGGCGCCGGTGCGCGAGCGGCTCGCGGTGGAGATCCGGCGCCGCGCCCTGGCGGTCGGCCTGGGGATCGTCGAGCCCGAGGAGATCGACCGCCTGAACATCTATCGGGCAGGTCTCGCCGCGTGCCGCCGCGCGCTCGACGCCCTTCGCCCGCTCGTCCCGGGCTACGTCCTGGTCGATGGCCGGGAGATCCCCGACCTGCCGATGCCGCAGAGCGCCTACCCGAAGGGCGACTCGTTCGTGTGCTCGATCGCCGCCGCGTCGATCGTCGCCAAGGTGGAGCGGGACGCCATCATGTGCGAGCTCGACGCGCGCTATCCGGGCTACGGCTTCGCCCATCACATGGGGTACGCGACCCGGCGCCACTTCGCCGCCATCCGCGAGCACGGGCCCTCGCCCGTGCACCGCCGCTCGTTCGCACCCGTGCGGGCGGCGGCGCGAGGCGAGCTGGATCGCCAGATCGCGCTGCCGACGCTCGCCACGAGCGACTGAAGCGACCCTTCGCCGCGCTTTTCCCTGCGGCTGAATGGCCTATAATCGAGAGGTTCGTCGATATGGACGCCACCCTGCTTCTTGACCTCTACCGGAGCATGGCGCTCTGCCGCCGCTTCGAGGAGGCCGCCGCGAAAGCCTATACGCAGGGCAAGATCCGCGGCTTCCTGCACCTTTACATCGGCCAGGAGGCGGTGGCGGTCGGGGCCATCTCGGCGGCCGAGCCGACCGACTACATCGTCGCCACCTACCGGGAGCACGCCCATTACCTGGCCCGCACCGGTGATGCCCGCGCGGCGATGGCCGAGCTCTACGGGCGGGCGACGGGCGCGAGCGGCGGACGCGGCGGGTCGATGCACCTCTTCGACGCCGGCAAGCGATTTCTCGGCGGCTGGGCGATCGTCGGCGGCCACGTGCCGATCGCCGCCGGCGTGGCGTTCGCCAGCAAGTACCGCGACGAGAAGGACGTGACGCTCTGCTTCTTCGGCGACGGCACGGCGAACATGGGTGCCTTTCACGAGGGGCTCGCGCTCGCCGGTCTGTGGAAGCTCCCGGTCGTCTTCATCTGCGAGAACAACCAGTACGCCATGGGGACGCCGCTCTACCGCACGATGTCGGTTCCGGACGTCGCGGTCCGCGCCCGCGGCTATCCGATGGAGTCCGAGATCGTCAACGGCGACGACGTGCTCGAGATGCGCGACGCCGTGCGGCGGGCGGTCGAGCGCGCACGCAAGGACAGTCTGCCCTTCTTCATCGAGGCCAAGACCTACCGCTTCCGCGGCCACTCGATGGCCGACCCTGCCAAGTATCGCAGCAAGGAGGAGGTGCAGAAGTGGATGGAGCGCGATCCGATCAACGTCCTCGGGCAGCGCATGCAGACGCTCGGCATCGCCAGCGCCGAGCAGCTCCGGGCGCTCGACGACGACGTCAAGGCGCAGGTCGAGGACGCCGTCGAGTTCGCCGAGCAGTCGCCGCTCCCGGCGCCGGAGACGGTGACCGAGCACGTGTATGCCTGAGCCGCGCGTCGTGACCTTCCGCGAGGCCCTCCGCGAAGCCATGGTGGAGGAGATGGAGCGCGACCCCTCGATCTTCCTCATGGGCGAGGAGGTCGGGCACTACCAGGGCGCGTACAAGGTCTCCGAGGGCATGCTCGCGCGCTTCGGCGAGAAGCGCGTGATCGACACGCCGATCGCGGAGACGGGCTTCGCCGGCGTGGGCATCGGGGCGGCGATGATCGGGCTCCGGCCGATCATCGAGTTCATGACCTGGAACTTCTCGCTCACCGCCTACGACCAGCTCGTGAACAACGCCGCCAAGCTGCGCTACATGTCGAACGGCCAGTTCACGCTGCCGATCGTCTTCCGCGGGCCCGGCGGCGCGGCGCACGCGCTCGCGGCCCAGCACTCGCAGGCCCTCGAATCGCTCTACGCCCACGTGCCGGGCCTGAAGGTGGTCGTGCCCGCCACCCCGGCGGACGCCAAGGGACTGCTGAAGGCCGCCATCCGGGACGACAACCCGGTCGTCTTCGTCGAGAGCGAGGTGATGTACGCGCTCAAGGGCGAGGTGCCGGCCGGCGAGCACGTCGTACCGCTCGGGCTGGCCGACGTGAAGCGGCCCGGGCGCGACGTGACCGTCGTCACGTGGGCCAAGATGCTGCACGCCTCCCTCAAGGCCGCCGAGGAGCTCGCCCGCGACGGCATCGAGGTGGAAGTGCTCGACCTCCGCACCATTCGGCCGCTCGACGGCGAGGCGATCGTCGACTCCGTGCGACGCACGGGTCGCTGCCTCGTCGTCCAGGAAGGCTGGCCGTTTGCCGGTGTGGCCGCGGAGGTGATCACGCTCGTCGTGCGCGAGGCGTTCGACGAGCTCGACGCGCCGCCCGACCGTCTGACGAGCGTCGACGTGCCGATGCCATACGCGACCAACCTGGAGACCCTCGTGATCCCGTCGCCGGATCGCGTCGTCGCTGCCGTGCGCCGGCTCCTCGGGCTCGAGGAGGCGCCGGTTCGTCCGGCGGCGGCCGGGGGCACGCGCTAGCACGCCGTAGGACCGACTTCCGTCCCGGCCGGAGGCATCGATGCCCGACGTCACCATGCCGAAGCTCTCCGACACGATGGAGGAGGGGAAGATCCTCCGCTGGCTGAAGCAGCCCGGCGACAGGGTCGCGATCGGCGACGTGCTGGCCGAGGTCGAGACCGACAAGGCGAACATGGAGCTCGAGGCCTTCGACGAGGGCGTCCTCTCGGAGGTGCGCGTGAAGGAGGGCGAGAGCGCACCGGTGGGCGCGGTCATCGCCGTGCTCGCGTCGGCCGAGCAGCGGAAGGGGACCTCTCGGCCCGCCGCGCCCGCCGAGAGTCAGAAAAAGCCCGAGCCCGCCAAGCCGGCGCCTCGGCCGGCCGAAGTCCCTTCGGGGGCCGCGCGCGGCGAGGGACGGCCGGAGGCCGCTCGCGAGTCGTGGCGCCCGACCGTCGTCCGGCGCCCGGAGGCGGCGGCCGAGGCCGAGGGGGCGGAGCACGTGAAGGCCTCACCCCGCGCGCGTCGCCTCGCGCGCGAGCACCAGATCGATCTGGCCTCGCTCACCGGTACGGGGCCGGGCGGACGGGTCGTCGAGAAGGACATCGAGGCGGCGATCGCGGCCCGAGGCGCGGCGCCGAAAAGGGAGCCGGCCCCCGCACCCGAGGCGTCACGCCGCGGCGATCGGCGCCTGGAGCTCTCGCGCGTGCGCCGCACCACGGCCAAGCGCATGGGCGAGTCGAAGCGAGAGGTGCCGCACTTCTACGCCTCGGCCGACATCCGGATGGACGAGGCGGTCCGCCTGAAGGAGGCGCTGGCCGGTCTGGGAGGCGAATTCGAGGGGATCACCTTCACGCACCTCGTCCTGAAGGCCGCGGGCGTGGCGCTGACCCGGGTGCCCGAGGTGAACGCCTCTTACGACGGCGACGCGATGGTGCTGCACGACACCGTCCACGTCGGCGTGGCGACGGCCGTGGAGCAGGGTCTGATCGTGCCGGTCATCCATGACTGCGACCGCGAGCCCCTCGGCGCGATCGTGCAGCGGGCGCGCGCCGTGGTCGAGCGGGCCCGGGCGGGCCGCTTCGCAGCCGACGACCTGTCGGGTGGGACGTTCACGATCTCCAACCTCGGCATGTACCCGGTCTCGCAGTTCGCGGCGGTGATCAACCCGCCGCAGGCCGCGATCCTCGCCGTCGGAGCGATCCGCGCGGTGCCGGTGGTCGATGGCGATCGGGTCGTGCCGGGCCGCGTGATGACCGTGACCCTCTCCTGCGATCACCGCATCATCGACGGCGTCATCGCGGGCCGCTTTCTGGCTGAGCTGCGCGGCCTGCTCGAGCGTCCGCTGGCGCTCGTCGTCTGATGGCGTCCGAGGTCGCGACCAAGCTCCTCGAAGTCGGGATCCCGGGACGCGTCGACTATGACGAGGCGCTCGCCTGGCAGGAGCGTCTCGTCACGCGCCGGCTCGCCGGTGGACCCGACTCCCTCCTGCTCGTCGAGCATCCGCCCGTCTACACGCTCGGCCGGAGCGCAGACGCACGACATCTTCGGATCGCCGCGGCGGGCGACGTGCCTATCCGCAGGGTCGCACGCGGCGGTCAGGTGACGTATCACGGCCCCGGACAGCTGATCGGCTACCCCATCGTGGCGCTCGCCGCGCAGGGGCGTGACGTCCATCGTTACCTGCGCTCTCTCGAGGAGGTGGTGATCGCGACCCTCGCGGCCTTCGGGATCGCGGGGGAACGGATTCCCGGCTTCACCGGGGTCTGGGTGCGCGGGCGAAAGGTCGCCTCGATCGGGATCGCGGTCCGGCGCTGGGTCGCCTGGCACGGATTTTCACTCAACGTGGGACGCGACCTCGGCGGCTTTGCGTCGATCACGCCGTGCGGCATCTGCGGGGTCGAGATGACGTCGATCGCGCACGAAGGCGGACCTGACGATGTGGCGCAGGTGATCCCTGTCGTCCTGGGGCGCTTCGTTGCGCTCTTCGGCTACGACGCCTGGGATCTCGTGACCCCCGAGGCCCAGGCCGACCGTCGGGCGGCACCGTGAGCTCGCCAGCCATCGGCCGCCACCCACCCTGGCTGAAGGTCCGGGCGCCAGGTGGTCCGAACTTCTCGGAGACCCGCGCCACCGTGAAGGAGCTTGGCCTTCACACGGTGTGCGAGGAGGCACATTGTCCGAACATCGGTGAGTGCTGGGGGCACAAGACGGCCACGTTCATGCTCCTTGGCGACACCTGCACGAGAAATTGCGGCTTCTGCGCCGTGGCGCACGGACGCCCCCTCGCGGTCGACCCTGACGAGCCGGACCGGGTTGCCGTCGCGGTCGCGCGGCTCGGCCTCCGCCATGTGGTGGTGACCTCGGTCAACCGCGACGACCTAGGCGACGGCGGCGCCATGCACTTCGCCGCCACCGCGCGGGCTATCAAGGCGCGGCTGCCCGAGTGCCGGGTGGAAGTCCTCGTGCCGGATTTCAGGGGGCGCCTCGACGCGGTCGCGGCCGTGACGGCGGCACCGATCGATGTCTTCAACCATAATATCGAGACGGTCCCTCGCCTGTACAAACGTGTACGGCCGGGCGCCGTGTACAAGCGTTCTCTGGGCGTGCTCGAGGCGGCGCATCGGGCGCGAGCCGACATCCTCACCAAGGCGGGGCTGATGCTGGGCCTCGGGGAGACGGAGGCCGAGCTTCTCAGTGTTTTCAGTAACTTACGTGATGCCGGTTGCGAGGTGCTGACCCTCGGTCAGTATCTCCGTCCGGCAGCCGGAAACCTGCCGGTCGAGCGGTACGTGCCTCCCGACGAGTTCGCCGCCCTGGGCGAGCGCGCTCGCGCACTCGGGTTCCGCCACGTTGAGGCCGGGCCGCTGGTCCGTAGCTCATATCATGCCTGGTCGCATGTCCCTCAGAATAATCTGTAAAATTCGCGGCTTTTGGGGTGGTGAAATTATTGCACGGCCTCATTATTTCGACTACGGTGCCTTCGTTCTGGGGGGGTGGTGAGGTGAGTGGAGGAACGGAGGTACGGAGATGCTGAAGCTGTATGATTACCCTGACTGCCCGTTCTGCCAAAAGGTGCGGGTAGTCCTGGCGGAGAAGGACCTCGAATTCGAGAAGATCTTCGTGGACCTGCGACGTCAGGAGCAGAAGACGCCCGAGTTCCTTCGCCTCAATCCGTACGGCAAGGTCCCCGTTCTGGTGGACGAGGACGAAGTCATCTTCGACTCCACGATCATCAACGAGTATCTGGAAGACGAATACCCCCTCCCGCATCTGCTTCCCGAGGATTCGCAGGCGCGCGCCCGCGCGCGCATGCTCGAGGACTACTGCGACAACTCGTTCATCCCGCCGACCACGACGCTCCTGGCACAGATTCGCAAGACCGACGCCGAGCGCGATGGTCAGCGCGTCGAGCAGGCACGCGACGAGCTCCGTCGGGCGCTCTACTACCTTCGTGACAAGCTGAACGGCCAGGAGTTCCTCGTCGGGCGCGAGTTCTCGCTCGCCGACGCGGCCTTCGCGCCTCGCATCATGGTCCTCGGGCGGCTCGGCTTCGAGCTCGAACCGGCGCTGGCCCCGGTGCAGGCGTGGATCGATCGGCTCCGCTCGCGGCCCAGCGTGCGCGGCCTCGGTCTCTGAACCGCTCCGAGCCCTCTCACCTTCGAGCCTCGAGTTCGCCACCCGTTGACACGGGTGTGCGTCGGCGATTAGTAGGAGCGGCTCCTACTAAGGAGGGAGGACGCGATGGCCAAGGCTCTGAAGGGCACACGGACACACGAGAACCTGAAGAACGCGTTCGCGGGCGAATCGCAGGCGAACCGGCGCTACCTCTACTTTGCACGACGCGCCGACATCGAGGGATATCCGGACGTCGGCGGCCTGTTCCGTGACACCTCCGAGGCCGAGACGGGGCACGCCTTCGGGCACCTGGACTTCCTGAAAGAGGCGGGCGACCCGGTGACGGGGGTGCCGATCGGCTCCACCGAGCAGAACCTCAAGTCCGCGATCGAGGGAGAGACCTACGAGTTCACGGAGATGTACCCGGGCTTCGCCAAGGCGGCCCGCGGCGAAGGCTTCGAGGAGATCGCCGAGTGGTTCGAGACGCTCGCCAAGGCCGAGAAGTCACACGCAGGGCGGTTCACGAAGGGACTCCAGACGCTGAGCCTCGGATGAGGTGACGGACTCGACGGACATCGGGCTGCCAGGGGGGTCGGCCGGGTTTCGCGATCCGGCGGCCCTCGCCGCCGAGGCCGCACGTGTCTACGACATCTGCGCCGGGTGCCGGCGCTGCTACAACCTCTGCCCGTCGTTCACCCATCTCCTCGACACGATCGACGATCACGACGGAGAGGTCCGGGCGCTCACGCCCGAGGAGGACCGCCGGGCGATCGACCTGTGCTTCGGGTGCAAGCTCTGCTACCCGCACTGCCCTTACACACCTCCCCACCGATGGGGCGTCGATTTCCCACAGCTGATGCAGCGCGCGAGGGTGATCCGCGCCGACCGTGAAGGCATCCCGCTGCGGGACCGGGTTCTCGGGAACCCGGAGCTCCTCGGGCGGGTGGGCTCGGCGTTGCCTCGCCTCGCCAATTGGGCGAACCGCAATCGCGTGCTCCGCTGGGGGATGGAGAGGGCCCTGGGCATCGACCGGCGGCGACGCCTGCCACGCTATGCGCGCCGCTTCAGCCGGTGGTTCCGGCGCCAGAGGCCACCCTCCGGACTTGGTGGGTCGGGGCGAGTCGCGCTCTTCTACACGACCCCGGTCGAGTTCAACGCGCCCGACATCGGCGTGGCTGCGGTGCAGGTGCTCTGGCGGAACCGAATCGAGGTGAGCTGCCCTGAGCAGGTCTGCTGCGGGATGCCGGCGCTCGATGGGGGCGACATCGTCGGAGCGACGCGCCGCGCGCGGCGCAATCTCGAGAGCCTCGGGCGCGCCGTGGCCGCCGGCTACGACGTCGTCGTGCCAGGGCCGAGCTGCAGCCGCATGCTGAAGCAGGAGTACCCCGGGCTGGTTCCGGGTCCCGCGACCGAGCGGGTCGTCGCACGGGTCCATGATCTCGGCCAGTATCTCGTCAAGCTCCATGCCGAGGGGAGGCTCGATCGGACATTCGCCGCGCCGCTCGGCAGGGTCGCCTATCACGCTCCATGCCATCTCCGCGTGCAGGAGATCGGCTTCAAGGCCCGCGACGTGCTGCTCCTGGTGCCCGGCACGACGGTCGACGTGCTTGAACGGTGCACGGGGATGGACGGCACCTGGGGCTTCAAGCGCGAGTTCTACGACGCATCGCTGGCGGTGGCGCGGCCGCTGCTCCGCGACCTCGAGGCGGTCCGGCCCGACGTGGTCGTCTCGGACTGTCCGCTGGCCGCGCTGCAGATCGAGCAGGCGCGCGGCGCCCGCGTCTACCATCCCGTCGAGGCCCTGCTCGCCGCGTACGAGGGCCGGACGCTCGACTCGACGGCATGATGCGGCCGATCGCGCTCGAGGATATCCTCGGCGGCGAGCGCTATGCGAGCCGTCGCGACGCGATTCGTCGCCGCGTCATCGCCCACAAGCAGGCGCGGCGGGTAGCGGTGGGTGACCGCATGACGTTCCTCTTCGAGGATCGCGCGACGGTCTGGTATCAGGTGCAGGAGATGCTCTGGGTGGAGCGGATCACAGACCTCGAGAGGATGCGGGAAGAGCTGGCGGTCTACAACGAGCTTCTCCCCGGTCCCGCGGAGCTGTCGAGCACGCTTCTCATCGCGATCGACGACGCGCGCCGGGTGCGCGACGAGCTCCAGCGGCTGATGGGCATCGACCGGCATGTCAGGCTCGAGGTGGGCTCCGCCGCGCGCATCGCGGGCGTGTTCGAGGGGGGACGGCACACCGACGAGAAGCTCTCGACCGTGCAGTACGTCCGCTTCCCGCTCGATCCGACGCTCCTCGCCCGGGTCGCGACCGGCGCGCCCCTGACGCTGGTCGTCGACCACCCGAACTATCGCGGCCGGGTGCCGTTGCCCGAGCCGGTCCGCGCGAGCCTCGCGGCGGATCTGGGCGATCCTGCCGTCGCCGACCGGGCGCTCCGGGAGGTCCGCGATGGGAGCTGAGGCGCGGCGGCGAACGACGCGCCAGCTCGCCCTCGTGCTCGACGCCGTCCGGGCCTCGGGCACCGAGCACCCGAGTGCCGACCGGATCTTCGCGCGCGTGCGGGCCGTCCTGCCGACGATCAGCCTCGGGACCGTCTACCGGAACCTCCACCGGCTGGCGGCCGAGGGCCACATCGGGATCGTCCACCTCGGGGATCGCCTCGCTCGCTTCGACCCGATGCCCGGGGGTCACGATCACTTCGTGTGCGAGCAGTGTGGACACATCGAGGACCTGCCCGCGACATCGCTCGACCTGGAGGCGAACGCCGCCCGGCAGGCGGGACACCAGGTGACGGGGCATGCGCTCGTGCTCTACGGGTTGTGCCGGGCGTGCGGGACGAGCCCGACATGACGCTGCCCGACATCATCCCCGTCTTCCCGCTGCCGAACGTCGTCCTGTTCCCGCAGATCGTGCTCCCGCTCCACATCTTCGAGCCGCGCTATCGGGAGATGGTCCGCGATGCGGCGCGCGGCCCCCGCCTGATCGGCATGGCGCTCCTGCGCGAGGGCTGGCAGCCGGACTACCACGGGGGGCCGCCCATCTTCACGACCGGCACTGTGGGCGAGATGGTACGCATGGAGGAGCTGCCCGACGGCCGGTTCAACATCGTGCTCCGCGGGCTGCGGGAGTTCGTCGTCCAGCGCGAGCTCCGGCGCCGCCCGTACCGCGAGGCGGTGGTCGCCTGGCACGCGCCGCTGGCGGGTCCGCTCCCCCCCGGGCTGCGCAAGGGGATCACGTCCCTCGTGCGCCTCTACATCGAGCGGCTCGGACAGGAAGCGGGCGACGAGGGACCGCTGGGCGCCGCGGCCGACGACGAGACGTTCGTCAACTTCTTCGCCCATCACCTCGACGTGTCGCCGGTCGAGAAGCAGGCGCTCCTCGAGGCGCCGACGCTCGCCGAGCGCGCCGCGCGGCTGCGCGACGTGCTCGAGTTCCGGCTCGAGGAGCTGCGCATGCCGCCGGGGGCCGCCGCGCGCCGGACGCATTGAGTCGGTGGCGGGCGGCGAAGTGGGGTGCTACGGTCGTCCTCGATGCAGCAAACCCCGCCCAAGCTGACGCTCGCCGAGCGGCTCTACCTGCCGCAGGTGCTGGGCGGCATCGCCGTCACGACGCGGCACTTCGCCCGCAACCTGCTGCTGCACACCCTCCACCTCTTCGGCCTTGCCCGGAACCGCCGGGCGGCCGTGACCGTGCAGTATCCGGAGGAGCGCAAGGTGTACCCCGAGGGCTACCGCGGGGCGCACCGCCTGACCCTCAAGCCCGACGGCTCGGTACGCTGCACGGCCTGCTTCCTCTGCGCGACGGCGTGTCCGGCCAAGTGCATCCACATCGAGGCGGGCGAGCACCCCGACGTCGACACCGAGAAGTATCCCGTGCGCTACGAGATCGACACGCTGCAGTGCATCTATTGCGGGATGTGCGTGGAGGCGTGCCCCTGTGACGCGATCCGCATGGACACCTTCGTCCACCCCCGCATCTGGGGCTACCGGCGCGAGGACTTCGTCGAGACCAAGCAGGTGCTCATGGAGCGCTCGCGCGTGCTCCAGGAACGGGGCCGCGACGCGCTCATGACGGACCTGCTCGCGGCCTATCGCCAGGCGGAGGCGAAGGCGTGATCCTCCTGGCGCTCTGGCGGCGTGGCCTCTTGCGGCGCGTCGACAGGGAGAAGCTGCGCCACTTCCTCGGCCGGCATCGCGATCCCCTCGCCCTCTCGCGTCGGTATCCCATGTGGCGCATACTGGATATCGGGCGGCTGCTCGTCTCCCCGGCCCATGCGGGAGCGGTGGCGCGCTGGCTCGAGTACCGTATGAACCTGTTCGACGGGGTCGAAGGCTGAGCGATGGCGAAGACCTACAAGCAGATCATGGAGGAGGCCCGCAAGGTCGTCCCGGAGGTCTCTCCCGACGAGGTGAAGGGCAAGCTCGACGGTGGCGCCCGTCCGGTGCTGCTCGACGTGCGCGAGAAGGAGGAGGTCCGCCAGGGCTACGTGCCGGGCGCCCTCTCGCTGCCGCGGGGATTCCTCGAGATGCGGGTCGAGGAGACGGTGCCGGACAAGAGCACCCCGATCATCGCCTACTGCGCCGGCGGCACGCGTTCGCTGCTCGCCGGCCGCATCCTCAGGGAGCTCGGCTACACCAACGTGGCGTCGATGCGCGGCGGGTTCACGGCCTGGAAGAACCAGGGTCTGCCTGTGGCCGCGGACCGGCAGTTCACCGCCGAGCAGCAGATCCGCTACAGCCGCCACTTCCTGCTTCCCGAGGTGGGCGAGGCGGGCCAGGCGAAGCTCCTCGACGCCAAGGTGCTCTGCATCGGCGCCGGCGGTCTCGGCTCTCCCGCGGCCTTCTACCTCGCGGCGGCGGGTGTGGGGACGATCGGCATCGCCGACATGGACGTGGTCGATCTCTCGAACCTGCAGCGCCAGATTCTGCACACCAACGACCGCATCGGGATGCCGAAGACCGAGTCCGCTCGCCTGACGCTCCAGGCGCTCAACCCCGACGTCAAGGTGATCGAGTTCCGCGAGCGGCTGTCGTCCGAGAACGCGTTCCGCATCTTCGAGCCGTTCGACGTCATCGTGAACGGCTGCGACAACTTCCCGACGCGCTACCTCGCCAACGACGCGTCCGTCATGCTCCACAAGCCGCTCGTCGATGGCGCGATCTGGCAGTTCGAGGGTCAGGCGACCGTCTTCCATCCACCGGAAGGGCCCTGCTACCGCTGCCTCTTCCCCGAGCCGCCGCCGCCCGGGTCGACCCCGTCGTGTGCCGAGGCGGGGGTGCTCGGGGTCCTGCCCGGAATCGTCGGTTGCGTGCAGGCGCTCGAGGCGATCAAGTTGATCCTCGGCACGGGCCGGACGCTGCTCGGGCGCATGATGCACTTCGACACGCTGGCGGGCGAGGTGCGGATCCTGCGGCTCCGGCGCGACCCGAACTGCGCGGTGTGCGGCGACCACCCGACGATCCGCGAGCTGATCGACTACGAGATGTTCTGCGGCCTCGGCGGCGACTCGGCTGCCGAGGCGCCGGCGGTGGCGTCGGCGGCGACGTCGTCGGCAGCCTGAGCCGTCGGGGAGCCGGCATGCACGCCTGCGGGGTGTGGCATGCATGCGCCTTCTCCATGGGCGTCGCCTGAGCGGCCGCCCTGGCATTGCCCTTGCTGCGCTATGTGACCATTCGGGGTTCCGGCGCCACACGTCCTCCGTCCCACCTCGATACACAGTCGGTCCTCAAGGTCACGTCAGATTAGCCCCGTCAAAATCGGGCGCCGGAACCCCGACGCTTCGTTCACCGGTCGGACCAGCCGCGTGTAGAAGGTCCCCGCGCCCGCGTACCTCCGCTCGAAGGCCGTCGTCGGCCGAGGGAGCGGCTCGGCGCCGGATTCGATGACCAGGCCTGCGGCGACGCACTGCGTTGCGATGTCAGCGATGAGGGCTGGAAGATCGGAGGCGAGGTGCACGGCGCCACCCGGCACGAGCGTGCGGAGCAGGTGGCGGGCGAAGCCGCCGCCCAAGAGACGCCGGTGGCGGTGTCCCGTCTTGGGCCATGGGTCCGGGAAGTAGACGTGGTGGGCATTCACCGATTCGTCGGGGACGCAGTGAGCGAGGACACACTGGGCGTCGCCCGCGACGACGCGCGCGTTCGAGAGCCGGCGCCGCGCGGCCGCGGCTCGGAGCGCCTCGGCCGCACGGCTCGATCGTTCGATCGCGAAGAAGTTGGTCGCCGGCGCGGCTGCCGCCCAGGCGAGCAGCACCTCGCCGCGCCCGGGCCCGATCTCGAGCTCGACCGGGCGGTGATTCCCGAAGACCGCGAACCATAGATCGAACGGGAGATCGAACGGGGGCGAGGGGCCGGACACGCGTTGCGCTCGCGCGAGCAACGGTTGTTTATGCGACGGCACAGCATTGTCAAGCACTTACCCCGCCTTGGTTGCAAGCTGGTTGCAGCGCGGGCGGATCGTCGAGGACGTCGAGCTCGCCGCGGCGGTTCGCCGGGAGCCAGCGGCCGTACGTATCGACACCGTCTCTTTGATCGAGGCGTGCCCGAGCATGCGGCAGACGTAGTACACGTCCTTGCCCGCATCGAGGAGGGCGCTGGCGTAGGTGTGGCGCAGCGAGTGGGGGGAGAAGTGGGGGAGGCTGGCCGCCTTCAGCACCCGATCCATGGCGTGGCGCACCACGTCCGCGTCCGCGTAGCCTCCGTCCTGGCTGCAGAAGATCGGGGCCGGCATCTCCTTCCAGCCCCGCGCGAGCTTCTCCGCCTTCCGCCGGCCGAGGTGGGCACGCAGGATGGCGACCGTCTGCGCTGAGAGGTCAACGGTCCGGGCTCGGTTTCCCTTCGGTGTCCCGACGCCGGTGCCGGCGCGGTTCAGCGTGGCGAGGATCCTTGCGGTGCCCGCCTCGAGGTCGAGGAGGCGAGTGCCCTCGTCATCGTCCTCGCGAAGCGCGTACACCTCGCCCGGCCGGAGGCCCGTCCGCACCTGCACCGCCCACATCGGCGCCCACCACGGCTCGACCGTGGTGGCGGTGCGCAGGAAGACGTCCCGCTGCTCCCGTGTCATCGCCTTCACCTGCTCCTGGCGCACCTTCGCATTCTGCACCAGCCGGAGCGCTCGGCCGAGCTTGGCGGCGGGGTTCGCCACGATCAGCTCGTCCTCGATCGCGGCGTTGAGCAGGGCGCAGAGCGTGCCGAGCATCAGGTGGAGGGTGTTGCGGGCGTAACGCTCGCGCTTCTCGGTCAGGACCGCCTTGATGCGCCCGCGCTGCAGGTCCCGGAGCCGCAGCCCGCCGAAGGCCGGCACGAGGTGCAGCCGGAGCATCCGGTCATAGGCCTCGCAGGAGGCGGGCTTGAGATGCGTGCGCCCCTGCGCAAGCCAGCGCTCGGTGTACTGCGCGAACGTGATACTGGTCGGGAGGTCGGGCCGCGTCTTCTGCTGCGCCACGATCACCGCCTTGGCGAAGGCCTCCTCGGCCTCCTCCCTCGTGCGAAAGAATCGCTGCACCCGGTGGCCGCTCCCATCGCGGTAGTCCGCGACCCACTGCTGGCGACCGTTCTTCTTGCGCTTGGCGATCGGCATGGCCTACTTCCCCACGCGGCGCTTCGGCCGCGCCTGTTGGGCGAGGAGGCGCATCAGGAGCTCAGCCGTGCGCGGGACCTTGACCAGTCCCGTCTCCCATCGCGCGACGGTCACCCGGGTCACGCCGAGCCGTTCGGCGAACACCGCCTGGGTGAGTCCGAGCGTCCCTCGGATGCGCCGCGTCTCCTCGCGGGTCACGGCGCATTGTTACACCGTGATACACCGTCAGTGCAACCCCCGTCTCGCGGCACTTCTCGATGTACGCCGCCACGTCAGCGGGGCGGAGCATCCGGTTGCGGCCTCGCTTGTAGGACGCGATCCGTTTGGTTCGGCTCAGGAAGCGGACGGTGCGCAGCGGAATGTTGAACACGGTCGCTGCCTCTTCTTGGGTGAGGTCTTGCTGGCGTTCGGCTAGAGGTACCCTCGGCGGCTGGGCTGCCGCCCCGCCGACCATGCGCGCTGCCGCCTGCATCGCGAGCGCCGCGAGCTGGGCGACCAGGGCGGGCAAGGCACCCGCAGGCAACTCGTCCGTCGCCTGCTGGAGCCTCGCGAGCAGGCAGGCGAGTTCGGCGGGGTCCGTCACGATACTCCGCGTGACGTGCGGGTCATGCGTCGGCGCGCTGCTTGGCGGGCCTCGCGAAGCGCGGCCTCTGCCTCGAGGGCCGCGGCGTGCGCATACGACTCGGTCGCCATCGCGCGCAGCGCGTCTGAGACGCGGGCCGCGAGCTCCCCGAAGTGGACGCGGTGCCGCCACGCCATCTGCTTGACGAGCGGACCCATCGCGATCCGGCGCCCCGCCGCTACTGCGGTCCGCACCTCGCCCACGATCGCGGCCACCAAGTGGTCCGTTACCAGCACGCGTCACCTCCTCGGGCGCCGGTCACCCCGTCCGGCGCTATAGGACCCACGAAGCCGGGAAGGTACTCCTGGGGCAGCTGGTCGACCGTCTCAGCGGTCGGCCGGCTTACCATGCGTAGCATCGCGATATCGCCCGAACTCAGCCGCCACCGCGCGGTCTGACGTAGAGCGGGCTCCTTAAGTTGAAGCGGTAACTCTTCGCCCGTCGCTGCGCATACGAAAACGAGGAATCCTCAGGGAGCAGCAGCTCGAGTTGCCGTGCGAGCCCTAGCATCGAGGAGACGCGTGAGGGATGAGTTTTCAGCAACACGGCAACGGCGTTGACGGGAAGCCAGATCGGATTGTCTCCGCGATCGACCTGGAGGTGGTAAGCGGTCGACATGAGATGCTGGAATTTCGCGCCCAAGTCCGCCGCCCGCGACAACAGCTCGATAGGCTTGAGGCGTGCCCGCTCGACCAGCCAGGAACTTTGTGTTTCGGCCGGACCCGCTAGAAGCATGGGGCTCTCCGGACCCGGGCCCCGCCGAAGCTCAACGATGCCGG
>Ga0209057_1000365_pt1 | contig 41557 bp, 31 predicted proteins | sample GraSoiAngelo_146_FD_185903 | JGI IMG/M metagenome (GOLD analysis project Ga0209057, IMG submission 185903) | Grasslands soil microbial communities from the Angelo Coastal Reserve, California, USA - 14_1009_05_30cm (SPAdes) (version 2) | ecosystem: Environmental > Terrestrial > Soil > Grasslands ...
CCCCTTCAGGTATTGATCCAGCCAGTCGATCCAGCGCCGGTACACGTCCGTCGTGCGTACCGGATCGCTGGGGAAATGCCCGTCGACGGGATAGGCGACGAACTTGACCGGTACGCCGTTGTCCCGGAGCGCGTGATACAGCTCATAGGACTGCGTGACCGTGACCCGCGCGTCGCGCACATCCGACAGGATCAGCGTGGGGGTCTTCATCGCGGCGGCATACGAGATCGGTGACTGGTCGCGATAGGCCTGGAGCGCCTGCCCCGTCCACGGGGAGGCGAAGCTCGAGAAGCCGTAGCGCTCCAGCACGTTGAAGTCCGCCATGTTGTACTGGTCCACGAGGTTCGTCACCGCGGCCCCGGCGACCGCCGCCTTCCACACGTGGTAGTGCCCGATCAACCAGCTCGTCATGTAGCCCCCGTACGACCATCCGGAGACAGCGATGCGGGTCGTGTCCACGCCGCCGAGCTTCACGAGCGCCGCGATCCCGGCCATCACGTCCCGCCCCGGGCCGTCGCCCGCGTCGTTGAAGATGGCGCGCTGGTAGGCGTTGCCGAGGTTGTCCGAGCCGCGGTAGTTGGGCGAGAACACGATGTAGTCGTGCGCGGCCACGGCCTGGCTGAAGAGGCTGAACGCGCGCACCGAGGCCGCCGTCGGTCCTCCGTGGATGATGAGCACGAGGGGGTACTTCTTGCCCCTGACGAAGCCGGGCGGGTAGGTCACGACGCCGTCGCTCTGGAAGCCGTCCGGCCCCGACCACTCGAACCGCTCCATGCTGCCGAGCTGGCGCGCGGCGACTTCGGCGTTCAGGTCCGTCAGCCGGCGCGGCGGCGCCGCCGCCGAGGCGAGGTAATACAGCTCGGTCGGCCGGTCTGGGGTGCTGCCCGCGAATGTGATCGCGCCATCTTTGCCGACCGAGACATCGATCCAGAAGCCCCACGCCGGGCTGACCTCGCCCAGGTCGATGCGCTTGGCCGCGCCACCCAGCGGCACGAGCCACAACACGGTGCGCGTCCCGTCGTGACCCCCCAAGAGCAACGACTTGCCGTCGGGCATCCAGACCGCGCGCACCAGGTTACGGTCGACGGCGCGGGTCTGAACCGTCCCGTCGCCCCCGGCCGCGGTCGTTACGTGAATGTCGTTCACGTTGTTGGGATCGCCGTCGCGCGGGTACCAGTAGGCGATGCGCGAGCCGTCGGGCGAGTAGCTGGCGTAGCCTTCGAACGCCTTGTGCGCGGTGAGCTTGCGACTCTCACTCGTGGCGACGTCGAGCACCATCACCACCGACTGTTCGGCGTCGCCGAAATGCGGCGTGGCCTGTTGTGTGAACAGGAGCGACTTGCCGTCTGGCGACCAGGCGAGCGGCGAGGACGGCGGGCCGGGGGGTTGGCTCTTGGCCAGGCTCCACGCGCCGTGGGTCAGGCGCCGCGCCGTCCCACCCCCGACCGGCACCATCCAGAGGTGCGACGGCGTGGGGGCCGCGGTGGTGAGATAGCCGTCGTCACCCACCTCGAAGGCGTCGTTGTGCGCCTCGATCTCCTTCTTGTTCTCGGCGTCGTCGGGGGTGACGTAGGCGATGTCGGCCCCGTCGGGCTTCCAGGCGTACTGCTCCACGCCGTTTGCCGCTTCGGTAATCTGACGAGCCTCGCCTCCGCGCATGTCGAGCACGAACACCTGCGGTGCCGCCTTGTCCCCCGAGCCCGCGGTCGCGAGAAATGCGAGGCGATCCCCGCTCGGGGACCAGCGGGGCGAGCCGACGCCCTTGCGGTCGAAGGTAAGCTTGCGCTGCGTGCCGCTCGCGATGTCGACCAGCACGAGATTCGCGTCGAACCGGTCATCAGTCCAGTTAACGCGCGACACAACGCACGCGATCGATTTTCCGTCCGGGGCGATCTGCGGGTCGGAGACGTTAACGAGCTTCTGCAGGTCGGAGAGTTCGATGCGCTTCGTCTGGGCCCTGGCGGTGCCGGTGAGGCAGACCCCCAGACCCAGGGTGAGGAGCAGACGGTGTTTCATGGGGTCTCCCCGAATGGGCTTGGTTCCGGAGTGCGGGACGTTCCGGCTCGACGCCAAATCTCGGGGCTCGGATACGGGCCGGCTAGAGGCCCGCCGGCCGATCAGAAACAGCCGCTCGCTACGCTCCTCGGGCTAGTGGGCGGGCCAGCCTGCCGACAGCGCCGCGACGTTGAGGCGGGTGAGGTGGGTGAGCCAGCCTGACACGCTCCCGCGTGTGCTCAGGAACCGCCCCGCCGTGCGCCACGCTTGCTCGAAGGTGTTGGCCACGGCGGCTTCGGCTTGCTCGGGATTGACCAGTGCGGCGTAGGCGGTTGCGTAGAGGGTACTGCGATAGCGCGCCAGCAGCTCGCGGACCGCACCTTGGTCCCCCGCCGCCATTCGCTCTACGATGGCCCGATCGGTTGTGTCAGGAGCCGGTAACCCGGCACGCCACGGGTGCGCTCGCATGCGCCCTAAAGAGCGTGCCGCGCTAGCGGGCGTAACATCCGTGACGGAGGCCACGCCGGCGGCGCCCATGCGGTCAGGCGGTGCAAGTACGGACGGTTCGAGAGGTTTGGCGCACCATGGCCGGTTGACAGCGCCCGGCACTGCTTGGTAAGGTCCGTTCCAGTATGACGAGCACCCGTATCGCCACTCGCTGTCGTCCGTGTTGTCGCGGGATGTGTGCGCTCCCGAGGGGAGGCGGACGCAATTGCGATGCGCGGTGGTCCGGTACCGGACGAACGTGAGCTAAGTTCCGAGACGACGTGCAATGCGATGTGGGCCCGCTTCCCGATTGGGAGCGGGCCCGTCGTTTTTTGGGTTTTGTTGGTTTTGGTGATCGATCGAGGGAGGAGTGCGGATGGCCGACAAGCACACGGACGTGAGCGCCGTCGAAAAGATCAAGGAGGCGAGCCGCGGGCTGCGCGGCTCGCTCGCCCCGGAGCTCGCCGCCGACACCAGCCATTTCGAAGACGCGGCCGCGCAGCTGCTCAAGTTCCACGGCGTCTATCAGCAGGACGACCGCGACACACGCCGCCAGCGGAGCGATGCCGGCCTCGAGCCTGACTACGCCTTCATGGTCCGCTGCAAGATTCCGGGCGGCGTGCTCACCGCCGATCAATATCTCGTGCTCGACGAGCTGGCGGGGCGCTACGGCAACGGCACGCTGCGGGTCACGACGCGACAGGACAACCAGTTTCACGGCGTGGTGAAGGGCGACCTGAAAAGAACCATCCGCGCCTTGAACGACGCGCTGGTCACGACGCTCGGCGCCTGCGGCGACGTGCAGCGCAACGTGATGAGCTGCCCGGCGCCGCTGCCCGGTGGGTTGCGCGATCAGGCGCTCGCCGTGGCGCGCCAAATCTCGGCGCGCTTGCTGCCTCGGACCCGGGCCTATCACGAGATCTGGCTCAACGGCAACCAGGTCGCCGAGGGCGCACCTGCGCCCGAGCCCGAGCCGATCTACGGAGAGCGCTATCTCCCGCGCAAGTTCAAGACCGCCATCGCATCCCCGGACGACAACTGCACCGATGTCTACAGCAACGATCTGGGGTTCGTGGTGATTCCCGACGGGGACTCGCTCGCGGGGTTCAACGTGCTGGTGGGCGGCGGCCTGGGGATGACCCACGGCAAGAAGGTCACCTACCCCCGCCTCGCCGACCCCCTGGGGTTCGCTACCCCGGAGGACGTGGTCCAAGTGGCCGAGGCCGTGATCACCGTGCAGCGCGATTACGGCGACCGCCGCGACCGTCGTCACGCCCGGCTCAAGTATCTCCTGGACGACCGCGGGCTCGATTGGTTCCGGGCGCAGGTGGAGCAGCGGCTCGGCCGGCCACTGCGGCCGCCCGCTCCCGTCCGGATCAGCGACGTGCACGATCACCTGGGGTGGCACGATCAGGGGGGCGGCCGCTCGTTCTACGGGCTGTTCGTCGAAAACGGACGTATCCAAGATGCGGAGGATGCGCAGCTCAGGACCGCCGTCCGGCGCATCGTGGAGGTATTCCGCGCCGGCGTCCACTTCACACCCCAGCAGAACCTGCTGCTCACCGGCATCGCTGAGGAGCGCCGGGCGGCGCTCGACGCGATGCTGGCGGACCACGGGGTGCGGCCGACAGGGGTCATTTCGACAGTAAGGCGCTGGTCGATGGCGTGCCCGGCGCTCCCGACCTGCGGTCTGGCGCTCGCCGAAGCCGAGCGGGCGCTCCCCGGCGTGATCGACGAGCTCGAGGGCGAGCTGGAGCGCCTCGGGCTCGCCGACGTGCGGCTCACAGTGAGGATGACGGGGTGTCCCAACGGCTGCGCGCGACCCTACACCGCGGACCTCGCGTTCGTGGGCCGGTCGGCGGACAAGTACACGATCTTCGTGGGCGGGAGCGTGCTCGGCACCACACTCGCGACGGCGTACGCCGACCTCGTGCCGCGGCGCCGACTCGTCGCCCAGGTGCGGCCACTACTCGAGCGCTACCGCGTCGAGCGACTGCCGGGCGAGGGCCTGGGAGACTTCTGGTGCCGCATCGGCGTCGACGAGCTACGAAACAGTGCCGTCGCGGAGCCCGCGCCGTGACGCACTTCTATCCGGCGTTCCTCGACCTGCGCGGGCGCCGCGCCGTGGTGATCGGCGGCGGCGCGATCGCCGAGCAGAAGGTGATGGGGTTGCTCGATGCCGGCGCGCGCGTAACCGTCATCAGCCCGAGCGTGTCTCGGCGGCTCGACGATCTGGAGGTCGCCGGGAGGGTCACGATCGCGCGGCGGCCGTACCGTCCCGGCGACCTGGCGGGCGCGTTTCTCGCGATCGCAGCGACCGACGATCGCGCCGCGAACCGCGCGGTGTGGGTCGAGGCCGAAGCCCGTGGCGTCTTGCTCAACGCGGTGGACGATCTGCCGCACTGCAGCTTCATCGCCCCCGCGATCCACCGCCAGGGCGATGTTACGGTCGCCGTCTCGACGGCAGGGAAGAGTCCTGCGCTCGCCGTCCGGCTGCGCGAGCGGATCGGGAGGCTGATCGGACCGGAATACGCGACGCTGCTCGAGCTGTTGGGCGAACTGCGGGCCGAGCTGGCGCAGCGGGTCCCCGATGCGCGCATCCGTACCCGGCTGTGGTATCGCATCGTCGATTCCGACGCGATCGAGTCGGTGCGGCGGGGCGACGTCGCGGGCGCCCGCCGCCGCATCGAGCAGCTGGTACAGGCCGCGGCAGGCCGGCGCAACGGGCGAACCGCACGTCCGACCCGGGGCGCAGGGATCGTCTCCATCGTCGGCGCGGGCCCTGGGGATCCTGGTTTGATCACGCGGCGGGGTCTGGAGCGTCTGCGGGCAGCCGAGGTTGTGGTGTACGATCGGCTGGTGCATCCCGACCTGCTCGAGGAGGCGCCGCCTTGGGCCGAGCGGATCTTCGTGGGGAAGCGGCCCGGGAGTGAGGGCCATTCGCTGCCGCAGGAGCAGATCAACACCCTGTTGATCGAGACGGCGCGGAGCGGTCGTGTCGTCGTGCGGTTGAAGGGTGGGGATCCGTTCGTGTTCGGGCGGGGTGCGGAGGAGTGCGAGGCGTTGCGCGCGGCGGGCGTGCCGTACGAGGTGGTTCCCGGGGTGACCTCGGCCATCGCCGCGCCCGCCGCCGCAGGAATCCCCGTGACACACCGGCACCACGCGTCGGCGTTCGCGGTCGTGGCGGGTCACGAATGCGAGGAGGCGTCGGATCTCGACTGGAACGCGTTGGCTCGGTTGCCGACTCTTGTCTTCTTAATGGGGCTGCGCGCGCTTCCCCAGATCACAGCGCGGCTGATCGCGCACGGCATGCCAGAGGAGACGCCGGCGGCGGTGATCGCGAGCGCCACGCTGCCCGAGCAGCGCACCGTAACCGGCACGCTCGCGACGCTCGCCGAGCGCGCGGAGGTCGCCGGGCTCGAGCCTCCCGCCACGCTCGTTGTCGGGAAGGTCATGGCGTCGGCCCCGGTTGCGGAGCGAGACTGGCTCGCGGCGGCCGCTTGTTTAAGCCCGGGCGCGATGTGAAGTTTGGTCGTCGTCCGACCCGGTAGCTCAGTTGGTAGAGCAACGGACTTTTAATCCGTAGGTCGCGGGTTCGATCCCCGCCCGGGTCATGTGCCGGTTAGGGCGTAGCTCACCTGCTCTAGCAGGACGCTGAAAAAGTCCGTCGATGGTGGCGACCCGTGATCGCACGGGCTCAAGCCCGGCCTCGGCCGCCCTGTCGTCCTGAAGGACTCGTACGTAAGCGTCCTTCTAGGACGCACCCGCGCCGAGGGCGTCCTTCAGGGCGTCCAATCAATGACGCCGCCACGCCCATCTGGTTGTTCAACACCCTGCTAGATGTGCGTCGCCACAAACACGATCGCCGCCGGTAGAAACGCCAGCACATCGAGCACGCCGTTCCACGGGCCCCCGTTCACCCGCAGAAAGTCGCCGTCGCCGATCTCGTGCGCGATCCCCATCGCCAGCACCGCCGCGAGCACGGCGACCGGCGGCGCCCCAAGCCACGCCAGCACGGCCGTGAGGCCGGTCCCGATCACGGCGTGCAGCAGCCAGCCACCCCACGGCGACGGTGTCGCCTTATTCTCGTTCATCGTGCCTCCCCCCCGGGGCCCGCGCCCCAGCGCAACACTCCGTCAGGATCGGCGGCCCGCAGCTGGAACGCCCAGCCGCCATCCAGGTTCGCGACCTTCACGAGCACGCGGTTCCAACCGACGCGCAGCCGTACCGGAATCGCGACGTCATCGGGCTCCGAGGTATGCCGCCCCTGCCGCTCGGAGACGCGCTCCCCGTTCACCCACAGGACATGCCCGTCGTCCGCGCCCAGGAGGAGCGTGGTTGGCCCTCCCCTCGGCGAGTAAAGAAACGCGGCGCCGTAGGCGAGCACCCAATCCGTCGGCTTGAACATCCGGGTGAGCCGCACGCGGCCGTCCGGCCCCGCCGTCACTCGCCGCCAGTGAACCGACTGGCCGTTCGCCCCGAGGTAGCTCGCCGCGAGATCGGTGCTCCGTTCCGGCCCGAGCGCACTGTCCAGTGCCGGACTGATCTCTTTCCCGGGCACGCGCGGGCTCGGGAACGGCCCGACGATGTGCCAATCGGTCGCCCACACGCGGACGGGCAGCGCTGCGATGGCCGCAGGGAGGTGCCGTACCTGCGCCTCGAGCCGCACGCTGTCCCGGACTGACACGGCGCCGAGCGGGATCGCGGGCAGCAGCGTGTTGGAGTCGTCGGCGACGAGGAGCGCCGAACGGCCCGGGCTCGGTGCCACACGGAACGCGGCGCGATCGCTGTCGGGGCCGCCAACCGGGTAGACCACGACGGTGTAACGGTCGGGGCGGGGCACCGGGAGCGCCACGACCGTCTTCGCGCCGCGGCGCTGCCAGTGGAGCGAATCCACGGGGAGCGCGGCGAGCGGGATGACGACGGCAGGCACGCGTCGCGCATCAGGCGGCGGCAACGGCGGCAGCGGCGCGTGCGGCTCGGTCTGATACCAGTACGCCATCGTCGCATAGTCCGCCACTTCGCCGTTCTCGGTGCCGTGCTCGATGGCGACGCGCAGCGAGTCGCGGAACGGCACCGGGTCCGGGACGTGCCAGCGGTACGCCGCCACGCGCCCCAGCGTATCGTCCTTTATAATCAGTCCCGTGTAGGGGCCGGCGTACGTGCCCTCGTCGAAGTACCAGCCGCTGTTGAAGTAGTCTTCGGTCCCGGTTCCCTGACCACGGCGCTCTCCGTCCACCGCGTAGATCTCGTCTCCTTCGAGAAACGAGAGATTCTTCGCGTAGCTCTGCGCGTTGAGGGAGACGCCGACCAGGGCACCGCGGCCGCGCGCAGCCAGAATGAGGTGCGGGGCCCGCGCCGTGGTGCGCGGGTCACGGTGCCACCACGCATGGAACGTCGCGAAGCCCGACGGCAGCCGGACGCCCCTGACCAGCTCGATGTTGTAGTACAGCGCCTCGATCGGCCGCCCGGTGCCGTTCTCGACCACGACGCGCGCGCGCCGCTGGAACGGCATCGGTAGATAGCAGTAGAACCCCCCGCTCGCCTCTCCCATTACCAGAGCGGTGTAGTGGCGCTTGACGAATCCGTTGCCGAAGAAGTCCCCGAGCGGTGCCTCAACCGAGGGATTGGTCTCGCCCTCCCAATACATCTTCAACGCGATGCGACGGAGGTACTGCCGGTCTCGGCTTGCCACGGTGACCCACAGCCGCCGCACTATGCCGGGGCCGGAGGTGTCGAGCAGCACGGCGCTGTCGCCCGCCGGAATCTCGACAAAGTCGTGATTCCCGCCGCTCGTATCGGTAGACGAGACGTGCTGGAACCGGCCTTCGGGCGGAGCGAACAGGTGGTCGAACGAGCCCGTGGGCGGCGCGGCCTGGCCGCACGCGGCCACCGCGACCACGAGGCCGACGCGCGCCGAACGCACAAAACGGAGTCGCATGCCATGGCCCTCCCAGGTCGGGCCAAAGATGCGACGCGCCGCACCCGCTGCAAGACACCCGTTACCCTCGGACGCGTTACAGCCTCTTTAAGGAGTGACCCACCGCCTCATGCCGGACACCCAACTGGTGCAGCTGATGGCCGCGGGCGACCGAGCGGCGCGCGCCGAGCTGTGCGATCGCCACCGCCTTTCCGTGTACGCACAGGTGTACGTCGCGCTGGTCGATCCGACCGCGGCCGAGCAGGTCGTGGTAGAGACGTTCGATCGGGCCTGGCGTACCGCCAGCGAGTTCAATCCCCGCGCCGGCAGTCCGCTCGCCTGGTTGTCGGGGATCGCGCGGGCGCTGGCAGAGCGCCGGCGCACCGCGACGCCCTCACGATGACGCGTTGGCACACGACCCGAACAGCCTGTGCCGCGCTTGGCCTGGGCATGGTCATGGTCGGCTGGCTGGCGCTGTTCACCTGGAACCCGTCCCCGCCGTGGGCGCGCTGGACGATCGGGGCGGGGGCCGCCCTGGCGGCGCTGGCAGCGGCATGGCGCCATTTAGGCGGCTGACTTCCCGCGTCACAACAGGCGCTTCAAGCCCGGCACTCGCTTGAGGCCCGCGATCAAGAGCTCCGTCACGGCCGCGCCGGCGAGATCGTAACCGAGATCGATCACCCCGAAGCCCTTGTCCGGACGCCCACAGCTGTGCGCCTGGCGACACTGCACGTAATCAGCTAGCTCCAGCCCGACCCCGGCGATCGCGACGGTGGCCACTCGGCGCGCCGGCGTCTCCCAGCTCTGCTTGACGAATGGCATGAAGTGCAGTGCCGCGTCCGCGGTCGCACCGCCGATGAAGTGAGCGTTGTGGCTGTTGCAGTGCCAGCAGAGGATCTTGTTGTCGGGATCGAGAAACTGCGCGACGCCGCAGCGTGGGATCAGCGTCAACGTCGCCACCAGGACGAGGATCCCGAGCCAGCGAGGCGCGGGACTCGTCACCATCGTAGTCGCAAGCGATATCGGGCGCGGCATGTAGTCGATTCCATTTCGGGTCCGTGCTCTTCTTGACCCTACCTGGCGTCGCGCGTATGGTTCCGCGACTTTTCCGGATCGGCCCGAGGCGTCGCCGCTACAACAACGATCCTGTGACGCAGCGCACACGTAGCCGACTTCTCTTTCCCGGCGGTATATTCCGCCCCGCGACCATGGCACCCACGATCTGGATCGACGGTCAGTACTACGACAAGGCGAACGCCAAAGTCTCGGTGTTCGACCACGGGCTCCTCTACGGCGACGGGGTGTTCGAAGGGATCCGGGTGTACGACCGGCGCGTGTTCCGGCTGGACAAGCACCTCGACCGCCTGTATCACTCGGCGAAGGGCGTGTGGCTCGAGGTTCCGATGGCGAAGGTCGAGCTGCGCCGGCTGGTGGAACAGGCCGTCGCGAAGAGCGGGCTCGCGGATGCCTATATCCGGCTGGTCGTGACGCGCGGGGTCGGTGACTTGGGGCTCGATCCTCGGAAATGCGCCAAGCCCTCGATCATCCTGATCGTCGACTCGATCTTGCTGTGGCCAGCCGACCGGTACGAGAAGGGCCTCACCTGCCTGACGGCCGCCACGCCGATCAACCACCGGGAGAGTCTCTCCCCCCGCATCAAGTCGCTCAATTACCTGTCGCACATCCTCGCCAAGGTCGAAGGGATCGCGGCCGGCGTGGACGAGGTGATCATGCTCGATGCGTCGGGGTACGTCGCCGAGGCGACCGGAATGAACCTGTTCGCCGTGACGAACGGCACCCTCAAGACGCCGCCCGCCTATGCCGGGATCCTGCGCGGCGTCACGCGCGATGCGGTCATCGAGCTGGCGCGCGAGGCGACGTACGGGATCGAGGAGGTGCCGCTCAACCGCTATGACCTGTACACGGCGGACGAGGTGTTCTTCACCGGCACCGCAGCCGAGATTGTGGGCGTCACGAAGCTCGATGCCCGGGTCATCGGCGCGGGTGTTCCCGGCCCCGTCACGAAGGAGCTGGCCAAGCGGTTCAAGGCTTTGGCCACTCGGGGCGACTGACCCCCCCGCAGCCCCCAGCTTGGTTTCTCGCCTCAACTATTGACCCGACTTGAGGTTACGTCCATATTGTCGGGCCCCAAGTTCCACGAGGTGATCCATGCCATGGAGAGTGATCGCCTTGGGCGATCAAGTTTGGCATGTGGACGCACTCGCCGAGCGCCCGGCCAACACAGAGGCATGGCAGTTGGTGCTGTCGTTCCGCACCGTTTCCGAGCGCCCGCGGCGATCGTTTTGGACGCTGTACCCGCTCGAGGCCACCTCGAAGTCGTCGCTGTTCATCCAGGCGGAACGGATCCCCGACACCGCCCTGTCGCAGCTGCTGGCTGAGCGGCTGGCGTGAGCTCGCTCGGGGTGCAAGCCCTGCGCCGCATCGTGGGCGCGGTCGCGCGGCTCAAGGGGGAGTCGGTGCGGGACGTCACCGTTCGCTCCGACCTGCGTCAGCTCAAGGTGGAGCTGCAGAGCGGGCTCATCCTGGTGGTGTCGGCGGAGCGGGACGCGCAGGGAAAACCGCAGCTGGAGGTGGACGTGGTGGAGTCGCCGCAGGACGCGTCGACGCGACAGCAAATCGAAGTCCGGTTCGACTGAGAGGGCTCCGTGGCAGCGCCGATCAGAGGAGAGCCGGGCAGCGAGCGGCTGCGCTTCAAAGACTTCGAGTTTCAGCGCCTGGCGAGCGGGCGTTGCCGCGCGAAGGTGGTGTTGACGTCGTCCGATGGACGGGAGTTCCTCGGGGAGTCCGAGGGGATCATCTCCCAAGCCGGGGAGCTGCGGTGCGGCGCAGCGGCTACCGTGCGCGCGCTCGAGCGGGTGGTCCAGCCGAAGCTGGGTTTCGAGCTCCTCGGCGTGAAGGCCGTGCGAGCGTTCGATGCCACGGTCATCATCGTCTCGCTCTCGGTGCGGCAGGACACGCGCGGCTCGCGGTTGGTGGGGGCGTACCTGACCGAGACCGACGCGCCCCGGGGCGCGGCTCTTGCAGTGTTGAACGCGACGAACCGCATTCTAGGGAATTTCTTCGCAACCCGATGAGGCACTTCGCAATGAGCCTCGCAGCGCTCCCTGTTCCCCGGCTGAAGCGTGGGCTCGGCAATGCACTGTGCGTCAGCACAGTGATTCGCCGAGCCCACCCTTTAGGGTGGGTTGGGAGCGCGCTGCTGGCGCTCATGCTGGCGGCGTGCGGGGGAGCGCAGGGGCCGCACGCCGGCGCGGTCGCGCCGGTGGTCCGTGACAGCGGCGCGGCGCGCACCGTGGACTCGCTTGGCGCGGCGATCGCGCGGGTCGCGCAGGATTCGGCGGCCGACCAGCAGGTGCTCGACAGCCTGCATCGCACGGCACCGCGCCCCGACAGCGTGCGGGCCCGCCGGGACTCGACCGCGGCGCCCGCCGTCAAGGGAGAAGAGGTCGAGCGGGAGGCGGTACGGCTGTTCGGCGCCGAGGGCAAAGCCGCGATCGGCGCGGCGCCCTCGCCCGAGCCCACCTTCGACATCGACGTCTCGAGCTTCGCCACCAACCGGCGGGTGCTCGAGTACCTCGAGTTCTTCCAGGTGGACTCGCGCGACCGCTTCGAGATCTGGCTGGCCCGGCTGGGGCGCTACGAGGGCATGATCCGCGACCGGCTGCGGGCGAAGCGGCTGCCCGAGGATCTGGTCTACCTGTCGCTGATCGAGAGCGGGTTCTCGAACACGGCGGTGAGCCGGGCCAAGGCGGTGGGGATGTGGCAGTTCATGGCGAGCACAGCCCGGCTGTACGGCCTCACGGTGGACCCGTGGGTGGACGAACGGCGCGATCCCTTCAAGGCGACCGAGGCGGCTGTGAACTACCTCGCGGACCTGCGGGAGCGGCTGGGGAGCGTCTACCTGGCGGCGGCCGCCTACAACGCGGGCGTGGGCCGCATCGAGCGCGGCATCGGTCGCCTGCCCGGGGGGGGCGGCCGCGGCGGGAGCGGCGGCGACCCCGACTCGGTGAGCGACCTCACCTTCTTCCAGCTCGCCGACCGCAGGTATCTGCGCCGCGAGACGCGCGACTACGTGCCCAAGCTGATCGCCGCGTCGCTGATCGCCAAGCAGCCGCAGCGCTACGGGTTCGACGAGGTGAAACCGCTGCCGCGGCTCGAGTTCGACGAGGTCACGATTCCCGACGCGACCGGCCTGGACGTGATCGCACGGCTCGCGGATACGAGCGTCGCGACGATCCTCGAGCTGAACTCGCAGTTCGTCCGCGGGATCACGCCGCCGGGACGCGGCGTCGTGGTGCGCGTGCCGCGCGGTCGCGGGACGGTCGTCGCCGAGCGCTACGACAGCCTCCCGGTGACGGACCGGATCACGTTCGTGGATCACTATGTCGCGCGCGGTCAGACGTTGTCGGAGATTGCCAAGCGGTATCGCGTGAGCGTCGCGATGATCGAGGGCGCGAACCCGCACATCAGGACGCACGCGCTGCGCGTCGGCCAGCGGATCATCGTCCCCATGAGCGGGCGGATCGTGCCCGCCGGAGCCTGGTCCACGCCCCCCGAGCCCCGCTACCGGCGCGTCAGCCGGACCGAAGCGAGCACGGGCAGCCATCGCGTCCGGCCGGGGGAGACCGCGAGTGAGATCGCGCGCCGCTACGGTGTGGCGCTCGCGGCGCTGCTGAACTACAACGGCTTGACGCTCGCGTCGGTCATCCGGGCGGGGGACATCATAAGAATCCCGCAGAAATAGAGGCGTAGCACAGAGGCGTAGCACAAAGACGTAACACAAAGACGTAGCACAAAGGCGTAGGGCCACTCGACCCTACGCCTTCGTGTTACGTATCTGTGTAACGTTTTCGCGCGACGCCTTTGTGCTACGTTTTTAGCTTTTCCGCCTGTAGCCTTTCATAATGTGCGTCGCATACCCGTTCTGCGGATCCCGCCCCGCGTCCAGCAGTTCCTGCACCTTGCTCGGACCGCGGTTGTAAGCAAGCAGCGCCAGGCGCAGCTTCGCCTCCGGCGTGCCCTCATAGCGCTCCAACAGGTCGCGCAGGTAGCGGAACCCGAGGCGGAGGTTCGTGTTTCGGTCGTACAGCTGCTGCATCGTGAGCCCGGGCTCGTACAGCCGAGCGGTGCTCGGCAGCACCTGGGTGTACCCGATAGCGCCGACCTTGCTCTTCGCCTTCGCAGTGAAGTTCGACTCCGTCTTGACCAAACGGAAGGCGAGGGCCGGATCGACCCCCTCGGCCAGGGCGATGTCGTAAATCGCGGCCGTCAGATCGGCAGCGATGTGATAAGTAGTCGAATAGTCGATGATCGCGTTGGCGCGTTCCAACTGGAGCCGTGCCACCGCGAGCTCCCCCCGCGTCGCCTCGAGAGACTGCTCGAGCGAGTGGAGGTCGCCCGGCGCCTCAGGAGCCGCTACCGCCGCCGGCTGGTCGTCCGCCGTGGCGCGTCGCGCCCAACCGCCAATGCTGCTCACCACCAGGGCGCTGAGGAGGATGAGACTCCCCTGCAGCATCAACTTCTGAGTCTTCGTGTGCATAGCCCTCTCAGGTAAGTCCGTGCGGCCCACGCTGGCGCCGCGCCATCAATTCCCCGTCAATCCCTGGCGGCCCGCCGCCAGTCGCCGTGCGTCCCACCCGTCTTCTCGAGCAGCCGCACGCCCTCGATCTCCATCCCTCGGTCCACCGCCTTGACCATGTCGTAGACGGTCAGCAACGCAACCGACACCGCCGTCAGAGCTTCCATCTCCACCCCGGTGCGCCCTACGGCCCGGGCGGAGGCCCGCACCCGCACGCCGGGGAGCGTCTCGTCTAGGCTCGCGTCTACCGCGACGTGATCCAGGCCGAGCGGGTGGCACAGCGGGATCAACTCTCCGGTGCGCTTCGCCGCGAGCGTCCCGGCCACCTCGCTCACCGCTAGCACGTCGCCCTTGGCGACCGCCTGGTCGGCCACAAGCCGGTAAGCCTCGGCCGACATCCGGATGCTTCCCTCTGCCACCGCGGCGCGGACGGTGATCGGCTTGTCCGCGACGTCCACCATGCGCGCCCGGCCTGCGGCATCGACATGCGAGAGCTTCATCTCAGCCCCGCCAACTGATCCGCCAGTACGGCCGCCACCAGCTGTGGATTCACGTTGCCTTGGGCCAGCTCCCGCGCCTCGAGCACCGAGGCGATCGCCTCCACCACCTTCGCGGTCTCGCCGCTCCCCCCCTGCCGCGCCTGCTGTCGCAGCTGCTCGAGCAGCCCGTCGAGCATCTCCGTGAAGCCGCCCCGGGCCTGGAACGGCTGTTGGCTGAGCGCGAAGGCGAACCGCTGCACCGCACCCTGAGCCACTGCGGCGCGGAACGCCTCCGCCGCCTCTGCCGATCCTCGACCCCCCTCCCCTGACGCAAGGAGCTTGCCGATGCACCCGTCTGCTAGCGTAACTAGTTGTGCTAGCTCGCGTTGAGACCTCACACCCAGCACACGCTGTGCAAACACTGCCACTATGCTGTCGGCATTTCGTGCCACCCGGATGCGCACTACGCGAGACTGGATGGTCGGGAGTAGCGCATTCGGATCAGAGCTCGTGAGCACAAACACCGTGTCCGCCGGTGGCTCCTCGAGCGCCTTCAGCAACGCGTTGGCCGCCGCCTCTGCCCCGGTCTGCGGCACCAGACGCTCGGCGTCGCCGATGACGAACACCTTGCGGTGCCCGAGGGCGGGCGTGAGCGCGAGGCGCCGAAGCACCAGCCGCACCGAGGCGATCCCGTGGCTGGCCAGCCCTGACGGAGGCTCATATAGCGGCCGCTCGCGGCGGGCCGCCATTTCCTCAGCCAGAGCCTCCGCCACCAGATCAAGCTGCTTGTCGGCGTCGGCCCCCTTCTTCGAGAGCTCGACCGGTACGAACCAATGGACGTCCGGGTGTGAGAGGTTCAGGACCAGTTTGCAGTGCTGACACTGCCCACACGGTTCGCCCTTCCCCGATCCCCGGCCTTTTCCCGGGTTTTCACACATCAAGGCCTGCGCCAGCCAGAGAGCCAGGCGCTGTTTTCCCACCCCGCGGGGCCCCTCCAAGAGGAGCGCTTGCGGCAACCGGCCGGAGGCGATAACGCCTACCAGCCGGCTGCGGATCCCCTCGTGTCCGTATAGGACGGGGATGGACATGCGGAAATGTAGACCCGGTCGGTTGTCAGGTGTTGAGGCCAGTTTGGAACCTGTTGCGACGCTGCGACTTACTGTTCTTGCCGGGGGCTTGTGCTAGTCTAATGACGTTTGCTGCAATAGGTTAAGAGGAGAAGTGAGCGCACACTCGCTAGAAAGTGCCCGGTTTTCCTACATTTTCGGTACCTGTTCGGGCGCGGGCGCGGCTCTAGGCCAGGGGCGGGGCGTCCGTGTCTGGTGACATGAGTCACATGGCTAGTGTGCACGTGCCAGAAACGGAGGACTGCGGCCACACTTGTGTTGCTCGGCAGCCACGATTCGAACCCGTCCGAGCTCAGCCACGCGGGATCCGGCCGACCATACCCAGGCGCAAGTGCTCTCCGGCTGCGGCGCTGGTGCGGAGTGCCTCGTAATGGGAGGCCCGGATTTGCTCGACGAGGCGATCGATGTCGGCGCGCCCGACCCCGTAGTAGGCGAGCACTCGCGCGAAGATCTCGATCGACGTCTCGAATTCCTCAGGGATGACGTCGTTCGCCCCGAGGCGAATGAGCTCGGGGATCTCGACTACATAGCGCGTGCGCGCGATGATGTGGACACCAGGATTGAGCCCGCGCGCGACCCGCACCATACGCCGGGTCGCCGCGGGGTCGGATATCGCTGCCACGAGCATGCGGGCCCGGTCGATTCCCAGGGCGCGGAGGATCTCCTCGCGCGTCGCGTCGCCGTAGAACGCGGGCTCGCCGCGAGACCGCGCCTGACGCACGGTCTGCGCGTTGAGCTCCACGATGAGATAGGGCGCGTCGATCGACCGCAGTGCCGCGGTGAGGTTCCGCCCGTTCAACCCGTAGCCGGCCACGATGACATGGTCAGTGAACGGCTGCTCGCCAGCGGTCAGCGCGGAGGGACGGAGCCCCGGCAGCAGCCGGTCGAGTGGTACCAGTCGCTCCAACCCGTCGATCAGTGCGGGGCCGCCCTGCAGCAGGAACGGCGTCAGGAGCATGGTGGATACGGCTACCGCGAGGAAGGTCTGGTAGGCGCTCTCTGACAGCAGCGTCATGCCGCGGCCTTCCCGCGCGAGGACGAAGGAAAACTCGCCGACCTGCGAGATCGCCAACCCGGCGAGCAGCGCAACCCGTCCCGCGTAGCCGAGCAGGGCCGGACCGACTGCCGCGACCACAGTCTTGCCGCCCAGCACCAGGAGCACTCCGCCCAGCGTCCAAACGGGGTGCTCGCGGATGAAGTGGACCTGCACAAGCATGCCGACTGCCACGAAGAACAGCGAGATGAACACATCCCGGAACGGTAGCAGTTCGGCCAGGGCCTGGTGACCGTAGTCGGACTCCGAGATCACGAGCCCCGCCAGGAAGGCGCCGAGCGCGAGGGAGGCGCCGGCTTCCGCGGTGCCGAGCGCCGTCAGGGTGCCCAGTAGGATGATCGCGATCAGGAAAAGCTCCCGGCTGCGCGTTTTCAGAATCTCGGCGAGCAGGCGGGGCACGATGGTGCGTGCGAGAATGGTGACGCCGACCACGATCAGGGCCGCCTTCCCCAGGGCCAAAGCGAGCTGGGCGGCGCCGCCCGTCGCCCGACCGGCGAGAAACGGCAGCGCCAGCATGATCGGGACGACGCATAAGTCCTGGAAGATCAGCACGCCGGTGGCCAGGCGGCCGTGCGGGGCATCGATTTCGCCCTTGTCGGTAAGCCCCTTCAGCACGAGGGCGGTACTCGAGAGGGCGATGAGGCATCCTAGGAAGAGCGCGACCTGCCAAGGCAGGCCGAGTGCGGCGGCCACCAGGGCGGCGACCGCGACCGTCAGTCCCACTTGCAGTCCCCCGCCCACTAGGACCTGCCGGCCCATCTCCCGGAGCCGGTTGAGCGAGAACTCGATGCCGATAGTGAAGAGCAGCAGCACGACACCCACTTCGGCGAGGCCTTCCACGCGATGCACGTCGGAAACGAGGCCCAGGGCGTTCGGGCCGAGTAGCACGCCGGCCACAATGAAGCCAGGGAGGGCAGGGAGCTTGACCTGGTGAAACACCAGGATGACGAGCAGCGACACCGCGAAGATCACGGCGAGATCCTTCAGGACGAGGAGTTGCTCCACCGGGCCCGCCTGGTTTTTGGGGTTTTGAGGGAGTTAGCGGCACACCCAGGAAGTCGTTGCGTGACCACCGATTACGACGCGTGCCGTGACGGGGCACACCTTATCCGAGTGGTCCTTACTGTGGAAAAAAAGACAGAGGAATGCAAGGTTGTGGCCCCCCAATGAACGCCACTCGGTTTCGCCTGCTGCGCGGGGATGACGATCCGCGCGACACGCGGTTGTCCCGCACGGAAGCCACGCTGCGTGCCACCGCGCGGCAGCAGGAGGCCGTCGCCCACTTGGGGCAGCAGGCGCTCGCCGGCGCGCCGGTTCGGGAGTTGATGGACGCGGCCGTGACGCTGGCGGCCCGGGTGCTGGAAGTGGAATTCGGTAGTGTGCTCGAGCTTCGGCCCGAAAACCGGACGTTGCTGTTGCGCGCGGGTGTGGGCTGGGGCGACCAGAGCCGGGTCATCATCCCCGCGGACCCCGACTCCCACGCCGGCTACACCCTGCGCGCCGCGGGGCCGGTCGTCGTAGAAGACCTGGCGACGGATACGCGGTTCGGCAGCGCGGCGCTGCTCGCGCCGCACGGTGTCGTAAGCAGCCTGAGCGTGCTCATTCACGGGAAGGATCGGCCGTTCGGCATCCTGGGCGCTCACAGCGCTCGCCGGCGCGAGTTCACGATCCACGACACGCACTTTCTGCAGGCGTTGGCGAACGTGCTCGCGACTGCGATCGACCGCACTGCCACCGAAGAGGCGCTCCGCCGCAGTGAAGAGCACTTCCGTTCGCTGATCGAGAATGCGTCCGACATCGTCACCATTGTCGGCGACAACGGCGTCTTCCGCTACGCGAGCCCGTCGGTGGAGCGCGTGCTCGGGTATGCGCCGGTCGAGCTGCTCGAGCGGAACGCGTTCGACCTCGTGCACCCGGAGGACATTGCGCTTGTGGCCGAGGCGCTCGCTCGCACGATCCAGCGGCCGAACGTGCCGCAGTCGGCGGAATTCCGGTTCCGGCACCACGACGGCTCGTGGCGCGTGCTGGAGGCCGTCGGTCAGGCGCGGCTCGATCACAGCGGCTCGGCGCAATTGATCGTCAACGCGCGGGACGTGACTCAGCGGAGGCGCCAGGAGCGGGCCCTGCGCGAGAGCAAGGAGCGGCTGCGGACGGTCATCGCCGGCGCGCCGCTCGTGCTGTTTGCCTTCGACCAAAACGGGGTGTTCACCATGGTCGAGGGGCGGGGGCTCGACGCGCTCGGGTTCCGGCCGGCGCAGTTGGTGGGTCGGTCGGTGTACGAGCTGTACGCGGACCTGCCGCAGGCGCTCGCGGACGTGCGCCGGGCGCTCGCTGGGGAGACGTTCTCCTCGACCGTCGAGGTGTTCGGGACGGTGTTCGAGGCGTGGTACTCGCCGGTGCGGGACGCGGCCGAGCGGGTCACGGGCGTGATCGGCGTGGGAACAGACGTCACCGAGCGCCACCGCGCCGAGGAAGCGTTGCGGCGGTCCGAGGAGAGCAGCCGCGCGGTGGTCGAGAACGCCAGTTACGGGATCTACCGGTCCACTCCCGAGGGCAAGTTTCTCGCCGCGAACCCTGCCGTGGTGCGCCTGCTGGGGTACGCGTCCGACGCCGAGCTGCTCGGGGTGGACTTGGCGCGGGATGTATACGCGGACCCGAGCGAGCGTGAGCGGGTCATTGCGCGCTTCGACGGGGCCGACGTGATCCGGGGGGTGGAGGTCGCCTGGAAGCGCAAAGACGGCCAGCGCATCCTGGTGCGGCTCTCCGGGCGGGCGGTGCGGCGGGCGAGCGGACGGATCGAGTACTTCGAGACGATCGCCGAGGACGTGACCGAGCGGCGTGCGCTCGAAGAGCAACTGCGCCACTCCCAAAAAATGGAGGCGATCGGCCAACTCACCGGCGGGATCGCCCACGACTTCAACAACCTCCTCACCATCATCCTGGCCAACGCCCAACTCGTCGCCAAGGCGCTCCCCACGACGCACGCCGACGCGCACGCCGACCTGCGCGACGTCATGTCCGCGGCGCTGCGCGGCCGGGTGATGGTGCAGGAGCTGCTCGGGTTCGCGCGACGCTCGAGCCTCGACCTCCAGTCGGCCGACTTGGGCGGCCTCGTGGCGGACCTCTCCGGGTTCCTGCGGCGCATCCTCCCTGCCGACGTCGAGGTGGTGATCGCCGGCAGCACCGGTCTGCCGGAGGCGCGCGCCGACGTGCACGCGACGGAGCAGATCCTCTTCAACCTCGCCACCAACGCGCGCGACGCCATGCCGAACGGCGGCGTCCTGCGCATCGAGACGGCCCGGGCTACGCTCACCGAGGAGCGGCAGCTCGCCTGCGGCGCCCCCGCCCCCGGTGAATACGTCTGCCTGTACGTCGGCGACACCGGCGTGGGGATGGACGAGGAGACGCGGCGCAGGATGTTCGAGCCGTTCTTTACCACCAAACCGGCGGGGCGGGGAACGGGCTTGGGCCTCGCGACCGTCTACGGACTGGTGAAGCAGCACGGCGGCGGTATTGAAGTGGACACGGCCCCGGGGAAGGGTACGCGCTTCCGGATCTACTTCCCGGTCGCGGATCAGCCGGCCGCGGCGTCCACCCGGGGCGAGACGGGCGAGCCTGAAGTCCGGGGCGGCACCGAGACGGTGCTGGTGGTCGAGGACGACGACCAGTTGCGCCGCTCGGCGAAGCGCATCCTCGAGGACGCTGGCTATCAGGTGGTGACGGCGGCCGACGGGCAGGAGGCGCTCGAGGTGCTGGGGCAGCGAGGGCCGGCCGTCCACCTCGTCCTCTCCGACCTCGTAATGCCGCGCCTCGGTGGGCGAGCGCTGTACGACGCCCTGCGCCGCGAAGGGCGGGCGATGCGCTTCCTGTTCGCGAGCGGCTACTCGGATCCGGACGGCCGAGGCGGCGCCCGGCTCGACCCGGCGCTTCCCTTCCTGCGCAAGCCCTGGACGGCGAACGATCTGCTGCTGCGCGTGAGGGAGGTGCTGGACCGGGACTAGAGCCGTTGCACGTTTCACCTCACACGTTGCACGTAACATGGCGGCTGCGTGGGACGGGTAACGTGCGACGTGCAACGCTTCAGCCGTCTAACACCTCTCTCACCTTCCGCGCCAGCGTCTCCGGCACGAACGGTTTCTGCAGGAACGCCACCCCCGAGCGCAGCACTCCCTGGTGGACCATGGCGTCATCGGTGTAGCCCGAGGTGTAGAGCACTCGCATGCCGGGCCGAGCCGGCGCGAGACGCTCGGCGAGCTCCCGCCCGCTCATCCCCGGCATCACCACGTCGGTCACCAGAATGTCGATTCCCCGCGGATGGCGGGCCGACAGCTCGAGCGCTGCGGGGCCGTCGGCCGCCTCGAGCACCTGGTAGCCGTAGCTCTCGAGGCCCTTGCGGGCGAGCGATCGTACCGGCGCGGCATCTTCGACCAGCAGCACCGTCTCGGTTCCGCGCCGCAGCTCGGGAGATTCGACGGCCACGGGGAGCGGCTCGGCCGCGCCCGGGACTCGCGGGAGGTAGACCTTCAGCGTGGTTCCGCGCCCGGGCTCGCTGTACACCCAGATGTAGCCACCCGATTGCTTGACGATCCCGTACACAGTGGCGAGCCCCAGGCCCGTCCCCTTGCCGACTTCCTTGGTCGTGAAGAACGGCTCGAACAGGTGCTTCTGCGTGATCTCGTCCATTCCGACGCCCGTATCCGAGACGGCGAGCAACACGTAGGGGCCGGGAGGGAGCCGGTGATGCCGCTCGGCATATTCCTCCGTGAGGAGGACGTTCGCCGTCTCGATGGTGAGCCGGCCCCCCTGGGGCATGGCGTCACGCGCGTTGACGGCGAGGTTGAGCAACACCTGCTCGAGCTGGCCGGGATCGGCGCTGACCGGGCCGAGGTCGGCGGCGAGGTGGGTCACGAGCGCGACGTCCTCGCCCAGCAGCCGCCGCAGCATCTTGTCCATGTTGGCCACGATGGCGTTGACGTCCAGGACCTTAGGGGCGAGCACCTGGCGGCGGCTGAACGCGAGCAGCTGGCGCGTGAGCTCCGCGGCCCGGAGCCCGGCGTTCTTGATCTCTTCGACGTCCTCGCGCCGCTGGTCCTCGGGCGGGGTCGCGTGCAGCAGCAGTTGGGTGCAGCCGAGGATGGCCGTGAGGAGGTTGTTGAAGTCGTGCGCGATGCCACCGGCGAGCTGGCCCACGGCCTCCATCTTCTGGGCCTGGCGGAGCTGCTCTTCGAGCTGGCGGCGCGCGGTCACGTCGCGCGCGAGCACCAGGCGGGCCGAGCGGCCCGCGAACGTGAGCGGCTGCGCCTCGATGTCCACGTCGATCAGCGCGCCGTCCTTGCGGCGGTGCCGGTAGCCGCTGAACGTCCCCCCGTCCTGCCCACGCAGGGTTTCCTCGAACCGCGGCAGCTCGGACGCCGGGCGGATGTCCCGGACGGTCATCGCGAGGAACTCCTGCTCCGAGTAGCCGTAGCGGGCCACGGCGGCGGCGTTCACCGCCAGGAAGCGCAGCGTCTCGCAGTCGTAGACCCACATCGCTTCGGGGTTCGCCTGAAACAGCAGGCGGTAGCGCCGCTCGTTCTCGAGCAGCTGCTCCTCGGTGCGCTTCCGCTCGATGGCCATCGCGATCTGGGTGGACACGAACTGGAGGATGTGCTTCTCCCGTTCGCCGTAGCGCACGCCCGGCGTGTACGTCTGGGCGACGAGCACGCCGATGGTGCGGTCTCCCGCCTTGAGCGGGACGCCGAGCCAGTCGAGGGAAGGGGGCCCGATGAGCTCGACCTCACCGCGCTGCTCGAGCTCCTCGTGCAGTTCGGGAGTGGCGAGCAGCACCTGGCCGGTGCGCAGCACGTATTCGGTCAGGCCCTTGCCGAGTCGCTTCGCCGGAAAGTCCGCGTCGAACTCGTCGACGAAGTACGGGAAGCTGAGCAGCTCAGCGGCGGGATCGTAGAGCGCGATGTAGAAGTTCCTCGCCGGCATCAGCCCGCCCACGATCTCATGGATCGCGGCGAACAGGTCCTGGAGGTTGCGGGCGGAGTGGGCGGCCTCGGAGATGCGGTAGGTGGCGAGCTGGATCTGCTCGGCTCGTTTGCGCTCGGTGACGTCGCGGAAGAACCAGACGCGGCCAGCGGTCGCGCCGGCGATCCGCTGCGGCTGCGAGTAGCGCTCGAAGATGCGGCCATCCTGGAAGGCGAGGACGTCGAAGCTCGACGCCTCGGGCCGGCCGTATAGCTCGCGCACCTTGGCGAGGAAGCCGTCGGGATCCTTGAGCTGCTCGAGGACGAACGCCAGGGTCTGCGCGCCGTCCTTAGACTCGAGGACCGAGTCCGGGATGCGCCACAGCTCGGCGAACCTGCGGTTGAAGCTGACGATCCGCCCCTGCAGGTCCACGACGAGGATGCCGTCCGCCGTGGACTCGAACGTGGCGTTGAGGACCGAGAGGGTTGCACGGAGCTCCTGCTCGGTGCGCTCGGACTGGCGGAGCGGCGGGACGGGACTGGGCGCGTGCGTGGTCATCGCGGGGCCACAATACTCACCCGGAGGCCATGCCGGGGCAACACCCCGCTCGGGGCGGAGCGTGACGCGGGTCACGCTTCGGGGTCGCCCTCAGGGCGTCTTGTTTGGGGGCGCCTCGTTCAAGATCAGCCAGTAGAGGCCCAGTTGGCGGATCGCTTCGGTGAATTCCGCGAAGTCGACCGGCTTACGCACGTAGCTGTTCGCGCCGAGGCTGTAGCTGCGGACGAGATCGCGCTCCTCCTTGGACGACGTGAGGATCACCACCGGGAGCAGTCGGGTACGCGGATCGGCACGCAAGCGGCGCAGCACCTCGAGCCCGTCGACGCGCGGGAGCTTGAGGTCGAGCAGCACCAGCTGGGGCATGGCGTGCGGGGGCCGGCCGGCAGGGCCCCCCGCGCCGAGCAGATAGTCGAGCGCTTCGACCCCATCGTGCGCCACCACCACGTCGTTCTTGATGTTGTTCCTCTTCAGGGCCCGCAGCGTGAGTGCCTCATCGTCGGCGTTGTCTTCCACCAGCAGGATGACCTTGTCGTCCATGCGTCCTCGGTTGATCTAGAGGGTGAAATAGAACGTCGCGCCACCGTCCACCGCCCCTTCGGCCCACACGCGGCCGCCGTGGCGGTGAATCACGCGCTGCACCGTCGCGAGGCCGACGCCCGTGCCGTCGAACTCCTGCGCGCCATGGAGCCGTTGGAACGCGCCGAACAGCTTGTGCACGTAGGTCATGTCGAAGCCGGCGCCGTTGTCGCGCACGAAGTAGGCGGGGCGCCCGTCGTGCGTGGCGCTCCCGACCTCGATGCGCGCGTGGGGCCGCTTGCCGGTGAACTTCCACGCATTCTCCAGCAGGTTTTGCAGCACCACGCGCATCAGGCCGGGATCCGCCTGGACCTGCAGCCCGGGAGCGATGATGAACTCCGCGCGTCGCTCGGGGTCGCCCTTCTGGAGGTCCGTGGCGATGCCGCGGGCGAGGGCGCTCAGGTCTACGCCGGCTACGTGCATCTGGTGTCGGGTGACGCGGGACAGGTTGAGCAGGTCATCGATCAGCGTGGCCATGCGCTGGCTCGCGGAGCGCACGCGCGCGAGGTAGTCCTTGCCGGTAACGTCCAGCCGCTCGGCGTAGTCTTCCAACAGCGCCTGACTGAAGCCGTCGATGCCGCGCAGCGGCGCCCGCAGGTCGTGGGAGACCGAGTAGGCAAACGCATCCAGCTCGGCGTTGGCGACTTCGAGCTGGGCTGTGTGGCGCCGCAGCGTGTCCTCGACGCGCTTGCGCTCCGTGATGTCGCGGATGATCGCTGTGAAGGCGACCTCGGGACCGTGTCGCCAGCTTGCGAGCGACAGTTCCAGCGGGAATTCCGTTCCGTCCTTCTTTCTGCCCGCCAGCTCGACCGTCTTACCCACCACGCGCGCCTCGCCCGTCGCCAGGTAGCGCGCCAGCCCGGTGCGATGCGCGTCGCGGAACCGCTCCGGCATCAGCACGGTGAGCGGCTTGCCGGTCACCTCCTCCAGCGCGTAGCCGAAGATCCGTTCCGCGCCTGGGTTGAAGTAGGTGATGTCCCCGCGACTGTCGGCCGAGATGATGGCATCGTTGGCGGTCACGGCGAGGATGCGAAAGCGCTCCTCGCTCGCGCGCAGCGCCTCTTCGGCCCGTTGGCGCTCGGTCAAGTCCCGGGTCACCTTCGCGAACCCCACCAGCGCCCCGCGCTCGTCCTGCACCGCGCCGATCACCACATCCGCCCAGAACCGGCTCCCGTCCTTGCGGAGGCGCCAGTTCTCTTCTTCGTAGCGGCCCTGCGCCGCGGCGGCCCGCAAGGCGGCTTCGGGCTTGCCCGCGGCGACGTCCTCCGCGGTGTAGAAGCGGGAGAAGTGCTGGCCGATAATCTCCTCCGCCCGGTACCCCTTGATCTGCTCGGCACCTGCGTTCCAGCTCACGACGTGGCCGGTCGGATCCAGCATGTAAATGGCGTAGTCTCGCACGCTCCCCAGAAGCAGACGGAACCGCTCTTCGCTGACCCGCAGCGTCTCCTCCGCCCGCCGGCGATCGGTGATGTCGACCCAGGAACCGAACACCTCGACCGGGGTGCCGGCGGCGCTCCGGAGCAGCCGCGCCTCGTCATGGACCCAGTGGTAGGTGCCGTCCTTGTAGCGGAAACGGTACTCGGTGGTCAGTTGCTCGTTGGCCAACAGCGCGGGCATTTCGGCGAGCACCCGCGCCCGATCGTCGGGGTGCAAGTTATCGATCCACCAGGTTGGTCGGAGCGGCTCGTCGATCCCGTAGCCGGTGATGCGGGTGACGTTCTCGCTCACCCAGCTGGGCGCGAAGGTCGTGCCGGAGACGGTGTTTGCGTAGATGACCGCGGTGCTGGAAGCCAGCACCTGCCGGAAGCGGGTTTGGGTCTCGCCGAGCGCCACCTCGGCCCGTCGGCGCCCGGCCAGCTCGCGGCTGATCAGCGCGCCCGCGATGAGCGCGAGCGTCACGGCGACCAGGGCGCCGCCCCAAGCCGCGAACCGGGCGAGGCGAGCCTTCGACTGGAGGGTCGCAGAGCGCTGGGCGAGGAGCCGTCCCTCCTCGTCCTCCATCTGCCCGACCAACCCGTGAATCAGCTGCATCAGCTCTTTGCCCCGGCCGCCGATCACGGCGCGTCCCGCTGCGGATGGCCCGCCGGCGCGCCGCGTCTCGACCGTCCAGCGGAACCGCTCGAGGCGCACGGCGACGAGCGCGGCGAGCGAATCGAGTCGCTTCAGCTGCGCCTGGTTGTCGGCGGTCAGGGCGCGGAGCCCCGCCAGGAGCCCGCCGAGGCTCGCCAGGGCGGAATCGTACGGCGCGAGGTAGGTCGTGTCCCCGGTGATGACGTAGCCGCGCACCGCCGTCTCAGCGTAGATCAGATCGGCGAAGGTGGCCTCGAGCTCCCCGCGCACTTCCAAGGTGTGCGCCACCCAGCGCGCACTCTCGACGGTGGCCGCCGTGCTCCGCAGCGCCGCCGCGCCCACCGCGAGGATGATGACGACGGCGATCGCGAACCCGATCTCGATCCTGCGCTCGAGGGTCAGGCGCGTCACTCGGCCAACCTAGGGGCCCACCGGGCCGTTGCGTCGCTCGAGCTGCGGCTCGACGTATTTCGTGTAGCAATCGGGGCAGATGCTGTGACTGAACTGGGTGGCGAAGTGCTGCTCGATGTAGTCCTCGAGCGTCTTCCACTGGTCGTGATCGTTGCGGATGCGCTTGCAGTAGGAGCAGATGGGGAGCAGCCCCTCGAGCTGTTGCAGCTCGGTGCGCAAGCCCAGGATACGCTCAGCGACGGTGAGCCGGGCGCGCAGCTCGTCCGGGTCGACCGGCTTGGTGATGAAGTCATCGGCCCCGGCGTCCATCCCCGCCAGATACTGCTGCTTGCCGCCGCGGGCGGTCACCATGATGAAGTAGACATACGGCTTGTCGCGGCGCGCGCGGACGCGGCGGCACAGCTCCACGCCGTCCATCTCGGGCATGTACCAATCCGAGATGACGAGCTGGAAGCGCGACAGCTGCAGCATGTCCCACGCTTCCCGGCCGTTGGCGGCGGCGGTCGGCGTGTAGCCCGCTGCCTTCGCCAGCGCGCACAGCTGGGCACTGGATACCGCATCGTCGTCCACCACGAGCACGGGAATCGTCTTAGCCATGGCCCCCTCCGTCCACCGCCAGCCGCACGTGATCCAACACGGTCAGCGCCTCCCTTCTCACGTTAGGTAACGCGCTCTGCGCGCGTGCCACGTCGCCGCTCCGGGCGGACGCCTCCATGTCGTCGAGCAGCTGCGCGAGGCGATGGGCCCCGATGGTCGCCGCCGCGGACTTGAACGCATGCGCGGCGCGCTGAATGGGCTCGGCCGCGCCGCCGCGGGCCGCTTCCGCCAGCGCCTCGAGGCGCTGGGGCAGGGTGGTGGCGAACGTCGCCAGGATGCCGTCCACGGCTGCTTCCGCCCCTGCCTCGCGCATCGTACCACGGAAGGCGGCCAGGTCGACCGGCGGCGGGGGAGCGGCGGCCGTATCCGGCGTCGCGGCCGTCCGGCCCTCGACCGCGCCGAACAGGTCGTGCGCCTTGAACGGCTTGGCAAGATACCCGGTCATACCACGTTCGAGGCAGCGCTCGCGCTCGCCGCTCAGGGCGTGCGCGGTGAGCGCGATGATCGGAAGCGTCCGGCCCTGCGGGAGGGCGCGGATCGCCTCGGCCGCGGCGAACCCGTCCATCTCGGGCATCTGGATGTCCATGAGCACGACGTCGTACTTGCGGGCGCCGACGGCGTCCACGGCTTCGCGCCCGTTGCTCACGACGTCCACCTGATGGCCGCGCTTGACGAGCATCGCCATCGCCACCTGCTGGTTCACGGGGTTGTCTTCGGCGAGCAGGATCTGCAAGGCGTGGCGCGACTCCGCGATCGAGTGGCGGGTGATGAGCACAGGTGCGGCTCCGGCGGGCGGCGCTTCGGCCAGCACGGTGCCCACCGCCTCAATGAGGTCGGCCCGCGCTATCGGCTTGGTCAGATAGGCCTGGATGCCCATGTGCCGGCAGCGCTCGCCATCGCCGCGTTGCCCCGCCGATGTGAGGATCAGGAGCTTGGTCGCCGCCAGCTCGGGATCGGCCCGAACGGCGGCGGCGAGCGCGAAGCCGTCGAGGTCGGGCATCTGGGCGTCCAAGATGGCGAGGTCGTACGGCGCGCCGGCCTGCACGCCGCGGCGCAGCGTGTCCAGCCCCGCGTGGGCGCGCGCGGCCTCGTGGACGGCGATCCCCTCGGCGCCCAGCATGTCCCGGAGGATGCGCCGGTTGGTCTCGTTGTCATCCACCACCAGCAAGCGCCGCCCGCCCAGGGACGTCGTGGCGCCCCCGGTCCGCGCTAGGGGGACAGCCGCTTCGATGGGGAACGTGAGGGTAAAGCTGAACTCGCTGCCCCGGCCGACCTCGCTCGCGACCGTCAGCTCGCCTCCCATCAGCGCCACCAGCTTCCGGGAGATCGCGAGGCCGAGTCCGGTCCCCCCATAGCGGCGCGTCATGGACGCGTCGGCCTGGCTGAATTCCCGGAAGATGGTCGTCAACTGGTCCCCCGAGATGCCGATCCCCGTATCGCGGACGCGGAAGCGAACCGACGCTCGGTCGGTGTCGCCCCGGGCGACGACGGTGGACACGGCGACCTCACCTTGCTCCGTGAACTTGATGGCGTTTCCGATCAGGTTCATGAGCACCTGGCGCACGCGGGTGGGATCCCCCCGCACGAGGTGCGGCACGTCGGGCGTCACGTCCACGGTGAGCTCGAGATGTTTCTCGCGCGCCCGGACCGCGAGCAGGGTAGCGGTGGCGTGCACGACTTTCGGGAGATCGAACGGGATCGTTTCGAGCTCGAGGTGTTCCGCCTCGATTTTCGAGTAGTCGAGGATGTCGTTGAGGATGGTGAGCAGCGCCTCGGACGAGGAGCGCACCAGTTCCAGCGCGCGCCGCTGCTCCCCGCTGAGCTCCGTGTCGAGCACCAGCTCGACGAACCCGAGGACGGCGTTCATCGGCGTGCGGATCTCATGGCTCATGTTGGCCAGGAACGCGCTGCGGGCGTGGGCGGCGCGCTCGGCGACGTCGCGCGCCTCCCGGATCGCGGTCTCGGCGCGCTTGCGCTCCGTGATGTCCTCGTAGCGCACGATAACGACTTCTCCGGTGGCATCCTGCGCGTAGGCGGCAGACAGGCGCACAGGAATGAGCCGGCCATCGCGGTGGAGGCGCTCGGTGTCCGCCGTCACGATCTCGCCTTGCCACACCCGCTGTTCCATCCCGCGCGACGCGGTCCGCTGCGCTTCGGGCACCACCAGCTCGTCCAGGGGACGGCCCACCGCCTCGTTGGCTTCGTAGCCAAACAGGACCGTGAACTGGCGATTGAGACTGCGGATCCGCCGCTCCCGATCGATCACCGCGATGGCCACGGGCACGCTTTGCAGCAGCGTGTCCAAGTAAGCGTGCTGGCGCGCCAATTCTTGGCTGGTCAGCTCGAGGAGGGCGGCTGCTCGCACCCGCTCCGCAAAGGTCCGATGGGCGCGTGAGTGCACGCGGTCCATCCCCCAGGCGAACAACGCGATGAGCGCGATCGCGATGAGCTGCGGTCTGGCCTGACCCTGCGCCAGGAAACCGATCGGGAGTGGGGCCAGCACCGTGAGCAGCAGGTAGCGGAAGCTCCGCGTATCACCGACCAACGTGCTGGTGGCGCCCGCGACGATCCCGGCGAGCACGACCAGGGTGAGCGCACCCTCGTGCAGCGGAAGGGCAGGGATGGCGGCGGCGGCGCCGAACCCCCAGGCGAGCCCGACGCCGGCGACGGTGAGGCGCACGCCGCGCAGGGCCTGCTCCGCCGCCGGCGCCAGGCGGCGAACCCGCAGCCGCCACCAGGTTCGTAGCCCCGCCGCGGCGGCGACCGCGCCGACCCACCCGATCGTGAGCTCGAGCGGCAGGGAGTTCCAGACCAGCACGGCAACGATGAGGACGAGCAGGATGTGGAGCGACTCGGCGAGCGGGCCCCCCGCCAGCAGCTGACTGACGGCGGCGCGACCTATCTCCGCCTCGACGTGGTGCGCGTGCTCGGCGATGCGCGCCTGCGGATCCCCACCCGCGCCCAGGATCGACGCGCCGGCGGGCGGCCGCTGTGCGAGAGTCATGACTCTATGAGTAATACGCCAAGGTGGTTCCGCAAATGTCAGCGGTCCAGGCCATTCCAGTGCGCCGCTGCCGCTTCAGCGTCTCAGCGCGGTGGCTCGTTGAGCAGCAGCCAGTAGAGGCCGACCTCGGACACAGCGCGAGCGAAGGCCTCGAAGTCCACCGGCTTGACGATGTAGCTGTTCGCGCCCAGTCGGTACGCCGCGGCGATGTCGGGCTCCTCCCGAGACGATGTGAGGATGACGACCGGGATGGTGCGGGTGCGCTCGTCCGCCTTCAATCGCCGCAGCACCTCCAGTCCGTCGACTTTCGGCAGCTTCAGGTCCAGCAGCACGACCTTCGGCACGACTCCGATGTCGCGCAACGGGTGACTGCCGTCGCCAAAGAAGAAATCCAGCGCCTCGGCGCCGTCCCGGGCGACGAACACCTGGTTCGCGAAGTTGCGCGCCTTGAACGCGCGCAGCGTGAGCTCGGCATCGGTGGGGTTGTCTTCCACCAACAGGATCTCGACCTGCTGCATGTCCGTCATCGGATCTCCTCGTCGTCGACGTTGTACACCGACGCCGCTCCGGGGGGGGTGGCCGCGGCGCGTCAGCCCGCGTCCAGCACCTCGCGCACCTTGCGCACCAGGGCATGGGGGCGGAACGGCTTCTGCAAATAGGCGAGGCCCGGCTCGAGCATCCCGTGGCGCACGATGGCGTTGTCGGTGTAGCCAGAGATATACAGGACCCGGATGCCGGGCCGCTGCGCAGTGAGCCGGTCGGCCAGGTCCCGGCCGCTCATCCCCGGCATCACGACGTCGGTGAGGAGGAGGTCGATCGTCGCGGCGTGCTGCGCCGCGAGCGCGAGCGCAGCGGCACCGCTCGGCGCCGCGAGCACCGTGTAGCCGTGGCGTTCGAGGGCCTGCTGCGCAATGGCGCGCACCGCCGGCTCGTCCTCGGCGAGCAGCACGGTTTCGGAGCCGCGAGCCGGCTGCACCGTCGGGGCGGGCAGCGTCGCCGGCTCGGTCGGCGTGTCGACGCGGGGAAGATAGATCTTGAACGTCGCGCCGTGGCCGGGCTCGCTGTACACCCAGATGAACCCGCCCGACTGCTTCACGGTCCCGTACACCATCGCGAGGCCCAGGCCCGTCCCCTGGCCGCGCGGCTTCGTCGTAAAGAACGGCTCGAACGCGTGCGCCTGGGTCTCCTCGTCCATCCCGATCCCGCTGTCGCTCACGGTGAGCTGTACGTACGGCCCCGGCTTCACGAGGCTGTGCTCGAGCGTGTAGCTGAAGTCGAGATCGATGTTGCGCGTCTCCAGCGTGAGCTTGCCGCCGTCGGGCATCGCGTCACGGGCGTTCACCGCGAGATTCACGATGACCTGCTCCAGCTGGCCCGGGTCCGCCTTCACCCTCCCCAGGGCAGGGTCGAGCACGGTCGCCAGCTCGACGTCCTCGCCGATCAGCCGGCGCAGCAGCTTGTCCATGTCCAGCACGAGCGCGTTCACGTCGACGACCTTCGGCTGGAGCACCTGCTGGCGGCTGAACGCGAGCAGCTGGCGCGTGAGGCCGGCGGCGCGCTCTGCGGACCGGCGAATCTCGTCGACGTCCGCGCGTCGCGGGTCGTGGAGACCGAGGTCCTCGAGCAGCAGCTCCGCATGACCGGTGATCGCCGTGAGGATGTTGTTGAAATCGTGCGCGACGCCGCCCGCCAAGCGGCCCACGGCCTCCATCTTCTGTGCCTGGCGCAGCTGCTGCTCGAGGCCGAGCCGCTCGGTGACGTCGCGCCCGATGCCGAGGATTCCCAGCAGCTTGCCGTCGCGCAGCTGGGCGCTCGCGCTGAACTCGGCGACCCGGTACGGCCCGGTCTTCGTCAGGATGCGAAACTGGATGGTGGGGCGCGGCTCCCCGCGCAGCACGCGGCCGAACAGCTCGAGCGCGAGCGGCACGTCCTCCGGATGGACCAGGGCCTCGAACGGCCGGCCGACCCACTCGCCGGGCGGGAAGCCCGTCATCTCCTCGAACGCCGGGTTGAGCGAGGTCACCTCGCCCCCCGGCGACAACGCGAAGATCACGTCGCGCACGCCCTCGACGAGGCTCCGATAGTTCTCTTCCGAATTGCGGAGCGCTGCTTCCGTGCCCTGGTAGCTCTTGAGCGCCTCCTCGGCGCGCAGCCGCTCGGTGATGTCGCGCCAGTTGGCCACGACGGCCCCCACGGCCGGCTCGTCAAGGCGGTTCACAGCCACCGCCTCCACCAGACGATAGGAGCCGTCCTTGTGCCGCGCGCGTAGCTCGGTCGTGATCGAGAGTCCAGGCTCGTCGAGCAGCCGCTGGCACAGCTGCTGCACGCGGCTGAGGTCGTCGGGGTGGAGGAAGCCAAAGGCGGTCGTGCCGGTCAACTCGGCGACGGTGTAGCCGAGCAGCCGGGTCGCCGCGGGGCTGACGTAGCTGATCGCCCCGGTCTCGTCGAGGAGCGCGACGGCCTCCGAGCTGTGCTCCACCAGCGCGTGGAACAGCTCCGTCGCAGCCCGTGGACCGGAGCGCCGCCCGGGCGAGCGGTGCGCAGACGCGTTGAGGCGCTTACCGGGCATGGTCGAGGCTCAAGACTCCCGAGGCAGGACTCGAACCTGCGACCCGTTGACAAGGAACGGGGACGGCCTCGTGCTCGGAAGCAGAAAAGTAAACAGTTGGCGCGCGCGAAATCCAGGCGAAACCGCGAAACGCACCCGAATCGTCCCCTGCAGACCGCACCCAGACCGTACTGCGCGAGAAGGCGCGCGATGGTAAGGCACGGTGCTACCGGATGCGCGAGCCGCGATTCGCACGCGGGACGTTCGGCTCCGGACGCACGCGCCGCCGACCCTCGCCAACGCTGAATCAGCTTGTTTGAAGGAGTTACCTCGTCCGGTCGCCAGTCAGCGCTTGCAGGCTCAAGGCGCGGCTGTCCCCTCCAGGAGCACGACCCCGCCCCAGTAGAACGGATGCACGGTGCGCGGGTCGCGCCGCAACGCGAGCTCGGCGTCGCGCAGCGCGGCGGCTGGCCGGGCGCCGCCGGCGAGGCGGCCGTAGAAGGTGCCCATCAACAGGGCGGTCGCTCCGCCCACCGGCCACTCGGTGGCCAGCACGCCTTGCGCGCCGCCCACGAGAAAGGCCCGCGCGAGCCCGAGCAGGCCTTCGCCAGGCGCGAGCCGCCCGGTGAGCGTGGCGCAGGCCGAGAGCACGATCAGGCGGGCACGCAGGCGCGCGCCCGCAATCTCGTTCAGATGGAAGTACCCGTCGTCCGCCGCGTCGGGGGCGAGCCGGAGATGGGACGCGAGCGGATCGGCGTCGTTCGCCTCGGCGTGCGTCGCGAAGTGCACGATGCCGGCCGCGGGGGCGAGGCGCCGCACCGCCCGCTCGGTGGCGGCGGTGTCGGCGAGGATGGTGCTCTGGGCGTCCGGCCACGCGGCGCGGACGGCTGTGGCTTCGGCGGCCCCGCCGGGGACGTCGCGTACCAAGACCAGCAAGCGCGCGTCGCGCAGGTCCTCGCCCCCCGTGCCGCTGCGCAACCATTGGGCCGAGGGCACGTAGGCGACCTCGAAGTCGTCGAGCACGTAGCGGGCGTGGAGATAAGGCGCGGAATCGGCGGCCGCGGGGAGCGCGCTCACCAGGGCGGCGAAGGGGACGCCGCACAGCGCGCCGTCGGGCGCGATCACGAGCCGCGTGGCGCCGCGCAGCGCCGGGCGCAGCGGGGCGAGCACGGCCTGGTAGAGCAGCGCCGCCGCGGCCAGGTCGAAGCGCGCCCGGCCAAGATCGAGCTGGCCCCCGTACACCTTCCGCAACGGTCGCGTGAGCCGCGCCGCGATGGCGGAGATGGAGTCGGCCGAGGCACCGAGCGGCACGAGGCGGGCACCGGCGCGCGTGACCACCAGGGCGGCGGGCGCGAGGGTGCGGGCAACGAGCACGTAGTCGATCAGGGCTTCGTTGGTGTCGAGCCGTTGTTGGAGCACGGCGAGCGGCTGCGGGCGTATGGCGGGGCCGGCTGTCGCGAGCGCGAGGGCGGCGGCCTTGCGACGCTGGGACCATAAGGCCAGGGCCTCGGTGCGCGCCGGCGAGGGCGGAGTCGCGAGCAGGACGCGCAGCGCTCCATCGAACGGCCGGAGGTGCCGATCGCGGTAGCCGACGCGGTCGAGGTCGTCCGGGAGCCGCTCGGTGACGGCCTCGACGGTGCGCACCGCCCGGTCGTAGGCGGCGAGGGCGGATGCGGCGCGGCCTGCGGCGGCGAGCCCGTCCCCGAGCGCGAGCTGGGCCGCCAACACGCCGTCTACGGTGGGGTGGCGTTGAGCGAGCGCGGCCGCTTCGGTCAAAGCGGCGAGGCCCGCCGCCCTGTCGCCCAAGGCGATCTCTGCATCGCCCCGCAGCTCGGCGGCGCGCTCGATTTCGCTCACCAGGTGCAGCGTGTGCGCGAGACTGTCGGCCCGCGCCGCGGCCGCGAGGGCTTCGGCCGGCTTCCCCGCGGCGAGGGAGAGGTCCGCCACCTCGAGCGTCGCGAGCGCCGCTCCCTCCACGTTGCCGTTGCGGAGCTGCCGCTCGGCCCACGTGGCTGCGAGGCCGACCGCTTCCGCGGAGCGTCCCGCCTGGGACAGTAACCGGGGGAGGAGCGGGTGTTCGAGCGGCGTCCACTGCGCAATGAGAGAGTCGTGGGCCGCCGCCGCGCGCGTGGCGCTATCGTCCTTACCCAGGGCCTCGAACACCCGCACCAACCCCGCGAGTGGCCGGTCTTGATCACCGTACGCTCGTGACGCGCCTGCCTGATAGTACGCCAGGGCGCGGGCAAGGTCGCCCGTGCGCTCGAAATATTCCCCCGCCCAATAGTAGTTGGCGACGTTCTGTTCGTCGTCCACGACGCGCACCATCTCGGCGAAGTTCGCGGCCGCGGCCGCGTGCCACCCAGCCTTCCAACGGATCATGCCGGCGTCGTGCAGGCTCATCATGCGGAGCGGCTCGTAGCGCATCGGTCGCGTCAGCGCGACGAAGCTGTCGGCGGCAGCCGCGGCCTCCGGCCAGCGGCCGGCGCCCTCGTACAGATGCGCGAGGTTGTGCCACGTCTCCGCGAGGTAATACGCGTCGGGCGCCTTGGCGCCGACGGTCAGCGCGGCCTGCAAGTCCAGCTCCGCCGCCTGGGTGCGGCCCAGCCTCGCCTCCGCCCGGCCGCGCTGCATTCGCGCGATGAGCTGGCACCAGGGTTGGCCGGCCGACTCGGCGAGCCGTACCGCGGAGTCGAGCGGCGGCATGGCGCCGGCGGGATTCCCGTGGTCGAGATGCCATTTGCCCAGATGTCTGAGTGACGTGCATCGACCATGCAAATCGCCGGCGGCGGTATACGCTCGGATCTCGACCTGATTTCTCCATGGTCCGGTCCATCCGAGCTCCCACGCGATGAGCCGCAAGCCCGGCCGCCCGTCGCGGGCCAACGCGGGCAGGAGCGCCGCGGTGAGACGCCGAGCGCCGGCCGTATCGTTCCACCCCAGACGCAGGGAGATCAGCTGTACAAAGAGCTTGGCGCGCTGGAGCGGATGAGGCACGTGCCGCAGCCCCTCCGCGAGCGTTGCTTCTACGTCCGCCCGATCCGGGTGCGGCGCGCCCGCCAGGCGGTTCGCGAGACCCAACCAGTTATCCGCGACCTCGGGCGCCAGCGCTGCCGCCCGTCGGAGGTGCGCCATCGCCTCGGGCGGGTCCGAGTCATAGTAGCCGGCCCTGACGGCGAGGGAGGTCGCCGCGCAGCCCGTCGAATCCCGCCGCTCGAGGCTCGCGAGCCTTCGGAGCGCTTCCCGCTCCGCGCGCAAGGAGCCCGCGGCAACGTGTCCGTGCAGTTGGGCGGCGGCCACCAGCGCCAGGCACTCGGTCACGATGCCGCCCCGCGGGTCGGGGACCGCGTACGCGTCTCGCACCTCGGCGTACTCCCCGCGTTCGTCGCGCCGCTGGATGTATTCGTGCTGGCCGGGGAAGAACCCGGGGTCCGCGCTACGCGCGCGCTCGAGCAGCGCGAGCGCGCTGTCTCCGTGCAGCTCGGCCTCCGCGTCGAGCGCGGCGAGCCAGAAGCGGCGCGCGGCCGCGCGATCGGGCGGCGGCGCCTGGACGAGCGCCGCGACGACGAGCAGCGCGCCTAGCGTTTCCGGAGCCTCCGGATACTGTCCGCGAGCGCAGTGGCGCTCGCCGCGACGACAGTATCGGCGGACCGCACCGCCCCCAGCTCGCGAAGAGCGGCGTCGCCATCCCCGGCGTGGAGCAAGGCCTTCGCAAAGTAGTAGTGGGCCTCGGGGAGGTACGGCGTGTCGCCCAGCGCGATGACGCGGCGGAGCGCGTCGGCTGCGGCGGCAGGGCGCCCGGTCATGAGCTCGCTCGCGCCGAGGAAGAAGAGCGCGGGGGCCGAGTCCGAGCCGGCCGCGAGCGCGCGCGCGAGCTCGGTAGCGGCCGCGCCGTAGTTCCCGCCCGTATAGGCCGTCATCGCGCGCTCGAAGAGCGAGTCGGCGGGCGTGGGTGCGGCGCGAACCGCCACGCCTAAATAGAGCGGCGCGTCCCGGACCGTACCGAGGGTGCGCACGTCGGGTCCCTTCCCCCGGAGCACCACGACCCCCGCGATCCCCGCCGCCGCAGCGAGCCCGAGCCAGAGCGGCCACAGGCGTCGCGGGCGGCGGGCGGCAAGCTCAGTCCGCACCGTCATTGCGAGCCGGACATCCTCCTGGCACCGCCGACAGCCGACCAGGTGCGCCTCGAACTCCGAAAGGCCGTCCGCCTCGCTCAAGCGCCGCGCGACGTAGCGCTCCACGAGCCCGCGCTCGGCGACGTCACGACAGCTCAGCGGCTGGGTCACCCCTCCTCCTCTGACCGGGTGTCGAACCCCCCCGAAGAGTCCCGACGTGGATTGATTGGACGCCCTGAAGGGCGCCCTCGGCCCGAGCGCGTCCTGAAGGACGCTGGTGCACCGCCGTCCTGTCAGGACGCGTCCCGCAGCCGAGGCCGGGCTTCAGTTCGTGCCATCACCGGTCGCAGCCCCTCAGGGACCCTTTTCAGCATCTCGCTATGCTGTTGTCGAGGCTGTCGCCGCGCCGTGACCGGAATGCCGTCCGTGGAAGGCCGCGCGCAGCCGCTCCAGGGCGCGCGACTTGCGCTTGCGCACGCGCTCAGCCGGCTCCCCGAACTGCGCGGCCACCTCGGTGGGGGTGAGCCCCTCGAAGTAGCAGAGACGGAGCAGCTCGCGATCGGTCGAGGCGAGACCGTCTAGCGCGACGCGCACGCGGGCGCGCTCCCCTGCACTGACGAGGCCGTCCAGGGCGTCGGGCGCGGCCTGTTGATGCTGGTGGTTGGCGACTGCGTCCAACGACAGCAGCCGCCCCCGCGCGCGCAGGATGTCGATGATGACATGCCGGGCGATGCCGGTCACGAACGCGCCGAGCCGGTCGGCTTCTGCGGGTTGGCCGTTGGCGAGCGCTACGACGGCGCGGGACAGTGTCTCTTGGACCGCCTCCTCGGCCGCGTCTGCGGAGCCGAGCCGGTGGACGGCCATCAGCTGAAGCCCGGCTCGCAAGCGCTCGAGATGGTCCTCGAGCCCCCGGCGCTCCGCACGTAACTGACCCGCGTCGAGAGTCACGCTTTCGCCCTCAGGCCGACTACTACTACACAGTGGCGGGGCGCAACACCCCGCGGCACCAGCCACCAAACATACACCAAGGGACCGAGGCGCAAGCAGGAGGTCTCACATGTCGGTGATCACGTTAGGGAGAGGCGGGCCAGCAAGGGGGCGCCGGAAGGCTTGCATGGGGGCACATCCCCTGTCTGCACGAGCGGCGCTCGTCATACTGACCCTGGCTGGTTGGCTAAACGCCTGCAATGATGGCACATCACTCGGCCGGACGAGACCGAAGGTCTCGGCGGAGGGCATCGCCGCCCCCGGCTATGCGGTGACCGACTTCGCTACGGGGTTCGATAACAGCGGAAGTATCGGTCCGATTGGGCTTGCCTTCGACGCATCGGGGAATCTGTTCGTGGGGGACGCCGCTTCTGGCTTCCTGTACAAGTTCGGACCGGCAGGTGGCATTGCCTCCCGAAGCACACAGGTGAACGCAACGCCGATCGACGGCTTTCCGCTGGGTCTAGCTTTCGGCAAAGATGGCAGCCTCTTCCTCGCGCGTCCGTTTTCGAGCGAGGTGGCGCAGCTAGATGCCTCAACTGGCACGATCATCCGGACCGTCGCCTCCGTCACCGGCACGGTCGCGGGGCTGGCGACAGACCCCTTGAGTGGAGATCTGTTCGTCTCGAGCGCTTTCTTGGTCCCACCCCTCTATCGCATTTCGAACTTCGCAAGTGGGCCAGGCACAGTCACCGTGTACGCCTCGATCGCGGTCGACGGGATCGCATTTGGCCAGGACGGCACACTCTTCGCCGCGGTCGAAGGCGGCGGGGTAGCGAAGATCACCGCTACGAATTCGCCCACGCCGGGCGCTGTCTCCATCATTGACACTCCCTTCGGTTCGGGTGATGGGATAGCACTGTCGGCCACCCCGGGCACGCCTTTTCTGTACATCAACCGGAACGACGGCATCATCACCAAGATCGACGTCACTACCACTCCCCCGACGTTCACCGACATCTTTAGCGGAGGCAGTCGCGGTGACTTTGCGGCCGTGGGCCCGGACGGTTGCCTGTATGCCACGCAGACCGATCGCGTCATAAAGGTGTCGAACGCGGACGGCACGTGTCTGCCTCCGCCGCTCGGCCCCCTGGTCCCGACGACCCCTCCGCCCCCCCTGCCTCCCGTCGCCAACGCTGGCGGGCCCTACGCGGCGAACGAGGGCGCGGCGGTGGCCTTCAACGGCAGTGGCTCTTCCGACGCCGGTGGCCTTGCCCTGACCTACTCGTGGGACTTTGGTGACGGCAGTCCGGCAGCGACTGGCGCGACTCCGACTCACACCTACGCTGATAACCGAAGCACACCGTACACCGTGACTCTCACCGTCACCAATGCCGGTAGCCTCAGCAATGTGGCCAGCACGACCGCAACGATCTCGAACGTCGCGCCCAGCGTGAGTCCCATCAGCGGGGCCACGATAGTCGCGGGCCAGAGCTTCATCAGCTCAGGCTCCTTCGCCGATCCTGGCCAGGACACGTGGACCGCGACCGTGAGCTATGGAGACGGTTCAGGGACGCAGGCGCTGGCGCTGTCGGGGAAGACGTTTCAGCTGAGCCACCTCTATGGTACAGCGGGCACCTACTCGGTCACCGTGACCGTGACCGATGACGACGGCGCGCCAGGGGTTGGTCAGGCCACCGTCATCGTGCGAAGTGCCCAGCCGCAGCAAGCCCTGCAGGCGCTCATCACCACGATACGGAACTTGGTGACGTCTGGCCTGCTGTCGGCGGGCAATGGCAATGCGCTGAGTGCCAAGCTGCAAGCGGCCATCAGTGAGCTCAACGTCGGCAACAACATCGATGCCGTCAACGAGCTCAAGGCCTTCATCAACCAGGTGAACGCGCTGATGCGTGCCGGCCGTTTGCCCGCAGGCGAGGGGCAGAATCTGATCGACGCCGCTAATCAACTCATTCGCGTGATCAACACGCCCTAAGGGCGTGCTGGGGCGAACCACACGCCGGCCTTGGTCACGCTTCCGGTGCGATTCCGACTATAGGGCATAGGGCACGAAGTCCATCGGTCGAAGGCTCTTGAAAAGGGGCGCACGGGAGGAGTCATGAATCTGAATCTCGGAACCGGCGGATTCGGCGGGCGTGCACTGCCGTTCTCAGTCCTTGCCGTCTTTGCCGCAGCTGGACTCACGAGTTGTGCGGGTAAGAGCGCAACTGCGCCGACCCCTCCCGGCACGGCCACATACGAGGGGGTATTCGCAGGAGGTAAGGGCGAAAACGGCGTCTTGACGATTACAGTTCCTGCAGCGACGTCCGCACCCGCGTTGAGCCACACGACGACCCGCGCCTCTCTGGGCGCGGCATCTTCAGCCGTTGATGTCACCGGCACGCTCGCCTTCGTGGGAGGCGGCAGCGTCAACCTGACCGGCACCTTCGACGGGTCGACCGGGGCGCTGTCGCTGACTGGTGGTGCGTACACCTTCACCGGCAGCCTCGTGCAGGGCGTGCTGGGCGGAACCTACGTCGGTCCGAGCGGGTCGGGCTCGTTTTCGACCCTGACATCTTCCAGCAATTCTGTTCGAGTCTTCTGCGGCACCTATTCGGGCGTCGACCCCGGCACCGGGTTCCACTTCAACGGCATTTGGAACGTGGCTCTGGTTAACACCAGTTTCGCTGGGGCCGGGGTGTCGTTGTCGGACGACCCCGACCCGGTGTTCACGTTACGGGGCACCCTTCACGGAAACGCGGTCACGCTCACGGCATCAAAGGCTCACGGCGCTTCGATGACCGAGCAGGGAACGCTGTCAGGCAACTCGATCAGCGGAGGAGGTGACAACGAGACTTGGCAGGCGAGTACTGACACGTGCCATTAGCCGATGATCGCAGCACAAGCACGGAAACGTCGTCCGGTCTGGTTCGTTGCCGTGAGGGCGTCTCGAGCGTATGCCGATCGATGATGAGTGATCATGCGTTCATTCATTCTGTCGGCGAGGATAGTCGTTAGTGGGACACCCACATGGCCGGGGTTCTTAGAGGCGCCCTGATCAGTCGTATCGGTTACGTGAGCCTATTTCTTCTTAGGAGCTCCCATGAATCGCACCCTCCTCGTCATTCTTGCCGGCTGCATCATTGGGGCCGTTCGCAATCCCGTGGAGGCGCAAGGCGGCGGGATCAAGCTTTCCGATGTCGCAGGCACCTGGGTAGGCAGGTCCATGGCGGGCCCCAAGGACAGCGTGTTCTCGACCTGGGTGCTGACGGCCACCGCAGACCGCCAAGGCTGGACTTTCAAGCGTCCCAAGGGGGACCCGTACCCGATGCGCATTATTACCGTGGGCGGCGACAGCGTCGTCACTGAGGTCGGGCCGTATCCGAGCATCCTCCGGCCGGGTCAGACGGCAACAACGCGCTTCGTCGGGCATTACCACGGCAGCAAGATGACCGGTACCTTCGAGGCGCACTACCCATCGGGTGACGTTGTCAAGGGAAAGGTCGCAGCGACGCGCAAGAAGTAAACGCGAGCCCTCGGCGGTGGCGACATCGTGATCCACTCGTCGAGGAAGCGATGGAGGTGAGGGCGGGCTGAGTGAAGCCCGCCACGTGTCACCGACCGGCCTACAGTGAGCGAAAGGGCCTGGTCCCCGCCAGGCCAGTGTCACGCTCTTGCCCCCACACCGACATATAGGAAGAGGGGAACGACTGCGCACGGTGCAAACCCGCGCGGTCGCCCCTTGGGCTTTGCGCTGTCAGCGTGCGGCTTGGCCCCACCGGCGAGCGGCCGGAGCGGGTGTTCGTCCGACCCTCGTGGAGGTAGCCATGAATTCCCCATCCCGATGCTGGCGTACGACGCTATTCCTTCTGCCAGCCGCGTTCCTAATGATCAGCTGCGACCGGGTACCCACTACGCCACAAAACGTCGCAGGGCTCCACCACCCCGACTTTTCCATCTCTGCGGGGAGTGGTACTTGGACCACGAAGGCCCCAATGCCCACCGCGGTTGCGGGGTCGGTTGTCGGCGTCATTGACGACGACGCTTACGTCGTGGCCTTGAACATCAACAACGCTTATGACCCTTTGACTGACACGTGGGCGGCTAGAGCACCAGACCCAAGGCCGCGAAGTTTTGCGGGAGCG
>Ga0209057_1000366_pt1 | contig 41528 bp, 46 predicted proteins | sample GraSoiAngelo_146_FD_185903 | JGI IMG/M metagenome (GOLD analysis project Ga0209057, IMG submission 185903) | Grasslands soil microbial communities from the Angelo Coastal Reserve, California, USA - 14_1009_05_30cm (SPAdes) (version 2) | ecosystem: Environmental > Terrestrial > Soil > Grasslands ...
GGGGGACGAACTCGCTGAGGACGACGGTGATCGGCCGGTCGTCGGACTTGCCCATCGCGTCGATGTACTTGAGAAGAGGCGCCAGCAGCGATCGGTAGGGCGATACCACGATATCGAGCTTGATGTTGGTGTCGAGCTGCATCCAACGCCGACGGAATTCCTCTGCGCTCGCGTTCGAGGTCGAGATGTGCACCGCCTTTACGGTCGGCGACACCGATCCCGCGAAGGCCAGGGCCTGGAGCGCTGCGCGATCGAGGCGGGCGATCGGCACGATCACGAGCGGAGCTGGAAAAACCGGGACGTGCTGCTGTTCGGGGCCGGTGATGACGAGGGCGTCGTGCACGGTCTGGTAGTGGCGGTGGATCCCGTAGAGCAGAGCCGTGATGAGCGGGATGAGCACGAGGACCATCCAAGCGCCGTGCTCGAACTTCGTGTACGCGACGACCAACAGGACGGTACCGGTCACCAAGGTTCCGAAGGCATTGATGACCATCGAGACCCGCCAGCCCGGATTGCGGAGGCGACGCCACCGCCGCACGAGACCTGACTGCGACAGAGTGAACGCGAGGAACACGCCGATCGTGTAGAGCGGGACCAGATTCGTGACGCTGCCGTTGAAAGCGGCGAGGATCACGCAGGCGAGCAACGCAAGGACGATGATCCCGAAGTTGAAAGCCAGGCGTGATCCGACATCCGCGAAATGGCGAGGCATGAAGCGGTCGTTCGCGAGGACCGACGCCAGCCGGGGGAATCCGGTGAAGCCGGTGTTCGCGGCAAGCAACAGGATGACCGCCGTCGTGATCTGAACGATGTAGTAGAAGGGAGTACCCGCCCCCACGATCGCCTTCGTCATCATGCTGTTGACCGTTTCCTGCTCCCTGATATCCGGCTGGATCCCGATGGTCGTCGAGAGCCAGGTGATCGCGATGAAGATCGTCGCGAAGATCGTGCCCATGAGGACCAAGGTTTTGATCGCGTTCGTCTCCTCGGGTCGCCGGAAGCTCGGCACGCCGTTCGCGACCGCCTCGCTTCCCGTCAGCCCAACCGAGCCGGACGCGAATGCTCGAAGGACGAGCAGAAGCGTCAGCGGTCCGGTTCCTTCCTGAGGGAACGGATTCGGCGGCGTCACGGGCGCCGGCGGATCGCCGGTAAAGACCCGAAAGAGACCGAACGCGACCAACCCGTACATCGCGATCATGTATGCGTACGTCGGCCCGGCGAAGAGGAGTCCTGCCTCGCGCACGCCGCGCAGGTTTCCGATGACGAGCAATGCGATGAGAGCGAGGCCGGCCACCACGCGGTAGTCGTGCAGCTCGGGTACGAAGCTCGAGATCGCGGCGACGCCGGCGGCAGTCGAGACGGCGACGGTCAGCACGTAGTCGATGAGGAGCGCCGATGCCGCGACGAGTCCCGCGATGACGCCGTGGTTCTCGCGCGCGACGAGGTAGCTGCCGCCGCCGTTTGGGTATGCGCGGATGACGCGCGACTCCGACAGGATGACGATCGCGAGGACGAACACGACCGCGATCGCGATCGGCATCGTGAGCGCGAGGGCCGCCGTCCCCGCGAGAGCAAGAACGCGCATGGCCTCTTCGGTCGCGTACGCGGACGACGAGATGTTGTCGGACGCGAGGATCGGCAGGCCCGTTGCGACGCCGACGCGTTCCTCCCCTTCGGCCTCGGTCTCCAGGCGCTTGCCGATCAGAAAGCGCAGGGCCGAGTTCCACGCCTGTCCGATTCGGCCAGTCGGTTCCATGGTCTCCTCGGTGGCGGTCCAGCGGCCGCCGTGCCCGCGGAGTCCGCTCCCGGTCGGCCGGACGATCCGAACGTAGCGGTCGCCTACGCGTCGTCCCGGTTGGCTCACCCGCTTCTCGAGTGAAGGCGACTCGTGTCGGTCGTTCATGTTCGATGGATCGCCTGGTCGATCCTTCGGAGTATCGCCTTGGTCGTCTGTCACGTCAGGGTTGCGATTGTGGCACGGTACCGCGAGCCCGCTCCGCAGCCGATTCGTCCAGCAACACGACGTCGCGCGCGGAAGCGGCCGCCCGCCGGTCTATCGAGACAAGGTGCGCGGGAGACGTGAGCACCTGAATGGTGAGTGCGCCGGGCGGCGGCACCGTGAACATCGCGCGGACGGTCAGCGTGTCGCCGGAGCGATCGACGCGCACGACGCGGATGTCATAGCCGCCCGTACGCTGCGAGCCGGCGAAGGCAGCGAGGTACAGGCGAGTGGCGTCCCTCGCGGCGAGCCCACCGAGGCCCGTGAGTCCCAGGTCGGTCGCGGCGACGATGCGCGGCCCGCCCTCGTAACCTGACTGCTGCGTAGAGCCGTGGTCGGTGAACGGAATGTTCTGAGCGTCGGTCACCTGCGCCGCCGGTCCACCGCACGTGATAGTGGCGACGAGCAGGAGGTCACAGACCGAACGCAAGGCGATCCGCGAAGATCGACGGAAGACCTCGTTCCCGGATCCGGCGCTGCGTTTCATCGAATCGATACAGCGAACGATGGAAGGTCACCGTGCCCGGCGCAAGGTCCAGCACGGCATACGCGGCGCGCGGATCTCCATCGCGGGGCTGGCCCACGCTGCCGGGATTCACAAACGCGCGGGGGGCGAGCGGGTAGGGGGTCTCGTACTGAACGCGGCCGGGCTGTCCTTTCGTATCGGCCCGAAACAGCGAGGGGACATGCGTGTGGCCGGCGCAGCAGTGCGCCGTCCTCGCGAGCGCGAGCGAAGCGGCCGCGCTCCTCGGATTGGTGACGTACTCCCAGAGGGGATCGCGGAGGCTCCCATGACAGAGAGTGACCCCGCTCGTCTCGAGGGTCCTCGGGAGCCCGGCGAGCAGCTCGCGCTCCGCGGATGTCAGCCACGCTTGATGCATCTTCGCCGCGACCGCGGCGGGCGGATTGAAGAAGTCGAGATCCTCGCCTGCCGCGACGGCGCGGTCGTGGTTGCCCGCGACGATGGTGGCCTTCCGCTCGACGAGGAGCGCGAGCACGTCTGATGGATCGGGGCCGTAGCCGACGGTGTCGCCGCAGACCCAGAGCGCATCGACCGGTCCCATCTCCGCGAGGACGGTCTCGAGCGCGACGAGGTTCGCGTGGATGTCGCTCAGGAGGCCGACCTTCACGCGGCCGACGCCTGCCGCGCGGCGCGGATCGTGAAGCGGTTCTCGGCGAGCGCGCGGCCGATCACGACCGACGCCACGCCACGGAGTGCGAGAGCGCGGATGTCGTCGAGATCGCGAACGCCGCCGCCGGCGTGCAGCGCGACACCACGGCCGACCACGGCGCGCACGGCGTCGACGAGAGCGAGCGGCGGGCCCGCGAGCAGCCCTTCCGTCGTCACATCGATGAGATACAGCGCCCGCACTCCGGCGATCTGCGCGGCACGCGCCGCCGCGAGAGCGCCGCGGCCGGTGGCGACCGAGACGAGATCCGCATCGCCACCGCGCGGCGCGAGAAATCCGGCGCGCGCCTCGACCTCGACGATGCCCGCGCCACCCAGCGAGGCAATGCTCTGCAGCAGCTCGTCATCGCCGAACACCGCGCTCGAGAAGAGCACGCCAGCAAATCCCCGATCGATCGCCTCGCGCGCGTCGTCGATCCGCGATATCCCACCGGCAAGACGGCAGCGCACACCCGACTCGCGCGCGAGCTCAGCGAGAAAGTCGAGATTCTTCGAGGCGCCGGTTTCCGCACGATCCAGATCGACGAGATGCAGCTCCTCGGCACCCTCTGCGACGAGAGCGCGCGCTCTGGCGATAAGGGAGCGACCCGGGTCGTTCGACACATGTGATCCGCGAACGTCGAGCGACGGCACGATCACCACGGGCGGCGCTTGGCCTCCGCTGGAGAACGCGGGTAGCGCGTTTGCGTCGCGCGCACCTTCCGGATCACGACGAGCGATCTGCCCGGCAGAATCGTTCCGAGGCCAAGCTCCGATGTCGGCGTGATCTTCACAATCTCGCCGCCTATCGCCGCGCACGCTTTTCTCGCGCCGGGGAGCTCGGCATCGAGCCGGCCCTTCCAGGCGATGGCGTCGCCACCGACACGCAGGAACGGCAACAGATATTCGACGATCGCGCCGAGCGTCCCGACGGCGCGCGCCGTCGCGACGTCGTAACGCTCACGGCGCGTGTGCGCGAGCGCCTCGGCGCGCTCGTTCTTCACCTCAACGCCATCGAGAGCCAGCGTGCTCGTGACCTCCTCGAGAAATCGAGCCTTCTTCCCCATCGATTCGACGAGTGTCACCTGCGTCCCGAGGAGCGCGAGGTGCAGGGCCAGACCCGGAAATCCGGCGCCGCTGCCGACGTCGATCATCCGCTCGCGACCCGTCCAGGTGCGCACGGCAATCGCGGTGAACGAATCCAGGAAATGTTTTGTCGCGATCTCCGCCGGCGTTGTGATCGCCGTGAGGTTCACCGACGTATTGCGTTCGATGAGGAGATCGGCATACCGCGCACAGAGCGCGACCGTCGCGGCATCGAGCCGTACCCCGATACGCGCGGCGTCACGAGCGAGCGCCTCGAATGGACCGGCGGCGATCTCGCTGGACGGCACGGGCCGTAAAGTATGGCCGTGAGGCGCGCCGCGGTCGTCTGGGCCGCGGCCTTTGTCATCTCGTGCGGATTGCTCGCGCTGCCGCTCGTCGCCCTCGCGGCCACCAGTGCCGTGAACATTCAGAATTTCGCGTTCGCCCCCAACAGCATCACGATCACCGTCGGTGACGGCGTCACATGGACGAATCGCGACGCTGCGTCGCACAGCGCAAAATTCGTCGATCGTTCCACACCGGTGCTATCGCAGGGACAGAGCGGCACGCTCCAGTTCACGGTCGCTGGCACATTCCCGTACATCTGCGGAATCCATGGGGCATCGATGCAGGGCACGATCATCGTCCGTGCGGCAGCGACGGCCCCGCCTACTCCGGCTCCGACCGTAGCGCCGACACCGGTCCGCACGGCGCCGCCGACGATCGCGCCAACAGCGCCGCCGACGGCCGCACCTACAGAAGCCCCGACCGCGCAGGCGACCACGGCCGCGCCCAGTCCAACCGCATCCCCCGTGGCCGCGGCATCGGAAACAGCATCTGCATCGCCGAGCCCAGCCGCCGCGCAGCTCACACCCGTACCGGGCGCCGCCGGATCGAGCAACGCCCCACTTCTCATCGGTGCCGCCGCGCTCGCGGTCGTTGCCCTCGGTGCGATCGCCATCTTCCTCGTGCGCCGGCGGTCGTAGTCCGGCCGCTCGGCGCCCTTCTCCCACGCGGCACACCACCTGCGACAATTGGACGCTCATGGCCGTCCTTGCACGTCCCCAGCAAGCCGACGACGTGGCGGAGATCCTGGTCAGCGCAGAGCAGATCGCCGCGAAAGTGCGCGAGCTCGGTGCGCAGGTCGCTGCGGATTACCAGGGCAAAGATCTGGTACTCGTGTCGATCCTGAAGGGTGCGCTCCCCTTCCTGGCCGATCTCATGCGCGCCACTCCAATACCGCTCGCGCTCGACTTTCTCGAGGTCTCGTCGTACGGCGAGGGCACGGAATCGACCGGAGCGGTGCGGATCCTGAAGGACCTCGCGAATCCGATCGAGGGGAGGCACGTGCTGGTGGTCGAAGACATCCTCGACACAGGCCACACGCTGTCGTACGTGTTCGATCACCTGCGCTCTCAACGGCCGGAGTCAGTCCGCCTCTGCGTGCTGTTGGACAAACCCGCGCGTCGCGTCATTCCGGTCAAGATCGACTACCGCGGGTTCGAGATTCCCGACAAGTTCGTCGTCGGGTACGGGCTGGATTACGCCGAGCGGTATCGGAACCTGCCGTTCGTCGGCGTGCTCAAGCCAGAGGTGTACGCGCGGGGCGCATAGACTGCGCGCGCAAAGGAAGGGGGTTTCTATGTCAGCGACGACTATGCCTGCCATATCTACGACGGAGAAAGCCGGTTGGTGGACGCGGGTCCTCGCGATCCTCATCGACACGATCGGAATCGGAATCATCGCGGGGGCCGTCTCGAGCATCCTCGGGAGTAACCCCACGAGCACTCAGTCGCAGGGACTTTCGACGCTATTCCAAGCCGTGTACTTCACGTACTTCTGGTCGGCGGCAGGAAAAGGACAGACGCTCGGAAGCCGAGCACTCAACATCCGGGTGGTGAAGACGGACGGCTCGTACCTCGACTACTTCGGCGCGTTCCTTCGCTACATCGGGTTCATCGTCTCGTGCCTGGTGTTCTTCATCGGTGTCATCTGGGCGGCCTTCGACGCGCAGAAGCAAGGCTGGCACGACAAGATCGCCAGCACCTACGTGGTCAAGGCATAGCCACAGAGCCAGTTCTTACCGCGCTGTAGACGCGACCGCGCCTGCGTCCGTAGGTTCGGTTATCGAATCTGGTCCGCGATGTGCGAGCGCTTCTATTCTTATGGCCTTGGGTTTGTGATGATCTGGCTCGCGCGGATCGTCGTCCTCGCGCTCGTTCTCTCCGCGTTGCCGGCACGCGCGGCCGCGAGCTCTCCGCTTGCCCCACTGCCAGCGACGATCCGCGTGAACATTTCGCTCCTCGGCACGACCTACGCGAAGATCGGATCGACCGGCTCGCTGACCGTCACCCGAGAAGACGGCGCAGTGCTCTATCAGGGCTCCGAGAACACGGTGGCACGACGTGCGGTACGCCGGCTGGCCGATCCGAGCCGAACCCAGGTCAGCGTCCGCGATGCCGAGGAGCGCCGCAGCCTTCGCCAGCTGTTCCGTCAAGCGCGGCAGCGCGCGCAGGTCGACGACATCCCGATCGTGAGCGTCCCATTCGAGTTCTCCGTCGAGGGCGATGGCTCGGACCCCCTCGCGGCGCCGCTCTTCTCGGCGCAGCAGATCACCCCACTCCATTACGTGGCGAGCGGGGGACTTCTGACCTACAACGGGCGTGCCTACCGCGGGACGCTGGACGTGACCCGTGACGACGAGGGCGACATGATCGTCGTGAACCAGGTCGACACCGCTGCCTACCTGGCGTCGGTCATCGGCTCGGAGGAGCCCACCACCTGGATGCCCGAGGCTCTCGCGGCGCAGGCGATCGCGGCACGCACCTACCTCTCGACACATCTGGCCCGACACGACAACTACGACCTCGAGGGCGACACGCGCGACCAGGAGTACGACGGCCTCGCCGGCGAGGCGACGTCGACTGTCAAAGCCGTCGACCGAACTGCGGGGCTGATCGCCACCTACAACGGTCGCCCGATCGAGGCGCTGTATTCCGCGAATGCAGGCGGGATCACCGAAGACAGCGAGAACGTGTACGCGAACGCCCTTCCGTACCTGCGATCGGTCCCGTCGCCGGCGGACGAGATCGCGCAGGCCTCGTCGTGGGGTCACACCAGCTGGCAGTGGACGACGGAGTTCACGGCGCCGCAGCTGCGAAGCTACATCGGCGCCCGCGGCATCGACGTCGGCGATCCCCAGCGGATCGACCTCGTGCGCCTCACCGGCACGGGACGCGTGCTCTCGGCGAAGATCGTCGGGTCGACCGGGAGCCGCGACATCGGGAAAGACACGCCGCGCTACTACTTCGGCCTGCGCAGCACGCTCTTCACCGTGACCACCCACCCCGAGGAGACCGAGTACGTCGACGCGTCGAACCTGGACCGCGTGCGGCAGCTGGAGTTCCTCGGCGCGACCGTCGAGCGCACGTTCACGATGAACATCAAAGACCCAGACCGAGTGGCGCAGACGCTTCGCGTCCTCGGCTGGCAATACCGGTTGCCGGCGCGTTTCGTCTTCACCGGCAAGGGATACGGGCATGGTGTTGGAATGTCGCAGTGGGGCGCCCAGGGAATGGCACTCGGCGGGAAGTCGGCAGAGGAGATCCTCCGGCACTACTACCTCGGGATCGAGATCACGACCGTAGGCGGAGCCTAGCGCCCGTTGCCGCGGCCTCGGTCCTCGCCGCCGCGGCCTGGCTCATCGCGTTCCTGACCTGGTCGACCGAGCCAGCAGGGTATGACTTCGTCGCTCTCTATTCGGCGGCGCGTCTCGTCGCTACCGGCGCCGCTTCGTCCGTGACGGACGCCAGCGCGCTTCTCGCGATGGAGCACGCGACGCTGCCCGAGCGAACGATCCTGCTCAACGACCCCAACCCGCCGGCGCTCGCCCTTCTCATGGCGCCGCTCGGAGCGTTGCCGCTCGTGCCCGCGTACGCGATCTGGGCCGCGCTCGGCGCTGCCGCGCTGGCCGTAGCGGCGTTTCTCCTCGCGCCCCTCGCCCATCCCGGGCAGCGCGCGCGCCTTCTGGCCTTCGCGATACTCGCGCCGCCTTCGCTCATCGCGCTCGCCGAGGGGCAGACGACGCCCTTCGTGCTGCTCGCGGTCGCGGGGTCGCTTCGGGCGCCGCCGTTCTGGTCCGGAGCGCTTCTCGGTCTCACGGCGTTTCGCCCGCAACTGCTGCCGCTCTTCGCGCTCGTCGCGCTCTCTGAGCGCCGGCGCGCGATCGGCCTGCTTGTTATGACGGCTACGGTCGCCCTCGTATCTCTCGCGACCGTCGGCTTCGATGGAATGGCGCGCTACCCCGATCTCCTCACGCGGATCGGCACGGAGCTTCGTCCCGGAGAGCTCGGCCTGGCCGCACTTGCGCGGCGGGTGGTCGGCGGCGAGGACCTGGTCCTGAACGCAGTTCTCGCGGTGGTACTTTACGCATTCGCGGCGGGCGCAGTCTTCATTCGCTCGCGCATCCTGACGACACGCGTCGTCGATGCATCGATATGGTCGATCCTCGCCGCGCCGCACGCCCTACTGCACGATGGGGTGATGGCATATCCAGCGGTGGCACGCGCGGCGACAACGACGCGGGCCACCGCACTCTGGGTCGGCTCGGGCATCGCTGTTGCGCTCGCGCAGCAAGGAGGAATCCCAGTCGCTCCGCTATGGATGCTGGTGCTCTGGTCGATCGGCCCCCGGCGGAATCAGGGGGCAGACGCGGCTGATTGAAATGATCATATACAATTTGTATATGACTATGTACAGCCGACGAGCAAACACACCCGTCATCCCGCGCAATGAAACGTCATCTCAGATCCTGGCGCTGCTATCGGGTATTGCTGGCAACGAGCTACACACCAACGAAATCATCCGCCGAGTCGAGGGCAATCCGAGGGCGGTCCAGCGGGCGCTCGTGAGCAGCGAAGCCGGTGGGCTGATCACGAGCCGACGCGTCGGCAATCTACGCCTTTGGCGCATGGATCCGACTAATCCGCTTTACCAATCGATCCGCGAGCTCTTCGGTCGGACGCGTGGGCTGCCTGCCAAGCTTGCGAGTGTCCTCGCAAAAAGCCGAGGAGTCAGACTCGCCTTTCTCTTCGGCTCGTATGTCACGGCCAAGGACAATCCCACCAGCGACGTCGACCTGTTTGTGATCGGCGCGGTTGATTGGATGAAGCTTGCCGAAACCCTTCGCGCCGCCGGACGTCAACTCGGGCGCGTCGTCAATCCGATCATCTGGTCCGAGGCGGACCTCGCCGAATTGCCGACGTCCAACCGTGAATTCCTTGACGGCGTTATGGCGGGACCGATCATTTGGCTCGTTGGTGACCGGCAAGAGTTCGACGAACTCCGTTCGAGCGTGGGCGCAGGCATGGCCGGAGGCCGTTCAAAGCCTGCCCGCGTCGGTACCAAACGCCAAAGCGCGGCTTCAAAAGGCCAAGGACCACGTGACAGACGCCAAGGTGGTGCTGGCCGGCGGTCGTCCGGGCGCGGCAGTCATTCTCGCTGAATTCGCACTCGTGAACGCGGCTGATGCCGTATTAGCAAATGCCGGATGGCGCGTCCGGGGCGTTACCGGTGCGCACGAAGCACGTTTCGATTTCCCGTCGCTCCCGGCGGTGTTCAGACAGAACCAACCGCTCATCAATCAAGCAAGAGCGTCGCGGAACGAAGAGGCGTACGGGGTGACGCATCCCATTAGCCCTTCGCAAGCAAAAGCAATTGTCGACTTCGCGGAGCTTGCGACTGATGAGGTGTCAAAACTCTTCTAGGGCAAGCCGTCCTGCTACTCGCCCTTGAACTTCTGCGAGTTGCCCATATGTGGCCAGACCCGTTCCTGGCCGATCTGAAGCAGCTGGCGCGTGTGGTTCCGATCGTGGGACACCCACTCGTGTAGGAGATCGCGCACTGTGAGTCTGCCGGCCATCGGATGCTCGATGCCTTTGCCGAGATCGCCGGTCTTCAGTGACCGCACGAGTGTGATGCTGTCGTTACGGACGCCCATGAACTCCATCCACAGGCTCTGGCCCAGGCGCGCGCAGTCATTGCGCTGCTTCGCGACGTCCGCTTGATCCCACCCGCTGGTCTTCTCTTTGCCCGCGTGTATTTCGCGGATGCGACCGGCAAAGCCGCGTTTCTCCGCCTCCACAAGATGACCGACGACCTGGTTGGCGCACCACTCCTTTGGATCGAAGTGCCAGCTGCTGTCCTCGCCAAGAGCCGTGAGCTCGGAATCGATGAGAGCGCACGTCGCTTCGAGATAGTCGGCGACCTGATCGGTCGTGAGCTCGGACGTCGTGCTCATGAGACGAGCTGCGGTGCACTCCGGATGGGGATCTTCACCTTGAGCACGACGGTACCGTCCGCACGCGCCTCGTGAGTCGAGTCGCCGTGGAGGAGCTCGAGGCGCTCGCTCCGCCGAATGCCCGACTGGAGCTCACCGTCTGGCGGTAGCTCCTTGCCGTCGCTCTGCAGGAGCACGTCGAGCGTCTCTTCCTTCCACTGGAGGCCGAGAACGATCTCCTTGGCCTGCGCCTTATCGATCCGCTCGACGAGCGAATCCTGGATCAGGCGGAAGATCGCGACCTCGTCGTCGGACGGCAGCCGGCGGTCGCGGCCGGTGCTCGAGAAGTCGATGCGGACGCCGTGCTTGTCGATGAGCGTCTGGACGTACCGCCGCAGCGTGGGGACGAGGCCGAGGTCGTCGAGGATCATCGGCCGGAGCTCGAAGATGAACCCGCGCAGCTCCTGCAGCGTCTTGTTGACCATCTGCCGGAGCGACGCCAGCTCACCGCGCGACTTCTGGGCGTCGACGTCGAAGAGACGCTCGCTGATCTCCGATTGGAGGACGACGTTCGCCATCGCCTGTGCCGGGCCGTCGTGAACCTGCCGGGCGATGCGCTTGCGCTCCTCCTCTTGCGTGTCGACGACCGCCTGCAGCAAACGGCTCTCGTCGATGAGCGGCGCGGCGTCCGGCGGAAGCGGCGGTGCGGCGTACTCGGCGAGCTGACGCTGGGCTGTGGCGAGGATCTGCGCGCTCCGGTCGATGAGCTTGCGCTTCGATTGCAGTGAGTTGAGCTGACCCTCCATCGTCATGCGGCGAGCCATCGCGGCCGCATGCTCGTCGGTGGCGCCGAAGATCTCCTCGCGCTGGAAATTGCCGGGGTTCTTGCGGACCTCCTCGACCTTTGCCTTCATCTGGTCTTCGCGAGACTTGAGGCGGTTCACCTCGGTCTGCGTCGACTCGATGAGCAGGTCGAGCTCACGGATCTCGGCTGTGACTCTCTGCTGTTCGGTCGCGATCTCCGCGAGGACGCTGGGCGGTGCCATGGTCAATTACCGATCTCCGGTCCCTTGATCCAACCCTGCCGGATCGCGTACACGACCGCTTGCGTGCGGTCGTTCACGGACAGCTTTCGCAGGATGCTCGACATGTGATTCTTCACCGTCTGCTCGGAGATGGCCAACGCGTAGGCGACCTCCTTGTTCGTCATGCCTTGCGCGATGTTGTCCAAGATCTGCACCTCACGGGGCGAGAGCGGCGCGAATACGTGCGTCGACCCTGGACCATACACGGAAAGCTCGCGGAACTCAGCGAGCACCTTCGACGCGACCGCCGGCCGGCTGAAGATCTTCTCGTTGATGATGAACTGGCCGGCCCGCACCTTGCGGATGGCGTCGATGAGCTCGGCGGGCTCGCAGTCCTTGTGGAGGTAGGCGGCGGCGCCAGCCCGGATCGCCTCGAAGAGGATCTGCTCCTGATCCTGGGCCGTCAGGATGACGACACCGACGGCCGGTAGCTCTCTCCGCACCCGCTGCGTGGCCTTGATGCCGGACAGGCGCGGGAGATCCACCTCGATGACGAGCACGTCCGGCTCCAGCTCGTTCGTCTTCGCGACAGCCTCCTCACCGTCGGAAGCCACGCCGATGATCTCCATGTCCGATTCCTTCTCGATGACCTGCCGGATTCCCATCGTGGTGATCCGACTCGCGTCGGCCAGAAGGATCCGGATCGCGCGCTCGGGCCTCTCGCTCATTCCTGCTCCTTGTGAGTCCGCTCGTTGCGTCGCGCGCGGAGCGGCTCGACCTTCTTTTCGACGGGCAGGAGCAGCGTGACCGCCGTTCCTTTGCCCGGTGTTGACTGGATCTGCAGCGAGCCGCCGATGAGCTCGGCGCGCTCGCGCATCGAGAGAAGCCCGACCGACTTCTTGTGGCGGGCGGCCTTCACGAGATCGAACCCCATGCCGTCGTCGGTGACGTGCAGCACCCAGCTGTCGTTCGCGCGTGACCACGCCATCCCGACGGCGCTCGCGTGCGCGTGCTTGTGGACGTTCTGGAGCGCCTCCTGCATGACCCGGTAGACCGCGAGCTCCGCCATCGGAGTGAGCCCGGTGTCCTTGAGGTCGAGCTGGCTCCCGACCTTGATCCCGCAGCGGGCTTCCCACTCGGACGCGTAGTTGCGGATCGCTTCGGCGAGACCGAGCTCAGTGAGCTCAGGTGGTCGGAGGTCGTAGATCATCGCGCGCACCGAATCGAGCGACCCACGGAACTGGCCCTTGAGGTTCGCGAGCTCGGTCTTGAGCGTCTGGCGCACCTCGGCCGGGGCGCGCTCGGTGATGCGCTCCAGGTACTCAACCTCGAAGATGGCGTTGGCGAGCACCTGAGCGGGCCCGTCGTGGACGTCCCGGTACAAGCGCTCGCGCTCTGCCTCGAGGCTACCGAGCACGCGCTGCGCGACCTCGACCGCTTCATCGTCGCTGTCCGACGACGGATCGATGCCCGAGCCGAGCAAATAGGCGGCGCTCGACTCGATGTGCTGGATCACGAGCTGCAGCTGCTTCAGGCGCCGGTAGCCGCGCTGAGTCTCTTCGTCGAGCTCGCCGTGCGTCGTCTGACGTGAGCGGTCCTCAGCGCGTTTCTGATACGTGCGACCGTATCGTTCGACCTGTTGCCGGAGGGTGCGGACGTCGCGCCGCAGCGCGTCGACGATTCCGTCGAACTGTTCATCGAGATCCTCCGACGCTTTGACGGCACGCACTGGCTCGCTCATCGGCGGTCAGTCTAGCGGCGCTCAGCGTGAATTCGGGACCAAAAAGAGCACGTATGACACGCTCTCGGTGACGATCGGCCATCGAAGGTCGCGGGCGCGGACAGCGAGCGGCGAGGCGGGCTTGAGGAGCAACGCTCGCGCGCCGCGCCGCGCGAGAACATCGCGCCAAGTTGGACCAAGAGAGACGACGGTCTCGTAATCTCGGAGGGCATCGCCGGTGTATGGGAAGAGTCGGCCGTCGATGAAGACCGGAGTTGCAGGCGCGTACCAAATCAGGAATCCGCCCCAGTCGTAGTCGTTCACGACGCCTGGACCAGGCGGCAGAGATGACAGCGCACCGATCGGATAGGGAGACAGGTTCGGCTCGCCGCGCGCGAAAAGACCAGCACCCACGACCGCCACGATCGCGATCACCACCGTCGCCACGTCGATGCGCAGCGACGGGACGCGCGGCGGGAAGGCAGGAAGGCGCACGCTGATGCGAAGACGCGCCGCGATCGCGCCGACGGCCGCGGGTGCGTGAGCCGCGAGATACGGCGCGGACACGACCGCGAAGAAAGGGGTGTGACGCGCGGCGGTCATCGAAACGAAGAGCACCGGCATGAGCAGCGCGACATCACGCAGCATTGTCGGACGCGAGAGCTGCGCGGTCACGAGAACGGCGAGCACGACGAAGGCGAATACAAAACCGTACGGCTGTGTCACGTCGGGCACGCCCTCTTCCTGGATCACGCGAGGCGGCGAAAGGAAGTGGCCGCTCGCCGAAGTCCAGATCGAGATGCCGGACGGCGTGAGGAGCGTCACCAAGACCGACAGCGCGACGACGCGGACAGCGAGGCGGCGCGCCTCGGGACGGCGAAGCCATAGCTCAGCGCACGCGATCGCGGCGACGGCGAGGCCGAGTGCGAAGGAGGCGTGCAGATTGGCCCATACCAGGATGAGCGCGGGGACGGCCATGAGGACCCGCGGTCGTGCGGACGATGCGCGGAGAAGAAGGATGAGCCCTGCGAAGCAACAGAGCCCCATGAGCTGCGGGCGCTCCGTCCACGCGAACCGCGTCAGCGTGATCGCCGGGAGTGCCGCGATAAGGGCGACGATGGGCCTGCGCTGTGCCATCAGTGCCGCGGCCACGATGAGCGTCACAGTCGCGGCAACGAGGAGGGCCCGCAGCACGATGATCCCGTTCCAACCGAGCGCGACGTACGCCTCGTACCAGATCACCTGACCGAGCCACTGATCGGTGAGCACCGGCAAGCCGTTCACCGACCACGAGAACACGTCGACGCGAGCGAGACCGTCGGTGACGGTCTGACGTCCCTGCGCGAGATGCCAGAAGAGATCCGGGTCGCCGATCGTCGCGATGGTCGAGAGCGCGCCGAAGATCCCGCCGGATAGCAGCGGGAGCGACCACGAAAACCCGCGGGTCACGGCCGCGACAGGACGATCCATCGACCATCCGCGTCCGACGAGCGCACCCGCCAACCGTCCTCGCGAAGTGCGACGGCGAGGGGACGATCGGGCCGGAGCAGCAGCTCGCTCACCTTGTATTTGTCGAGGAGATCGCGCCAGCCGGGGCGAAGGCCGACGAGCGCGCGGTAGTCGGCGAGCACGCCGCCGAGATATGGCACGTAGCGTCCGTCAATGAAGACGGGACGCTCCGGCAGGTTGAAGATGAGGTACCCGCCCCAGTCGTACTCGTTGAGGAGAATGCCGCTGTCCTGACGCAGCGTGTCGAGCGCGGCCGCGGGATACGCGTGTTCGTCGGGACGCGTCGGTGCGGCCAGCGCACTCGCGAGCGCCGCGATCACGAGCACCGTGGCGACGGGTAGCCGGACCGGCACCGGCAGCTCGAACGCCCGCGGACTCCGCACGAGCCCGCTCAAGCGAGCGCCGAGGAACGCGGTCGCCGCGAAACAGAAGAAGAGCATCTGGCGCTGGGCAGTGAAAGCGAGGTACAGAAGAGGCGCCAAGAGCATCGCCTCGAGAAGCGATCCGCCGCGGAGGAGTGCGCTTCCGATCACGAGCAGCACGAACGCCGCGAAGAGCGCGCCCGCCGGCGTCACAACATCGGGCGGAAGGAACTCGGTCAGGAAGCGGGGCGGGTTGAGAAAGTCCTCGCGCGCCGCGCCGGCGAGCTCGAGCGGCGCTGGGTTTAGGAAGGTGACCGCGACGCACGCGATCGCGGTGAGAGCCAAGGGCACTCCGCGGCGTCCTCTCGTAAGGACCGCCTCGACCGCGAAGATGGCGACTATGGCGAGGCCGAGCAGATAGCCGCCATGCAGATTCGTCCACACGAGGAAGAGCGGAGGGAGGATCAGCAACCGGCGCGAGAAGCCGGTGGGCAATGAGAGCAGCAGCCCCAGGAGTGCGGGAAAGAGCGCGAGCGTGAAGAGCTGCGGGCGATCGGTCCATGTGATCTTGGAGACGAGCAGCGCCGCGACGACGAGCGGCAACGAGATCCACCAGGGCGTGCCGCCACGGCGCGCGAGCCGAACGACGAAGAACGCGGCTGCCGCGAGAAGCGTGGCGCGGAGCACAGCGACACCCGCCCACCCCGCCGCCGCGAACGAGCCTGCGAACGAGATCTGCCCGAGCCACTCGCCGACGCCGAAGTGCGCGCCCGCGACCGTCGAGGAGAAGATGTCCTGCCGCAGGAACGCGTGGTGGTCGAGCATCCACCGGCCCATCGCGAGCTGCCAGTAGGTATCGGAGTCGGTCGAAGGCAGCCCCACCGCGATGATGAAGACCGCGCTCGCCACGGCGAGCGGATATGCGCTCGCCGAGAGGGTCGCGCCTAGCGGTCGCGGCGCAGCAGCCATCGGATCGTGAACGCCGCGACGTCACGCATCGCAAGGAGCGCTCCGGCCGGCGTCACACCTTCAGCGATGCCCGCGATGCGTGGCCGATGCGGGATGTCGGTCTCGCGGACGACGCGCCGGCGGGAGCACAGCGTGATGAGTATCTCGGCCTCGAAGAAGTTCGACTCGCTTCGCGGCGGCGCCGACCGTAGCTCCTCCGCCCGGTAGAGCTTCACGCTGTCGATGTCGTGCACCGGCAGGCGGAAGATGCGACGCAGCAGACCCGAGTAGAGCTGTGCCATCACCACGCGGCTCGCCGGGTCGCGCCGCGGGACACGGCGACCGACGACGAGCGCAGCGCCGTCGCGGATCGCCCACATCGGCTCGAGCGCCGCCGCCGGCACCTGGCCATCGCCCGGTGTGAAGTAGATCCACTCGCCGCGCGCCTCGGCGTAGAGGCGTTTCATGGTTGGCGGGATGCCCTGCCGCGACGGGTTACGCAGGAGTCGGAGCTCCGCGACTTCCGTGCACGAGCGCTGGAGCTCCGCCCACGTGCCGTCGGTGCTGCCGTCGTCGCACACGATCAGCTCGAAGGTCGATGCGAGAGCGCGCGCGGCGTCGCGGTGGCCTCTCACGACCCCGGCCACCGTGACCTCCTCGTTGTGGGCAGGGATCACGATCGAGAGCTGGATGGCGTCACCCTAGGGCACGGCGGCTGCGCCGCCGGTGTCCGGCGAGGCGCGACCTGAGCAGCCAATGACGAGTTCGGCACGGACCGCGTAGATCCGGATCGCGCCGCGATCGATCGGCGGGGCGAGCCACGGGACGAGATCGCCCCGATAAAGACCGTCGTAATTGGAAAAGTGCGCCGCCTCGAGGACGATGCTCTTCGCGCCGTAGCGCGCGGCCACGCACGCGGCGGCGTCCAGGCCGTCCGCCGGGGTCACCACGACAGGCCGGTCGGCGATCCAGCGCCAGGCCGCGCCGTCGATCGCGAGGAACGACCCTGCAGGGATCGCGTCCAGGGCGGCGGCCCGCGCGCGATACCCGTCATTGAATGTCGCGTCCCACGTCGTGAGTCCGACCACGGCAAGCGCGGCCGCGGCGGCGACCGTGCCGCCCACGGCAAGGCGACGAGTCGCCGCATCGCGACGCGCGAGCCAGCGCTCGCCGCCGAGCGCGACGAGACCCATCGCGAATGGGTAGAACGCCGCCAGCGAGTGGAAGTACGAGCCCCGCGTCGCGTGGAGCGGCCACACGAAGCTCTCCGCCACATAGATAAGGAGTGCGAGACCGGCGAACGCGCGCACGGAGGGGCGCTGCCAGGCGCCCTTCAGCCCGAGCGCCAGCGGGAATGCGAGGAACGCCATGAGTCCGAACAGCGCAACCGTGAAGTCCGACCAGAGCGCGCCGAGCCGCGCCGTGACGATCGTCACGAGGTCCGCGGTGCCGGTCGGCGTAATCGCGAAGAAGTCCTCGTAGCGCGCGAGGAACAGTGTGCGCGCGAGAAGGTCGGGCGATCCGCCGAGGGCGACGCCGCGCAGGAGCCACGCCGCGCCGATCGCGAGCGCGACGGCGCTGCCCGCGACGCCGGCCGCGCGAGAGGATGGCCGCATCGCGAGCGCCAGAAGCGCGACGCCGAAGAGCGCGCCCTCGGCCCGAGCGAGGAACAGGAGTCCGACGAGGAGGCCGGAGATGGCGCCGGCGCGGGCGTCGCCGGTCGCAGCGCGCGCGAAGAAGATGAAGAACCCCGTCCCGATCAAGGCGGCGATGGCGAACGAATCGAGTGTGACCCACGCCGGCGCGAACGCGCCACCGCCGAGGCCCGCGAGCGCCGCGGCGACGAGAGCGGCGCGAGGCGACGCACCGATCGATCGACCGGCGGCGTACGCGACCGCGGGAACGAAGGCGGCCACCGCGACGATCGCGGCCTGAGCGGACCGGAACGTTCCGAGGAGCGGCTCGAGAAGTGCGATCCCGGTCGCCTGCAGGGCAGTCGCGAGCGGCATCCAGAACCGGTGACTCGCGACCGGAAGCGGGTCGAGATGCGGGGCCTCGAGAAAGTTCCATACGAAGTCGGCGGTGAGGCCTTGACCGTGGGCGAGCCGGCGCGCGACGTCAACGTAATAGAAGGCGTCGGTGAAGCCGGGTTGGACCACGACGAACGCGGCGGAGAGCACGCGGATCGCGAGGAGCGCCAGCGATACGGCCATGAGCCCGCGGCTCAACGCGCCACACCGATCCGTTCGGTGCGCCCAGTGCGCAGGTAAAGGATGCCGCCAACGACGATCACCGAGAACACGCTGACCGCTCGGTCGAGCACGGCGACCGCGACGGCGTCGTTCTGCGCGAGACCGAATCCCGTCGTCAGGACGTAGACCATCGCGATCTCCACGAACCCGAAGCCTGCCGGCGTCAGAGGAACGGTCGTGAGGAGCGACGAGGCCACGGCCACGAAGATCACCTGCGACGGCGGCAGGTAGAGACCGAGCGCGAAGAGAACGAGGAGCAGGCGGCTTGTCTCCAGGACCCACACGAGGAGCGTCATCGGGCCGGCGACGGGCAACGCGCGGAAGCTGTGGAGGACGCCTTCTCGGAAGAGCCGCCCGATCCGGCGCACCTCCGCGGGGAAGAAGCGCCCGAGCCGCGGACCGATCGCGTACAGCCCGACAAGCCCGATGAGGATGACCAGACCGAGCGCTCCGCCGGTGATGTAGAGGACGTTCAGGTCCGGGAGGATCGTGCGACCGAACGCCACGTAACCGTCGACGACCAGGAGCCCGAAGACCACGAACAGGTCGAGAAGGCGCTCCGCCACGACGACCCCGACGGTTCGCGACAGCGATATCCCGAAGCGGCGTTTCACCAGGTAGCTCCGGTACAGATCGCCGAGCTTCGCCGGCACCAGGCAGTTCACGAACCAGCCGAGGAGCAGGATCTCGAGAAGGTCGCGCCCGAAGATCCGCGTGCCGCCCTCGCGGAGCAGGCGCGCCCAGCGGATGGCGCGGACCGGGAACGATAGGTAATACACGACGAGCGCCGCGACGACGAACAGGGGGTCCGCGCGGCGCAACGTCCCGAAGGCCTGCGACCAGTCGACGTTGCGTGCGAAGTAACCGATGAGCAGAACTGGGATGACTGTCGAGATGAGCTCGCGCCAACCGAAGAGCTGGCGCCGTACGGCGATCTCGTCGGTGCGTCCGGCCGCCGCGGCGAGCTGCTCGATCGTCGGGTCCTCGACGTGGGTCGAGGGCCGCTCTGTCACCGAGTTTGGCTCGAGCTCTTTCGTCCGAGCCACTTCCGAAACCGGTCGTATCGGGTGAAGACGTGTACCCCACTTCCCGAGAGCCGTCCCTGGGCGACGCCCTGACGGAGGGAGTCCAGGAAATCGGCGCGCCCCGCGAAGTCCGGCATCTCGACGAAGGCGCGGCCGATCTCGGCCGCGCGGTGCGCGTCGCTTCCGGCCGTGCCGATGATGTGGTGGGCCTTCGCGTACGCGGCGGCGGCGCGGTTGTTCAGGAAGATCGCCTCGCGCGCGTTGAAGATCTCGAGCGCGTCGATCTGCGAACGCAGGCGATCGAGCGCGGGCCGCCGCATGTGGTAGCGGCGGTTGATGCTGAAGGGATGCGGAACCACCACGAGTCCGCCCTGGTCGTGGATGCGCGCGACGGTCTCTTCGCCGCTCAGGTCACGCGGAACGGCGCGGTCGAGAAAGAGACCGATGATCTCGCCGTCGCGCGAGCTGATCTCCTCCCCGATGACGACGCGAAAGCCGTCGGCCAGCTCGCGCAGCCGAAGGCCACCGTCGATGGTGTTGTGGTCGGTCGCGCAGATGACATCGATCCGGGCCGCGCGAACCGCGCGCGCCTGGTCCGCTATCGGAGTCCGGCTGTCCGGCGAAGCTTCGCTGTGGGTATGCATGTCCACGCGAATGCGCTTCGCCTCGGTTCCTATCTGGCCCTTCCTTTTTCGCGCGCATCGTCGACGATCGCGCGCACCTTCTCGCGAAATCGTGACACATCGAAGCGCCGCGCCGAATCACGAAGCGCTTTCGGTTCGAAACGCGCACGCTCCGCGCGCAGCACACCCTCGGCGAAGGCGCGAGGCTCGGGCACGTCGACCAGGACGCCTTCCTCGCCGTCGCGCACGATGTCGAAGATCCCGCCGGCGGCAAGCGCGACCACTGGAGCGCCCGAAGCGAGCGCCTCGGCGCAGACGATCCCGAAGTCGTCCTCGGCCGGGAAGACGAGGCCGCGCGCCGATGCGAGGAGCGAGCGCAGGGTGGCGTCGTCAGCGCGACCCGCGAAGACGACGTTCTCGCTTGCCATCCGCTCGAGGGCTCCGCGCTCGCGGCCCTCGCCGACGACGAGCAGACGCATCCCGACGTCGTTGAACGCCCGAACGGCGACGTCGGCGCGCTTGTACGCCGAGAGCCGGCCGACGAAGAGCCAGAAATCACCGCGCTCCTCGTTCGCCACGAAGGAAGCCACGTCGACCGGCGGATGCACGATCTCGATCGCGCTCGCCGTTACGCCGTAGTACGTCTCGATCCGACCCCGCACCGCGGTCGAGTTCGCCATCCAACGATCGAAGCGCCGCGCCGCCCTCTGATCGCCGTCCCGCAGGCGCCCGAGCAGATCGCGCACGAGCGGCACGAGCGGTTGTGGAACTTCCTCCTCCAGATACCGTTCGCTCCAGTCGTACAGGTAGCGGGTCGGGGAGTGGCAGTACGCGACGGCCACGGTGCGATCCGCGAGACCGATTTCCTTGATGAACGCGCTCGTCGAGACAAGAGCGACGTCGGTCTCCGGCGGCACGCGCAGCGCGCGCGCCGCATTCGGATAGAGCGGCAAGAGCAAGCGATGACTCTCGCCGAGGAGCAGCCACTGGAGATAGCTCGTGCGGAGATTCCATCCCGGCAGGTCGCCGTAGCGGCGGCGATCGTGGAAGAAGGTGTACACGGGAGCCTCGGGCCACATCTCGTGAAAAACTTCGACCACGCGCTCCGCGCCGCCGTGCGCGACGAAATATTCGTGGGCCAGGGCGAGGTTCAACGGCCGAAGATGCGCTGCCGCGCGACGAGGGCGGCGAACACCGGCAGCACGCGCTGGCGCCGCCAACGGTGCGGCTCGAATGCGAGCCGCCAGAGCCACTCGAAGCCGATCGCGTGCACGATTCGCGGCGGGACGCGCACGCGGCCGGCGAGCTGGTCGAACACGCCGCCCACGCCGATCGCGGTCCGCACCGACGGGAGGAGCGGCAGGTTCCGCGCGATCCAGCGCTCCTGCGCCGGCATGCCGTACGCGACGAGAAGGACGCGCGCCTCCGCGGCCTGAATGCGCTCGCGGATCGATGCGTCGTTCTCCTGCGCAGGCGAACCGGCGTATGTTCCGGCGATGAGAAGCGACGGGATGCGGCGCACGAGCGACTCGCCCGCGCGCTCGGCCACGCCCGGCGCGGCACCGAGCAGGAAGACCGGGCCGCTGACGAGCTGAAGGACAGCGGGGACGAGCAAACGGCCCGGGACCCGGCCGGGCAACGGATCGCGGAGGACCCGCGATGCGACGAGCACGCCCGTCCCATCGGCGACGACGAGCTCCGACGCTCGGGCGAGGTCGGCGAGCTCGGCATCGCGGCGCGTCAGCATCACAAATTCGGGATTCGCCGTGATCACGAACGTCCGTTGTCCCGCGGCATGGCGCTCGATGATCCGTTCCGCCGCGGCGGCGAGGTCGACCCGGTCGAAGCCCACGCCGAGAATGTCGACGCGCCGCGGCGCCAAGGCTCGCTCGCTAGTGGACTGCGACGAGGCTTCTGCGGAAGAAGTCGAGGTGTTCGAGCGCGAGGCCCGTGCCCTTGGCGACGCAATAGAGCGGGTTTTCGGCCACGTAGCAGGCGACGCCGGTAACCTGCGTGAGGAGCTTGTCCATGTTGCGCAGGAGCGCGCCGCCGCCGGAGAGGACCATCCCTTTATCGATGACGTCGGACGCGAGCTCCGGCGGAGTCTCCTCGAGGACGGCCTTCACGGCACCCATGATCTGCTGAAGGACCGGATCCATCGCCTCGGAGATCTCATTCGAGCCGATCGTGATCGTGCGCGGCAGGCCGGCGATGAGGTCGCGCCCGCGCACCTCCATCGTGAGCTCCGGATCCATCGGCAGCGCCGACCCGATCTGGATCTTCACGTCCTCGGCCGTGCGTTCCCCGATCATGAGGTTGTAGCGCTTGCGCACAAAGTTCGCGATCGCTTCGTCGAGCTTGTTGCCCGCGGCGCGAACGCTGCGCGACACCACGATGCCGCCGAGTGAGATCACCGCGATCTCGGCGGTCCCGCCGCCGATGTCGATGATGAGATTGCCGGACGGACCGGAGATCGGGATGTTCGCGCCGATCGCGGCGGCGAGCGGTTCCTCGATGAGGTGTGCCTCGCGCGCACCCGCACGGATCGCAGCGTCCTTCACCGCGCGCCGTTCGACGCTCGTGACGCCGGACGGAACGCAGATCATGAGCTGCGGCTGGAAAATGCGGACCTGTCCGCAGACCTTGTTGATGAAGTACCTCAGCATGTACTCGGTGATCACGTAATCGGCGATCACGCCATCGCGCATCGGCCGGAGCGCGGTGATCGTGCCGGGCGTGCGGCCGAGCATGAGCCGCGCCTCCTCGCCCACCGCGACGATCCGGGGCCGGTTGGACCCATCTTCCTTCGCGAGGGCGACCACCGACGGCTCGGTGAGGACGATGCCCTTCCCACGGACATACACGATGACGTTGGCAGTGCCGAGGTCGATGCCGATTTGGCGAGAGAACACGCGGTGAACTCTAACGGCCTAAAAGACCGAAAGGTGCGTTACGTCGTCACGCACCGGCCGCTGTGAGGACGAAGTCGGTTGCAAATCCAAGGAGAACCCCGACCAGGATGCCCCACGTTGTCATGTCTTTGTGGCCGAGCTTCCGTGCGACAGCGAGAAGCTCGATCACGACGTAGAGGATCGAGCCTGCGGCGAGCGCCAGGAATGCGGCGAAGACGGACTCGTTCTGGAACGATTGACCGATGATCGTCCCGAGGAACGTCGGACTGCCCGCGATGAGACCGAGGGCTCCGAGGAAACGCCAGCTCGGGAGGTGCGCTTCGCCGGCGAGCGGCCCGACGATCCCGAAGCCCTCGGTCGCATTGTGCAACGCGAACCCGATGACGAGGACCAGGGCCAGGCGGAGCTGTCCCCCCGCCGCGGACTGGCCGATGGCCAGGCCCTCCGAGAGATTGTGGAAGCCGATCCCGAGCGCGATGAAGAAGGCGAGACGCTCAGCCGGCCGCAGCCGCGCGATGGGGCCGGTGTGGAGCTCGCGTACGTCCGCCGCGCCGGGACCGAAACGGACCGTCGCGCGTGCGCGCCGCGAGAGCCAGAGGTCGTAGTACACAAGGCTCATCAATCCGACCGTCAAAGACACCGCAAAGACAGCCGCGAGCCAGCCGAAGTGGAGCCACGTTCCGCCACCCTTCGCCTCCGCGAGCGCCGCCTCGACCGGCTCGACACCTTTTGCGAGGACGTCCCAAAAAAGGAAAAGGAGGATGCCGGTCGCGCCCGCGTTCAAGAGCGATCGCATCCGAGTAGATGCGCCGCGCACGCGTCCAAGAGGAAGTCCGAGGAACACGGTGAACCCGGCGATCGCGCCCAGCACCAGGATCTCGACCATCGACATCGCGGCTTCCGTCACTCCGAGTGCGATACTCACCGCGGGGAGCATCCCCTTTAGGTCGCCCTAACGGCTAAGGCGAGCCTAACGATTTCCGACTACGGAGGTCAACAATTACCACTTCGCCGGCCGTCGAGGAGTACCTGCAAGCGATCTACACCCTCTCCGACGAGAATGGACACGTCGTTTCGGCGCGCCTGGCCGAGTTCCTGGGCTTCTCCGCACCGGCCGTCTCTGAGATGGTCCACCGCCTCGAACGCGAGGGGCTGATCGCCTTGGACGAGCGTAAAGAAGTGCATCTGACCAAGACCGGGAAGCGCCACGCCGACTCGATCGTGCGTCGCCATCGCCTCGCCGAACGGTTCCTGGTCGAGGTGCTCGGATTCGAGTGGTGGAAAACACACGAAGAGGCGGAGCGCCTCGAGCACGCGATGTCGGCTGAGATGGAGCAGCGCATCCAAAACGTGCTCGGCGATCCGCAGACCTGCCCGCACGGCAATCCCATGCCCGGCGTCACGGGCCGTCCGACGAAGCCGCTCGAGCGCGTGCTCCCGGGCGCGACCGCGACCATCGAGCGGATCCCCGATCAATTCGAGCACGAGCCCGGCTTTCTCGAGTATCTCGACTCGCAGGGCTTGCGGCCCGGCGTCGAGCTCGCGGTCGTCGACCTCCGACACGGCGAGCCGATCCGTGTCAGGGTCGATGGGGCCGAGCGAACGATCCGCGCCGACTGCGGCCAGAAGGTGTGGGTGCGCGCATGACTCTGACACCCGCGATCTACGTTCAGGGTGAGGGGAGCTACTGGCTCGCCCACGTTCCGGTGCTTCGCGGATGCATCGCTTCGGGCACGACACGTGACGGGGCCATCGCGAACGCGAGACGCGCCTTTCGCGCCTACCTCGAGCTCCTCGATACGCGCGGAGTCTCGGTCGAGCACTGGAAGGCGATGGATCCCGACACGTTCGAGGTGCGCGATACGCCGTCCGATCGCGTCTTACCTGAAGACATCGGCCCGCTCGAGGAGCATGAGCTCCGGGACTTCCTGCACCAGTTCGAGGCGTCGCGCGCGGCGCTCATCTCTCTGGTGCGCGATATCCCCGAGGAGGAGATCGAGCGAAAGCCGACGGAGACGATGTGGAGCGTGCGCGAGGCCCTCGAGCACGTGATGCTGACCGAGGCTGAGTTCCTCTCGCGACTCGAGAAGTGGCCGGCCGACCCATACAACACCCTGCAGGCCATCCATCGCCTGGTCTTCCAGCGCTTCACGGTGATGGAGCCCGCGGACACGGCCCTCGATCACGTGGTGATGGGACGGCGCTGGACGACGCGAAAAATCATGCGGCGGATGCTCGAGCACGAGTTCGAGCATCTCGTGCACATCCAGGAGATCGTCGCCGCACTCGAAGCGACCCGTCCGTCCGAAGTTCGCTAGCGGAGCGCGTCGCGAAAGAACGCCAGCACGCGGGCCCGGTATTCCTCCGGGAACGCGTTGATCGCGCCGACGTGCCCACCGCGTGGCGCGACCCAGAGCTCCTTGGGCTCTCCGGCCGCAGCGAAAAGCCGGCGAGCTCCCTCGACAGGCGTCGTCGCGTTGTCGTCATCCGCCGAGTGGATGAGGAGGATCGGTCGGGGCGCGATGCGCGCGATTGCTTCGAGCGGTCGCGCCCTCGCCACATCCGCCCCGACCATGGCGTTCACGGCCATTGGGCCAAGGGGTGGGAGCGGCAGTCGAAGGGGCCCCACGTCGATGACGCCGAGACGCGCGAGCTGGAAGTCCTGATCAGTCCACGCGCTATCCGCGACGACCGCAGCGATCCGCGAATCGTCGGCGGCCGCGAGGATCGCCACGCCCGCGCCAAGCGAGATCCCAAGCACCGCGACATGGTCGGTGCGAAACACCTCGCCCGCGGTCTGTACGGCCGCGACGACGTCGCGAGGCTCCGTCGCTCCGAGGCCGATCGTGCCACCGCCACTCCGCCCAGCGCCACGCAGGTCGAGAAGCAGCGCGTTGTAGCCGGCGTCATGGAGGAAGCGCGCCCACGGCAGCATCTCTGCGCGCGATGTCTTGAAACCGTGGATGAGGACGACGGCCGGCGCGCCGACTCTCGCGAGTGCGAGCCAAGCGTGGATCGGCGTACCGTCGGTGGACTCGAAAGTGACGTCCGCGACAGCGAGGTCGGACGGCGCAACTGGGTCGGAGTGTTTCGCTGAGACCAGAGAGTAGGCACGAACGACCGGCAGAAGCACCCATGAGACGATCGCAAGAACAACCAGGACGGCGAAGACACGCCTTACCGCCTGGATTTCGCCCACTCCGCCGCTCGGGCGGCACGCCGTTCGATGATCCCGCGCTGGTCGGCGCGCACGTCCGGCAGATCGGCGGGGTCAAAGCTGCGAAGCTCGACGAGCTCGCTCGACAGCCGCTCGATGCCACCGATGGGCCGGTAGGCATACACGATCTCGACTCGTTGCCAGCGGTATCCCTGGTTCGCTTCGAGGATCGGACCGACCTCGATCTCGACGCCGGTCTCCTCGCGAACTTCGCGCGCGAGTGCGTCTTCGAGCCGCTCGCGAGCCGACAGGAATCCTCCGAGGAAACGCCACTCCGGCGCGCCGAAGCGATGGCGCGCCAGGATCACGTGACCGTTGGGATCGATCCCGAGGCCCACAACGCCCACGAGGAACCGCGCCTGGGTGCGGTCGAGGATGCGCCGCTGCCAGCGTACGGGAAGGGCGTTATAGAGAAGGGCGAGAGCACGGAAGAGCACGCCGAAACTCTACGGCGCGGCGATCGGCACGGCTCCTATTCCATGCGCCTTCGGCACTGGGATCTTCTGGATGACCGCGCGCGTCTTCACGTCGATCACATTCACCATGCCGTCGACATTCGTTGTCGTGAGGAGTCGATCGCCCTCGGGGTCGTACGTGGTGTGGAAGGGCTGCTGACCGAGTTTGGTCTCCGACATGACACGGCGGTCCTTCCAATCGACCCAGAGGAGCCCGGGCCCGAGATGGTCCGAGATGACCATGAGTGACTTATCGGCCATGAAGAAGACACCGTCCTGGTCGACCTTCTCGGTATGGAAGGGATAGGTGCCCGGGAGATGGATCTCGCTCTTCACGGTCTTGGTCACGGGGTCGTAGATGACCATCCGATCGGACGGCTTGTCGAGAAAGCCCGACGAGCTCGACCAGACCTCGCTCTGATCCGGCGTGAAGTACGCGTCGTGCACGTCGTTCACCTTGATCTGCGTAATCTTGCCCGTCTCGAGGTCGTACACGCGAAGCACGTTGGCCTGCGATGTGTTCGTGAGCGTGAACCAGAGCTCGTTCGGCCGGCTCGGCGCGATGGTGAGCACGTGCTGCGGCACGCCGACCATGAGCGGCGGAAGCGGCTTCCACGTCCCCGCTTCGAACCGCGCGATGTACATGTCGTGCTCATGCCCGACGAAGAGCGTCTTGCCATCAGCGGACCATGTGATCCCGTGCGGCTGCTTGCCCACCATCAGGCGAACGACCTCTTTCATGGAGACAGGGTCGATGACCGAGGTGGTGTTGCCCATGCGATTGTTGACCGCGACCCACTTTCCATCGGGCGAGACCCCGAGCTGATGCGGGAGCTTGCCGACCGCGATCTTTCCAACGAGGGCATACGGCTCGCCCGGTTTTCCGTCGAGCACCCACACCTGGTCGGTGCTTTCGGAAGCGACGAAGATGCGGAGCTTCGTGTAGAGCGGCACCGGTGACGGCGCGGGGACGGGCGTCGGCGTGGGCGTCGCGGCGGCTTCGGGTTTGGCCGCCAGCGTGTCGTCAACAAAAGGCGCGTAGGCAACCGTCGCGCCGCACGCCGCGACGACGATGGTCCCGATGATCGCGAGCGCCAAGACGCGAATCAGCCTCACCGCCAGTCCACCCACTGCCCCCAGCGACAGACAGCCTAGCGGGTCAGGGAGCGGTCGCGCCTGGGGTGCCGGTCATCTCCGCCGGCGGCGGCTTTCGCTGACCCGCAGGCGGACCAGCGCCCGCTGGAGCTCGGCTCTCGCGCGCTGCTCGTCCGCCGCCGAGGCCGGACCCGCGGCGAGAACCTGCTGAGCGCGATCGCGGGCCTGCTGTGCGCGGCTCGCGTCGATCTCCTCGGCGGGCTCGGCGGCGTCGGTCAGAACGACCACCCGGTCGCCGCGGACGTCCATGAACCCGCCGAACACCGCCAGGATTTCCTCGACGCCGCCGCGCTTCACCTTGAACTCGCCGGGGCCGAGCGTAGTGAAGAGCGGAGCATGGTGCGGCAGGATCCCGACGTAGCCCTCGCTCGCGGGCGCGACGACCATGTCGACGTCGTCCTCGTAGACCTTCCGCTCGGGCGTGATGACTTCGAGATGGAGCGGCATTAGCCGGACGCACCTTCCTTCGAGAGGCGCTCGCCCTTCTCGCGAGCCTGCTCGACCGTGCCGACGTTGTAGAAGGCTTGCTCCGAGAGGTCGTCGTGCTTGCCCTCGAGCACCTCCCGGAAGCTCCGGACCGTGTCCGCGACCTTTACGTACTGGCCGGCGACGCCGGTGAACTGCTCGGCGACGAACATCGGCTGCGCGAGGAATCGCTGCAGCTTCCGAGCTCGCGCCACGAGGAGCTTGTCCTCGTCGGAGAGCTCGTCGATCCCGAGGATCGCGATGATGTCCTGAAGGTCCTTGTAGCGCTGCAGCACCCGCTGGACCTCGCGCGCGGTCTCGTAGTGCTCCTGCCCGACGATGTTCGGGTCGAGCGCGCGGCTCGTCGAGGTGAGCGGGTCGACGGCGGGGTAGAGACCGAGCTCGGTCAGGTAGCGCTCGAGCCGGATCGACGCGTCGAGGTGCGCGAACGTCGTCGCCGGCGCCGGATCGGTGTAGTCGTCGGCCGGCACGAAGACCGCCTGCAAGGAAGTGATCGAGCCCTTCTTCGTCGACGTGATGCGTTCCTGCAGCTCGCCCATCTCGGTGGCGAGCGTCGGTTGGTAGCCGACGGCGCTCGGCATACGGCCGAGGAGCGCGGATACCTCCGAACCCGCCTGGGTGAACCGGAAGATGTTGTCGATGAAGATGAGGAGGTCGCGGCCCTGCTCGTCGCGGAAGTACTCCGCGATGGTGAGGCCGGTGAGGGCGACCCGCAGACGCGCACCGGGCGGCTCGTTCATCTGGCCGAAGACCATCGACATCTTGTCGATGACTCCAGATTCCTTCATCTCGCCGAGCAGCTGCGTGCCTTCGCGCGAGCGCTCGCCCACTCCGCAGAAGACCGAGTAGCCGCCATGCTCTGACGCGACGTTCCGGATGAGCTCCTGAATGACGATGGTCTTCCCGGTGCCGGCGCCGCCGAACACCGCGGACTTGCCGCCCTTCAGGAAGGGGCAGATGAGGTCGATGACCTTCATGCCCGTCTCGAAGATCTCCGCCTGCGTCGACTGGTCGGTGAACGGCGGCGGGTCACGGTGGATCGGGTCGCGGCGATCGCCTTTCACGGGGCCCTTGCCGTCGATCGGCTCGCCGATGACGTTGAAGAGCCGGCCGAGCGTCGCCTCGCCGACCGGCACGGTGATCGGCCCGCCGGCGGCGACCGCCTTCATCCCGCGGCGCAGGCCGTCGGTCGCGGCCATCGAGACCGCGCGCACCCAGTTGTTTCCGAGGTGCTGCTGCACCTCGGCGATCACTTCGCCGCCGTCCTCGCGCTTGACGACGAGCGCGTCGTAGATCTCGGGGAGGTGGCCCTCTTCGAACTGGACGTCGAGGACCGGGCCGATGATCTGGACGATCCGTCCGGCGTCCGTCGACTTTTTCTTGGTGGCTTCTTTCGTCGCTACGGCCATCTTTCTCTACCCCTTGCCGAGGGCCTCGGCCCCCGATGCGATCTCGAGCATCTCTTTGGTGATTCGTGATTGGCGGGCCTTGTTCGCGGCGAGCGTGAGGTCGTCGATGAGGTCACCGGCGGCATCCGTGGCGTTGCGCATCGCGACCATCTGCGCGGAGAACGCCGACGCCTTGGACTCGAGGATCGTCTGGAACACCGCGACCTCAATCAGTCTTGGGATGACCTCATTCAGGACGGTCTCTGGATCCGGCTCGAACAGGTACTGAAGCGGCGCTAACTCGTCGATGTCCTCCTCTTCCGGGACGAACGGCAAGAGCCGCCGGATGGTCGGCTCCTGGCGCAGGGTGTTCACGAACCGGGTAAAGGCGAGATAGAGCTCGTCGATCTTGCCGGTGACGAATTCCTCGACCGCGACACGCGCGATGACGTTCGTGTCCGTGCTCGTCGGCCGGTCGGGGATGCCCGGGAACTCGGCCGTGACGGGTGCGCGCAGCCGGCGCAGCTGGTTGATGCCCTTGCGTCCGACGGCCACGTACGACGCCGCAGGCTGCTGCTGCGCGAACCGCAGGGTCGCACGAATGAGGTTCACGTTCATCGGTCCGACGAGCCCGCGGTCCGTCGTCACGAGGACGATCCCGACTCGGCTGACCGGTCGTCTCGCGAGGAGCGGGCTCGTTTCGGGGTCGGCGTACGGTGCGAGGTCGTTCAGGACAGTACGCAGGCGCTCCTCGTACGGGCGCGATGCGAGAACGGCAGCCTGCGCGCGGCGCATCTTCGACGCGGCGACGAGCTGCATCGCCCGGGTGACTTGCTGGATGTTCTTGATGCTCCGGACGCGCCGCCGGAGCTCGCGCTCTGACGGCACGCTACGCGCGCGCCGCCGCCGGGGTCTTCGCCGCCTGCTTCGGCTGTTCCTCGCGTGACGGGGCGGACACGGGTTTTTCCTCCGAGTAGGGGTGCGCCTTCTTGAACTCGTCGAGCATCGCGCGGACTTCCTTCTCGATTTCCGCGCTCCAGGCTTTGTCCTTGGCGATCTTGGCCGAGACGTTCTTGCCGACCGAGTCCATGAAGCGGTACAGATCGCGCTCGAAGTCGGCAACGCGCTCCTTCGGAACGTCGTCGATGAAGCCGTTGGTCGCCGCGAAGATGATCACGACCTCCTTCTCGAGCGGAAGAGGCAGGTACTGCGGCTGCTTCATGATCTCGGTGACCTTCTCGCCTCGACGGAGCTGCTGCTGCGTCGCCTTGTCGAGATCGGAGCCGAACTGCGCGAACGCAGCCAGCTCGCGGTACTGCGCCAGCTCGAGCTTCAGGCTTCGAACGACCGCCTTCATCGCTTTCGTTTGCGCGTCGCCACCCACGCGCGACACGGAGAGTCCGGTGTTCATCGCGGGGCGCTGACCCTGGTTGAAGAGGTCGGTCTCGAGGTAGATCTGGCCATCGGTGATCGAGATGACGTTCGTCGGGATGTAGGCGGAGATGTCGTTGGCCTGCGTCTCGATGATCGGCAGCGCGGTCAGTGACCCGCCGCCCTTCTCCTTGTTCAGGCGCGCGGCCCGCTCGAGCAGACGAGAGTGCAGATAGAAGACGTCGCCGGGGTAGGCCTCCCGGCCGGGCGGGCGGCGGGTGAGGAGCGACACCTGGCGGTACGCCCAGGCGTGCTTCGTCAGGTCGTCGTAGACGATGAGCGCGTCCTTCCCGCTGTCGCGGAAGTACTCGCCCATCGCGCACGCGCCGAACGGCGCGAGGTACTGGAGCGTCGCCGGGTCGGAGGCCCCCGCGATCACCACGATCGTGTGCTCCATCGCGCCGTGCTCTTCGAGGGTCGCGACGATCTTCGCGACCGACGATTCCTTCTGACCGATCGCGACGTAGATGCAGGTCAGGTTCTTGCCTTTCTGGTTGAGGATCGTGTCGATCGCGATGGCGGTCTTGCCGGTCTGACGGTCGCCGATGATCAGCTCCCGCTGTCCGCGCCCGATCGGCGTGATCGCGTCGATGACCTTGATGCCGGTCTGGACCGGCGTGTCGACGTTCTGCCGCGTGATGACGCCGGGCGCCACAACGTCGACCGGCAGGGATGTCTTGGTGTTGACCGGTCCCTTGCCGTCTAGCGGCCGCCCGAGGGGATCCACGACTCGCCCGATGAGTGCCTCGCCGACCGGCGTCTGGACGATCCGGCCTGTCGTGCGGACCTCGCCGCCTTCGACGATGCCGGTGTAGTCCCCGAGGATGATCGCGCTCACCGTGTCCTCCTCGAGGTTGAAGGCGAGGCCGAAGACATCGCCCCCGAAGTCGAGGAGCTCGGAGGCCATGCAGTTGGCAAGGCCGTAGACGCGGGCGATGCCGTCTCCGATCTCGACCACGGTGCCGACGTCGACCGACTCGGCTTCTCCTTTGAAGCCTTTGATCTTCGCCTTGATGATGTCGGTGATCTCTGAGGAGTCGGCCATGGTGTTCCCCCTTATGAGGCGAGCTGTCGTCCGAGCGCGATGAGCTTCGCGTGTACGGATGAGTCGATCAGGTGATCGCCGATCTGGACTCTCGCGCCGCCGATGAGCGTCGGGTCGACTGCGAATGTCGCGCGAAGCCTGCGTCCGGATTCGTGCTCGAAGCGCTGGACAAGTTCGCGGCGCGCCGGTTCGTCCAGCGCGACGGCGGTCGTGATGCGAGCCTTTGCGATGCCTTCGCGCTGATCGACGAGGTCCCCGAATGCGAGAGCGATTTGCGGCACGAGCGCGATGCGGTCGGTTTCCAGCAGGAGGATGAGGAGCGAGCGAATGACGTCGGGCTCACCCCGAAGCGCTGAGGTAAGCGCCTCGATCCGTTCCTTCATGGGCACTGAGGGGTCGCGGAGGCCGGCGACGCTGACTCTGTCGAAGACAGGGGCGAGCTTTTCGAGCGAAACGCGAAGCTCGGAGACGGCGCGTTCGTCGGGGGCAAGGCCGAGAAGAGCTTCGGCGTACCGTCGCGCGGCCGACCCCGAGAGCGCCAACTAGCTCTGTTCCGTGAGCTGCGCGGCCGCTTCGTCGAGAGAACGCTCGATCAGGGCGCGGTGCTGCTCGGCGTCGACCTCACGACCGAGCACGCGGCTCGCCGCGAGGACGACCATGCCCGCGAGCTCCGACCGGAGCTGCGCGAGCGCTTGATCGTGGAGCTGCCTCGCGTCTTCGCGGCCGCGCTCGCGGATGCGGTCCGCCTCTTTCTTCGCGTCCATGCGAATCTCACCGGCCGCCGCCTCCGCGGCCTTGGTCAATCGCTCGCCGATTGCCTGCGCCTCTCGCTGAACCTCCGTGAGGCGACGCTCGATTTCCGCCTTGAGCTCCTCGCGTTCGGTCTTCGCCTGCTCGGCCATCACAAGGCCTTCGCGGATCTTCTCCGCGCGATTCGCGAGGACGGTGAGGATCGGCCCCCAGAGGTATCGGCGCAGCAGGTAGAGGATGACGAGGAAGTTGACGATCGAGACGAGCACCCAGAACGGGTGGACGACCAGACCGGTAGGAGTTTCCTCCGCGAGCGAGAGACCGAATGCCATTTAGAGCGCCTTGCCCTGGAGCAAGAACGCGATGACGAACGAGAAGATGCCGAGAGATTCCGCGAAGACCACGATGATGATGCCGTTCGTGCGGATCGCGTTCGCCGCGTCGGGGTTCCGCCCCGTCGCCTCGGCGACCTTCGAGCCGGCGATGCCGATCCCGAGTCCCGCGCCGAGCGCGCCAAAACCGATCGCGATGCCAGCGCCAAGCCAGGCCAGACTCATGCGTTGCTACCTCCTCGCGAATTAGGCCGCCATGGGTAGTGCTTCGTTGTGCGCTTCGGGCTCGTGCGCTTCGTGCTCCTCCCCGCCGTGCGATTCAAGCGCAAGGATGATGTAGAGGAGAACGAGGAACGCGAACACGAATGCTTGGATGAACCCGATGAAGAGCTCCAGCCCGATGAACGGGAGGGAGAGGCTCGGGATAAAGAGCAGAGCGGCGAGCACCGAGAGCACGATCTCGCCGCCCCAGATGTTTCCCCAGAGTCGAAGGGTAAGCGTCAGGATGCGGAAGAGCTCGCTGAAGAGCTCGATGATGCCGACGAGGATCATGACGACCCCGACGAGCGCACCTTCCCGGAAGCCGGTGAAATTGAACCAGCGAACGAAGTAACCGAGACCGTTCTGGCGTATCCCGGCGGCCTGATACCAGGCGAACCCGGTGAGTGCCATGCCGAGGTTGGTGTGGTAGTCGGCGGTGGGCGAGTGCAGGAGCTCGATCTGGCCGACGAACGGTACGACAGAGAGCCAGTTGCTGAAGAGCGCGAACAGGAAGAGCGACCCGAAGAGCGGAAGGAACCGAACGACCCCGGATCCTCCCGCCTCGCGCATGAAGTCGGCGAGACCCTGGACAACGAGCTCGAAAAGGTTTTGCAGCCGACCGGGATGCTCGCTTAGGCGCGCAGTCGCGAGGATGGACAGAACGACCAGTAGGGCCATCACGATCCACGCGGTGAAGATCGAGTTGGAGACCGAGACGTCGTTCCAGATCGTGATCGGGCCGCCCGACGAGATGTTGCCTGCGCCGGCAAGCGTGAAGATCGGGGTGCCCGTCTGATCGGCGACGTGGATATCCGCCTGACCGGGCGGCCAGTTAGGCAGGGTATGGGTGACCGCCGCCACGGCAATCAGGAAGCCGTTGAGCAACAGGATGAGTCCGATTACCGACTGGGTCGGCAGCTCGAACAAGCTCCATGGCCGCATCGCGGTCGTCACTCGTCCTCCTCCCCTGCTTCGCGCTTTCGCTCGCGCTCCTGGATCTCGCGCTCCCACGCCCGCCCGGCCTCGCGCGCCTTATCGCTCGCGGGCTGATCCGGGTTCGCGGCAAGATAGCGCCGCAAGACGAAGAACGTGCCGAGGCCCGCGATCGCCAACCCGAGCAAGATCGACACAAGGCCGAGCGTCGGCGTCGTACCTAGCTGGCGATCCACGGCGTCCCCGATGAACGCCGCGGCGAGCAAGGGGATGCCCACCACGATCGCTATCTGGAACCCGATGGATAGGAGATCGCCCCCGTATGTACGCGGAGCCCGCTCGGGCAATGCGCGACAAGCCTAGCAGCGGATCGCTAGGCGCTCAAAACCCGGTTAGAGCCAGCCGCGGCGCCGGAAGTACATCACCAGGCCCACCGCGATCAGACCCGTTACGGCCATCGACAGCCAGAACAGAGGGAGCGATCCGTACGGAATGAAGCTCCAGTTCTGGCCGAAGAAGCCGGTGACGACGGTGAGGACGAGGAGAACGGTGGCGATGCTGGTGAGGACCTTCATGACCTCGTTCAGCCGGTTCGAAGCGGCCGCGAGGTACGCATCGATGACGTTCGAGGTGAGCTCGCGAAACGTGTCGATCTCGTCCGTCACGCGAAGGATGTGGTCGTAGACGTCCTGGAAGTACGCGCGGTTTCCGGTCTCGTGCAGCTCGCGAATGTCGCCGCGTACGAGGACCTGGAGCACGTCACGCTCGGGCGCGATGGTCTTCCGCAGCTGCAGGAGATCGCGCTTGACGAGGAACAGCTCGCGGAGCGGGGCGTCCGCGCGATGGAGGTTCGGGCCGGCTTCCTCGGCAACGAACTGCTCGAGCAGCTCGATCCGCTCGCCGAACTGGTCGACGACCTCGAAATACTGATCCACCATCGTGTCGAGGAGCGCGTGCAGGAGCAGGCCGGTCGTCTGCAGATGTCCTTCGACGAACCGCTTCTCGACGAGACGCCGCGCCATGAAGTCGCCCTCGTGCACGGTCACGATCGCGTTGTGAGCGACGAAGATCGAAACCTCGTGGTAGTTGACGACGCCGGGGCTCGGTGTCTCGAGCGCATAGAAGACGATGAAGTAATGCGTGTCGTACTGATCGATCTTCGGACGCTCGTGGCCATGCCGCGCATCCTCGACCGCGAGAGGGTGCAGCTCCAGCTCTTGTGCGACGAGAGCGAACTCCTCGCTCTGCGGGTTTGAGATGTCCAGCCAGCATGGGTGGACTCCGCGCAGCTCGGAGAGCTGGTCGGCCGGATGATCGACGACCGCATGCGGTTCTTTGACGAGAAGACGCGCAGGCACGATTCGCAGTATGCGCGGCGATCAGGCGGCGAAACGGCGGACGACGCTGACAAGCTCCTGCGCATCGAAAGGCTTGGCGAGATACGCCTCGGCGTTGCAACGATCGGCCTCGCGCCGTGGATCGGCGACGCCGGTGAGGATCACGAGCGGAACTCGACGCAGTGCCATGCGCAGCTCGCGGGCGAACGACGGTCCGTCCATTCCGGGCATCTGTACGTCGAGCACGACGACGGCCGGTGGATCGTCCTGCACCGCTTGAAGCGCCTCCGCGCCGTCGTGGGCCTCGACCACCCGGAAACCGCTCTCAGCGAGGAGCTGGCGCTCGGCCGCGAGCGTCTCCACGTCGTCGTCGACGATGAGCACCGGACGCGGCCGAGAAGTCATACCGAACGCCATGCGAGCCTTTGTGCATACCGCGTTCCCTAGACTTCAACGGCAGGTGAAAAGACCTGGCGGGATGCGCACCGCCGTCGAGGTCGTCCCCAAATTGGGCGTCAAATCGGGCATGCCGGCCCTCCGTATCGGTGGCGTCGCAACTTACGACCGCCCGATCGAGCACCTCGCGGGACAGCTCGACGTCCTGGATCTGCGCGTGCCGCTCCGATCGAAAGACGGGCGCTACGGTCTGGTGCTCTGCTTCGCCCTCGAGGGCGTTCCGCTGGATCGCCTCGGCGCCGAGCTCATCCGCGTAAGCCATCCCGATGGCGCCATCTGGCTTGTCGTCTGGAAGAAGGGTTTGTTGCGCGAGGGCGCATCCAGCTGGAACGAGGCGCAGCAGGCGATGCTCGAAACAGGCTGGGTCGATAACAAGATCCTTTCGCTCGGCGAAGAGGTGTATGCGACCCGTTACGTTCGCCGCCGCCGTCCCCCGATGCGGGAACCGGACGGGGGGCCCCACCGTTCCTAAACACATGCGCGTTTGTGCGCTTCTGCTTCTCATCGCGACCGTCGCGTGCGGTGGCGCCGCGACGCTTTCGTCTCCCGAACCAAGCGCGACCGCCGGCACCGCGACGATCGCCCCCGCCGGAACCGTCACGGCAACGGCGATCACCGGGACGATCGTTCCCGGAACGCTCCCGCCGAATCCGACGCCGGCCCCGTCGCCGACTCCGAGCCCCGCGCCGGGCGGCCTCACCCAAGCGCAGCTCAGGTACCGGCTCGTGGACCAGTTTGGCCGGCTCCTCTTCTGCGACCCCGATTACTACCCGGTCGCGCGGGCCGACGAAGGAGCCCTCGCGCACGAGCGTCTACCCGATATCCAGAAGGACGCCCCCACGTTCAGCGCGATCCTCAGCCACCTTCGCATCACACCCGCCGCGTCGTACACGAACGATCAAGAGCTCGCGATCTACCGCGACTGGAAGATGCTCAACGCGATCCATCTCGATCCGGTGAACGGTGGATTCCACTTCCTCGGGGTCTTCGGCACTCCACAGCAAGCCAACCGCGTCGATGGGACCATCGATCAGCGAGGGATCGTCACTGTCGCAAGCCGGACCCCCAGCGGGCAGCCACCGTGTCCCATCTGCCTCGCGCGAGGGACGCGGATCGCGACACCCTCCGGCGATGTTGCGGTCGAGAACCTCAAGATAGGTGATCTCATATGGACGACGGACGGGACAGGCTCGCGTGTTTCCCTTCCACTCGTCGAGGTCGGAAGCACGCCGGTGCCCCCGGCCCATCGGGTGGTGCACCTGCTTCTCTCCGACGGCCGCACGGTCAATGTCTCTCCGGGACATCCCACCGCCGATGGCCGCAAGGTGGGCGAGCTCGTAGCAGGTGATCGCTACGACGGCGGCATCGTTCTCGGCGCCGAGCTCACTCCATACACCGGCGGGGCAACGTTCGACGTGCTGCCTGCTGGAGCGACTGGGTTTTACTGGGCCAACAGCGTGCTCTTGGGCAGCACGCTCCGCTAGACCGCGAGCTCCGCGGTGAGGAAATCGACGATCCGTCCGTAGGCGTCTTCGGCGTTCGCGCGATTGGTGAAGCCATGTCCCTCGTCCGGATAAACGACGTATTCGACGCGGCGACCGAGCGCGCGTAGGCGCTCGACGACCTGATCGGATTCTTCCTTGGGAACACGCGGGTCGTTCTCACCCTGGAGGATGAGCATCGGGCAGCGCACGTTGTCGATGTGCGTGATCGGCGAGCGCTCGACGAGCTTCGCCCGGTCGTGCTCGAGATCACCGATCCAGCGCGCGAGGAAACGGCGCCAGTTCGGCTGGGCGTTCTCGATCATGGTCACCAGGTTCGCGATGCCGAAAACGTCGACGGCGCAGCGCCACACCTCCGGGATCTGGGTCACGCAGAGAAGCGCCGCGAATCCGCCGTAGGAGCCGCCGTAGACCGCGAGGCGCGACTGGTCGAACTCACTCTGTTTCGTCATCCAGTCGGTCACAGCGCGGAGGTCGCGAAGGTCGATCCCGCCCCAGTCCTTGTGTATGGCGGCCTGCCACTTCCGTCCGTAGCCGGTCGATCCGTGGATGTTCGGCACGACGAGCGCCATCCCGCGATGGATCAGTGCCGCGAGGTGCGTCAGGTGAGCGCTGAACGCGGGCCGCGACTGACCCTCGGGGCCGCCATGCGGATAGAGGACCGCGGGCGTCGGTCCGCGAGCGCCGCGCGGGCGGTACACGAAGCATGGGATCTCGCCATCGGGGCCCGGTATGCGGATCAGCTCCGGCTCGACGAGCTCGCCCTTGGGAACGGCGAACGTCGAGCCGAGCGCGATCCGCGCGTCACCGGTCGCGGGGTCGAGTGTCCATACCTGCCACGGCTCGATCGGAGACAGTCGCGTGAACGCGGCCCGTGATCCGTCCGCGGAGATGACCAGGTCCTCGCAGGCGGCTCCATCGAGGCGGCGCTCGCGAATCGGACCGGATCCGACCCGCCAGCGCAGGGTCGAATAGCCGTCGTCGTTCACCGACCAGATCTGCGTTCGCCCGTCGGCGGAGGATGCCGCGAGCTCGACATCCCAGTCGGGACGATCGATCGCTTCATACGTTCCGTTCGCGATGTCCAGCGCGCCGAGCCAGAGGTGATCGCTGCCTTCGTCGGTGATGACGACGGCACGCCCATCGGCGAGCCAGCCCGCCGGAAGGTGCGAGCTGTCCTCTGCGTGGCGGGTGATCTCGCGAGCCTCGCCGTTGCGCGGGTCGACGACGAGAAGGTCCTGGGTCGTGTTATCGAACACCCGCATCACGAGGAGCCGCGCACCGTCCGGCGACCAGCCACCGACGACATGCCAGAACGCACCCGTCACAAGTGGCCGTTCAGTCCGCGTCGCGAGATCGGCGATCACGACGTCCATATCGGTGGACGCTCGGGCGTTGCTCGAGAAAGCGACCAGGGCGCCATCCGGGGACGCCGCGTTCCACGACAGAAGTCGCTGGACGCGACCGGCCGGATCCGTCGAGAGGTGCAGCGTCGGACCGTCGGGGTGCCGCACGTACAGCTGATGCAGCTCCGTGCCCCCGCGGTCCGCCGCGGCGATGAGCTCGCCGTTCGCACTCCAGCAGAGGCTTCGGACGGCGGAGCTCTCGACGGCGATCGCGCGCTGCGGTTTCCCGCCCGTGGCGGGCAACGTCCACGCTTCGTAGGTGCCTGCCCCTTGATCCGAGACGACCGCGAGCGTTTCGCCATTGGGCGAGACCGCGAGCGCGGACCGGCATGCGAAGCGACGGGTGGTGTGAGGGACGCTCGCCAGGCGCTCGCGCGGATGGAAGTCCGAGAGGGGACGCTTCGCCACGGTCCTGCGATGCTAGTCCGGTCGGAAGACGTCCTCGATACGCGTGCCGAAGAGTGCGGCGATGCGAAACGCAAGAGGGAGACTGGGATCGTACTTCTCGTTCTCGAGCGCGTTCACGGTCTGACGAGATACGTCGAGCCTGTCGGCGAGCTCGCCTTGCGACCAGTCGCGTTCGGCCCGCAGCACACGAAGGCGATTCTTCATCGGTAGCGGTACGCCGCGATCGCGCCGCCGATGCCCCAGAGCGCGATCATCGACGGGAACACCCAGATGTAGCTGAGCTGCGGGAAGCCCGCGTTCTCGAGAAAGCCGTACGCGAAGGTCAGCATTCCCGCGGCTCCGAACCCGAAGGCAAGAGCTTCGAGCTGTATCCGCTGTCCGAGCTCGTCCATGCGCGACACGAACCTCAGGTAAGCGAATAGCGCGAATGTCGCCGGAATAAGCGGCGCCAGAGTGACGAGCGTCTTGATCGGTTGGCCGACACCGCCAACAAGGCTGATCGACCCCAGGACCACGATGACGTACCACGCCATGGCGACCCCGAACTCGCGCGTGTAGGCCCTGGCGGCGGATTGCTGACTCATGGACGTCCTCCGATGCGATTTCCTCGTGCGGAAGGACTGTCTCACGTTAGCGACATTATGTCAAGTATCCTTGTCATCTAGTCGAGGAGCTTTGCGAGCTCCGCGGCATTGTTCACAGCCTTGTCGCCGTAGCAGTTGTTCATCAGGAGATGGATCTCTTTCGCTCGTTCGGCCATCTCCCGGATCTTCGGGAGCCACTCTTCGAGCTCCTTCTTCTTGTAGGAGTAATCGAAGCGCTCCGCAGCGGTGAGGCCCGGCTTCTTCCAGTTCTCGGCGTTGCGGCCGTGGAAGCGCACGATCGCGAGCGCGTCGTTCGTCACCGCCGCAACCGGGGGAATGCTCGACGGGAATCCTTGCGGCTCGTCGACGGAAACATAAATAAGCCCGTGCTCTCCGAGGAACGACAGGGTCTCGGCGCGGTTGCGCTCGCTCATCCACGTCGCGTTTCGGAACTCCACGGCCAGGCGGTCGTCCGGTAACAGCTCTCGCGCGTGGAGGATCTCCTCCTTGTTCGCCTTCGAGATGACGAACCAGTCGGGGTACTGCAGGAGGATCGCTCCGAGCTTCCCGCTTTTGCGCAGCGGCTCCAGACCGACCCAGTAGCGCGCGAAGAGCTCCTCGCGCACGTCCTTCGGAAAGTCCTTCGGATAGATCCTCCTTTTCGCCGCGGACTCCTTCGAGAGGGCTTCGCGGATGTCCTTCGGCAGGCGCTTGGGGTCGGTCGGGTGAGTCGTCAAGGTCGCGAACGCCTTGAAATTCATCACGAATTCGTCGGGGGTGCGCTCGGCCCACAGCAGCGCCTGCTTCTGCGCGGGAAGCGCGTAGAACGCGGCGTCGTTCTCGACGATCGGAAAATGCTCGGCGTAGTAGCGCAGGCGTTTGTCGGGGTCGTCCTTTATCCGCTCGGGGTACCAGCCGGACTCGATGAGGGTCGGATCCGTCCACGAGCACGTCCCGACGAGCAGCTTGGCCTTGGTTGATCTAGAAGCGATCGGCTTCCTCGCGGTAGAGACCCGGGTCGAGCTCCTCGGCCTTGGAGCTGCGCTGCGCGAGGGCCATCACCAGGATCCCGAGAAGCACGGCGAGGCCGATGAACCCGGCGATCTGGTCCCGCCCGTTCGTCATGAAGGCCAGTGTGCCGAGGACAGCCGTCATCCCGTAGATCAAGAGGACGGCTTGCTGGTGCGTCAGCCCCACGTCGAGCAGTCGATGGTGGAAGTGGCCTCGGTCGGGCGCGAACGGCGGATGCCCCGATAGCACTCGGCGGACCAGCACATAGAAGGTGTCGATGATCGGAACGCCGAGCACGAGAAGCGCCGCCGCGACTTTCGCCGTCCCAAAGATCGACAGCACCGCGAGCATCGTCCCGACGAACATGACGCCGGTCGTGCCGAGAAAGAGACGAGCCGGGTGGAAGTTGAAGAGCAGGAACCCGGCGATCGCGCCCGCCAGCGAGAAACCCATCCACGCGACGAA